>Ga0310811_10003703_pt1 | contig 19281 bp, 14 predicted proteins | sample YCmetagenome_FD_207642 | JGI IMG/M metagenome (GOLD analysis project Ga0310811, IMG submission 207642) | Soil microbial communities from experimental microcosm in Duke University, North Carolina, United States - YC | ecosystem: Engineered > Artificial ecosystem > Soil microcosm > Unclassified ...
ACGCCTGCACCAGCACCGCTCCGGCTTTCATTTTTGCCAGTTGCCGTTCGCCTATCATGCCCCGGGTTTCCGGCAGAAGCGGCACGTGCAGGCTGATTACATCGGCGGTTTCCAGGAGTTCATGCAGAGACACCTGACGGGCGCCCCATGACTCCGCAGCGGCGCGATCACGCGGCGCGGGATCGTAATAGCAGATGCGGCAGCCCATTTTGTGAAATGCGGCCGCTGCCGCCAGCCCTATCGTGCCCAGGCCCACCACCCCGGCCAGCAATCCCTCCAGACCGCTGAGGCTTGCCGAAACAAGGTGCGCACGGCTGGGAGCGTAATTTCCTTTGCGAACTTCGCTGTCGGCCCAGCACAAGCGCCGCAGCAGAACCACGGCGGCGGCCACTACATATTCCGCCACCGCGCTGTTACTGGCGGCGGGCACGTTGGCGACGGGGATGCCAAGCCGCTTCAACGCCGCTTCATCCAGCCGGTCCAGTCCGGCGCCCGTCACCTGGACCAGTTCCAGCCTGCTGCCTTCAAGAAGCGCCGGGGCAATGCGCGGACCCACCGCCGGAATAACCAGGGCGCGCGCTTGCTTCACCATTTTTCCGATATCGCAACTGTCGGGGGCGCGATAAACGACGTTCAGCGAGGGCGGCGGCAAAGCCCCCACCCGCGCAAAATCGGATTCCGGCCGCAGACAGATCACGTCCATGCGATGGCCCCTGAACGCCTAGGATCGAGTTTCCGGTTCCCTGGTTCCGCCGGCGATGTCACTTACCGGAAAAAAGCACAACAACATAAGCGGCTCGCTTCCCGTGTTGCGGGTTACATGCTTCTCCCCGGGAGGAACCAGCAGCGCGTCCCCCGCCTTCAACTCATACGTACCGCTGTCGGCATAAGTGGTGCCCCGGCCGGCCAGCACGTAAATACATTCTTCGAAATCGCTGTGATGATGCGGTCCGCGCGGCGCCTCGAGCGGCGCGGGAACCGGTATTTCCACCAGCCGCAGGGTAATCGCCCGCGCTCCCTTCTCCCCGGAGACAATTTCCAGGGCGGTTCGTCCCGGCAACCCCAGCCGTTTGGCCTCTGCCTGCGTGCAAACTCGCGCCATCAGCCCACCTGATGCAATTTCTTGATCTCACCCACTCCGCCCTGCACCGCGTCCAGTTGGCGAAAAATCTGGAGTGCTTCCTTGGCGATCGCGTCGGCGATGGTTCCCACCATGCGTCTTCCTCTTTCCGCTGTCGCCGGCTGCGGACTGCCGTACCAGCCGGTGGGCGCAATGGAGCGGATGTCGGTGAGCACCGGCTGATAACTGCGCGTTCGCCGCAGCTTGTCCATTTGGCTGGCGTGAACATGCTCGGAAGAATTCTCAATGCGGTCCAGGTGCACCAGCTCCGGCCGCCGGGCCAGCACGGCCAAAGCCTCGATTTCCCCACCGTGCGTGAGCCCGTTGCATTCCGGGCCAAACAGGTCGGCGGCCACATAGCATGCCTGCGCCGTCGCCACCGTCATGCCGTGCTCGCGGTGCAGCGCTTCCGCCGCGATGGCGAGGGAAGGGATGTTGCCTTCATGCCAATTGATCATCAACAGGTATTTCGCTCCGTGGCGGGCAGTCGAGGCGCAAGTTTCAATCACCACCCGCATGTAGGTTTCGGGGGTAAGCGTGATGGTGCCCTCATAGGGCATGTGCAGCGGCGTTACCCCCACCGGGCTTGCCGGCAGGACCAGGCCATCCATGCGCTCCGCCACCGCCTCCGCGATTACATCCACGGCATACATATCGGTTCCGCTGGGCAGATGGGGACCGTGCTGCTCCACGCTCCCTGCCGCCAGAATGACCAGTGGATTTTTTTTGAACTGGGCGGCGATTTCCGGCTGCGCCAGCTCCACAAAATACCGGCTAGGCAATGGCGCTCCTCTCTGCCAGGCGTTCGCGCGCCGCTTCCATCACATCCGCGATCCGGGTATAGCGGCCGTTGTTCTCAATCGAGCGCAGGGCGGCATAGACCACGGCCACGGCGATATTGCCGTTATTCGCGCTGAGTTCGCCGGATTTGCCGCTGCGGCAGCTTTCCGCGAACATCTCCAGCTCGGCGCGGAACATGTCACTCGGAGGCACCTTCAGCTCCTCGCGCTTGCCATAGCCATCTTTTCCACGCTGGATGTAAAGGGTGGAGGTAAGGTGCAGCATATCGGGCGTGTCCCAAGTGCCGAAATCAATCTCGTAGTGCATGAGCCCCTTGGAACCGAACACGCGCACCGCGAATACCCCTGGCGAAGTCCAGCACGAGCCCACGTAGCCGATTTTTCCATCGGCAAACCTCAGCAGCGTCATGGACTGGTCGTCCACCTCCGCCCCAACCGGCGAAAGCTTGGACGCCATGGAGCCGACTTCCGCAATTTCGCCGCCCAGATAATGCAGCAAGTCGAACTGGTGAATCGCCAGTTGCGACAAGGGCCCTCCCGGCGCCCGGTCCTTGTACCAGCGCCAGGTATTGGGAGTCAGTTCCAGGGCCCGTTCATTGGAAAAATTGGCCTCGAGAAAGGCCACGCGGCCCAGTTCGCCGCGGTCAATGGCTTCTCGGATTTTGCGCGCGCCGGCCATGAGCCGCGCGCTGTGGCCCACGGTGACGGTAACGCCAAACTGCTTTTCCAGCGCCGCGATCTGCAGGCCTTCTTCCAGTGTGCTGGCAATGGGCTTCTCGGTGTAGACGTGCTTGCCCGCCTTGGCCACCTCGCGGGCCACAGACAGGTGCTGCTCGTTGGGCACGGTGAGAATGACGCCGCTGATCTCCGGCGAGGAGAGCATAAGCTTCAGGTCGGCCACCGCGACCACTCCCGTTTCGCGCGCAAAATTCTGGCGTTTCTCCTCGGAACGGCTGTAGGCGGCGACGATTTTCAGCTTGTCGGATTTGGCGGCAGCGCGGGTCAGGACCTTGGCCCAGCGGCCCAACCCCACAATGCCAACTTTGACCGGCTCTGCGCTCATGATGGCCCCTTACACAATGGAATGTCTTGACCGCGATACGGCCCGCGCTGTACAAAAGCAGGCGAGTGGTAGTACGGTATTACAGCATGACTTGTCCGTCAAGCGATGTTCCTTCCAATGGCGCCGTCCTTTCCGCCATCCCTCGCGCGGCTGCTCCTTTACGCCGCCAGGTTGTGGAGGAATTGCGCCAGTCCATCATCAGCGGAAAGCTGAGGCCGGGCGTCCGGTTGGTGGAGCGCGAGCTGATCGCCATGATGGGGGTCTCGCGCACGGTGATTCGTGAAGCCCTGCGCCAGCTCGAGTCCGAAGGCCTGGTGGCCATGATTCCCAACAAGGGACCGGTGGTGCGCGAACTCACCCTGGCCGAAGCCAAGGATCTGTACTCCATTCGTGCCGTCCTGGAAGGCCTGGCCGCACGCCTGTTCGTGGAGAACGCCGATGAGGGCAAGTTGCGCAAACTGCAAACCGCGCTCACCGTGACCGCCGCGGCTTACAAGGCCGCTGACCCCGAAGTACTCCTGGGAGCGAAGAACCGTTTCTATGATGTGCTGTTCGAGGGCGCGGGTAGCGAGACACTGTCGTCCATGATTGCCACCCTGCATGCCCGCATAAGACGCTGGAGGGCCCTCGGTCTGGCCCACCCCCAGCGTTCCCCGCGGCGCTCCCAGGAAAGCATCAGGGCCCTGCGGTTTGTAGTTGCGGCCATCAAGGCGCGCGACCCCGAACAGGCCGACAAGATCATGCGGGAAGAAGTGAACCGGGCAGCCATGGAAATCATGCGCCTATTGGGCAACTCCGACTCCCCTGCCCCCGCCCCGCACGCTTCATAAAGCACTTTATTTTGCCGTTCATGAGGAGAGAACAGGATGACCACCGCTTTTATCGTCCACGACAAGGCTGACACAGTCGGCGTCGTGGTGGTCGAAGATGTCCAACCGGGCAAGGACCTGACCGGCTGGATCATGGAGACCGACGAAACCATCACCCTCAAGTCTCTGGACCCGGTTCCGCTCGGCCACAAGATCGCGCTGCGCGATATCAAGTCGGGCGACACCGTCCTGAAATACGGCCATGATGTCGGCCGCGCCGTGTCTGATGTCGGCAAGGGACACCACGTTCACGTTCACAACCTGAAGACCAAGAGGTGGTGAGAATGGCAGGCTATGAGTTCTACGGCTATCGCCGCGAGAATGGGCGGGTAGGAATTCGCAATCATGTAGTCATATTGCCCCTGGACGACCTCTCCAACGCGGCTTCCGAAGCCGTCGCTAATAACATCAAGGGCTGCCTGGCCTTGCCTCATGCTTACGGCCGCCTGCAATTCGGCGAGGACCTGGAGTTGCATTTCCGCACCCTGATCGGCACCGGCTGCAATCCCAATGTAGCTGCCTGCGTGGTCATCGGCATCGAACCCGGCTGGACGGGACGGGTGGTCGAGGGCATCGCCGCCACCGGCAAGCCAGTAGCCGGTTTTGCCATCGAGACCAATGGCGACATCAGCACTATTGCCGCGGCCTCGCGCAAGGCGCAGGAGTTCGTGCAGTGGGCAACGGAAAAGCAGCGCGAGCGCTGCTCCATTGAGGACCTGTTTGTCTCCACCAAATGTGGGGAGAGCGATACCACCTCCGGACTGGGCTCCTGCCCAACCGTCGGCAACCTGATTGACAAGCTGGACCCCCTGGGCGCTACAACCTGCTTCGGGGAAACCTCCGAGCTGACCGGCGCAGAAGTGGTTTGCGCAAGCCGCGCTGCAAGCAAGGACGTCGGCGAGCGATTCATGCAGGTGTTCAACACCTACCAGGAAGTGATTGACCGCTACAAGACCAGCGATCTCTCGGAGTCGCAGCCCACGAAAGGCAACATCGCCGGCGGCCTCACCACCATCGAGGAAAAAGCTTTCGGCAACCTGCAGAAAATCGGAAAAAAGACCAAGTACATTGACGTTCTGCAACCCGCCGAACCCCCCGCAAAGGGGCCCGGGCTCTACTACATGGATACATCCTCCGCGGCCGCGGAGTGCGTAACCCTGCAGGCCGCCGCCGGATTCGTGGTCCACCTCTTCCCGACGGGCCAGGGGAACGTCATTGGCAATCCCATCGAACCGGTGATTAAGCTCACCGCCAATCCGCGCACGGCGCGCACCATGCGCGAGCACATTGACCTGGACGTTTCCGGCCTGCTGCGCCGCGAAATGAACCTGGACCAGGCTGGCGACCGGCTGATTGAGCTCATGCTGCGCACCTGCAATGGGCGGTTGACCTGCGCCGAAGCGCTGGGCCATCGCGAGTTCGTGATGACCAAGCTCTACCAGAGCGCCTAGGGCAGGGCTGGAGAGGGCGGGCGGGTGAGGTTGTACGGTGGTCTGACCGCTTTGTGGTATGATGCGCGGCTTACCGGTACAGAACTCCGCCTGTCACCCAGGAGGCATGGGCATGTGCGCCATTACCCGGCGCGGTTTTATGAAAGGCGCGGCCTTGGCGCCGCTGGCCCTCGGCCCTCTTTCCTTGCATGCCCAGGGCGCTCCCCCCGAACGCTTCGATATCGTTGTGGCTGGCGCCGGCCACAACAGCCTGATTACCGCCGCCTACCTGGCTAAGGCGGGCTACCGTTGCCTGGTGCTCGAAGGCCGGCCGCTGGTAGGCGGGGGCGTCAAGACCGCCCAACTCACTCTGCGCGGTTTTCACGACGACGTCTGCTCCACCGCCCACAGTGGCATCCAAGCCAATCCTCTGCTCAAGAACGACGAACTTCACCTGGGCGACTACGGCCTGGAGTACATAACGCCCGATCCCATCTTCCACGTGGTGTTTGGGGATGGCTCTTACCTCACCCAGTGGCGCGACCTGGAGCGCACCGCAGCAGAATTCGCTAAATTCTCCAGGAAGGATGCGGCTGCCTACCGCCGCATGCTGGCGGAATTCGACTCGGTTAAAGCAGTTTTCGGTGGCGCCAGTTTCAACCCCATCGGCTTCGTTCCGCCCCTGAACGAGCGCCTGGCGAAAATTCCGCGTGGAAAACAGTGGCAGCGTCGCCTGGCCATGTCGGCCTGGGAGATCATTCGCGACACTTTCGAAGACGACCACTCCCGGGCAGCCTTGCTGTTCATGGGACATCTTTCGTCGGAAGCTCCCAGCGACCCCGTTACCGGCCGCATGGCCTACGCCTTTGCCGGCCAGCAGCAGGGGGGGAGGCCGCTGCCCAAGGGCGGCTCCGGAATGCTGACACAGGCCCTCGCCCGCTTTATCGAGGCCCACAATGGCTCAATTCTGACCAACAAGTGGGTGCGCAGCTTCATCATCGAGAATGGCCGCTGCGCCGGCGTGGAGTGCGACGATGGCAGTTCCTATCGTGCCGCCAAGGCGGTGCTCTCCACCATTCATATCAAGCACCTGGTGAAGATGGCGCCGCCCCAGCTCTGGGGCCAGGACTTCCTCGACGGCGTGGATACCTGGCAGGGCGAGCGCACCATGTTTGTGAGCCATTACGCCACCTCGGTAGCGCCGACTTACACCGTCCATGGCGGCAGCCTGACGCCCGTAGAGGCCGGGGTGATCGCCGACGCGGACCGGGCTTTAAGATTCGGTTTTGACGACACCTCGGGGCTGGTCAACCTGGACCAGCCTCCGCTGCAGGTCATCTGCTGCAGCGTGGCCGACCCTTCGCGCACGCCGCCGGGCATGCACACACTCAAGATCATCGGATTCCAGCCTTATAACTTGAAGCAAGGCCCGCAGCATTGGGACGAAATCAAGCACCAGGTAGACCAAGCTAACCTGAATTATCTGCGGCGCTTCTCGCCCAACCTTACCGACGACAAGATTCTGGCGCGCTTTCTCACCAGCCCGCTCGATATTGAGCGCATGAATCCACATTTCTGGCACGGGAGCGCGCACGGCGGGCGGCAGGATGCCGCGCAATCCGGGCCCATGCGCCCCATGCTGGGTTGGGCGCAGCATCGCATGCCCATTCCCGGCCTGTACCAGACGGGCGCCACCACGCATCCCGGGGGTTCCGTGACCGGGGCCCCGGGGCGGAATGCGGCCGTGGTCATGCTCAAGGATTTCGGCACCAGTATTGAAGAAGTGGTCAGCAAAAAGACATAAGTGGAGGTTCGGTTGTGCGACTTAAGCCCATTCCCGCGCTATTCGTCGCCGTGCTAGCCGTCTTGCTTGTCAGCGGCATGAAGCTGCCAGCGCAGAACGCGCCGGCATATCCGCCGCAGCTCGTGCCTGACAATCCCCTGCATCCCGCCGCACCCACACAGCCGCTGCCTTACAGTCACAAGACACATCTGGCTCTGAAGATTGGCTGCCAGTTTTGCCACACCAATCCCGACCCGGGCAAGCTGATGACCTATCCCGCCACCGCGACCTGCATGACCTGCCACCAATCTGTAGCCACAGATTCGCCGGCGATCAAAAAGCTGGCGGAATACGACAGCAACCATCAGTCCATCCCCTGGGTGCGGGTGTACAAGGTGCTGCCCGGGGTGAAGTGGGGCCACCGCTTTCACCTCGCTGCCGGCTTGAAATGCCAGAACTGCCATGGCCCGGTGCAGGAGATGCCGGCCATGTTCGAGAAGACCAGCGTGACCACCATGGCTGTCTGCATTTCCTGCCATGAGAAGAATCACGCCAAAACGGTCTGCAGCACCTGCCACTCCGCCCCTTCGCTGCAGGGGGGACAGGCGGCAACCACGCAGCCCGCGGCGGCAGGCAAGACCAGCGACCGATAGGAGCAACTTCATGAGCGACATCACCCGGCGCGGTTTTCTCAAAGGAGCGGCGGTGGCGCCCCTGATCCTTAAGCCCCTGGCGGCCATCGGCCAGCAGGGTCCGCGCGCTGAAAGCTTTGACATTGTTGTGGCCGGCGCTGGGCACAACAGCCTGGTCACCGCCGCTTACCTGGCCAAGGCCGGCTACCGCTGCGTGCTGCTGGAAGGCCGTCCCACTATCGGCGGCGGCGTCAAGACGGCGGAGTTGACACTGCGCGGCTTCCAGGACGACGTCTGCTCCACCGCGCAGTACTTTATCCAGTCCAATCCCATGCTGCGCAACAACGAGATTCCCCTGCGCGACTACGGGCTGGAATACATTGATCCCGATCCCATCTTCCACATGGCATTTCTTGACGGCAGCCACCTGACGCAGTGGCGGGATGTGGAGCGCACCATCGCCGAATTCGCCAAGTTTTCCAAAAAGGACGCCGCCGCTTACCGCCGCATGTATGAGGAATTTAACTCGGTTGCGCCCATATTCCGCGAGGCCACCTTCACTCCCATTGGCTTCGGCCCTTCCCTTCCCGAGCGACTGGCGGCGCACCCACGCGGCAAGCTGTGGCAGCGCCGCCTGGCCATGTCAGCATGGGAAATCATTCGCGCCAATTTCGAAGACGAGCACTCCCTCGCCTTCATGGTCTTTCTGGCACACATAACTTCGGAAGCGCCGGACGCGCCCGTCACCGGGCGGGTGGCTTACTCGCCATTCGGGCAGCAGCACTCCGGACGTCCCATGCCCAAGGGCGGTTCCGGAAAACTGGCCGAGGCCCTGGGCCGCTACATTGAAGCCCATAACGGAGTCATCCTGACCAACAAATGGGTGGAGCGCTTCATCATCGAGAACGGCCGCTGCGTGGGCGTGGAGTGCGGCGACGGCACTTCTTACCGCGCCAGCAAGGCGGTGATATCCACCCTGCATATCAAACACCTGGTGGATATGGCGCCGCACGAACTCTGGCCGCAGGATTTTCTCGATGGCGTGGACACCTGGCAGGCAGAGGAGGCTATGTTCGTCAGCCATTACGCCACCAGCGCGGCGCCGGTGTTCCCCCTGGATGGCGGCGGCACCATCTCCCCCGCTGAAACCGGCCTGTTGGTTTCTCCCGAGCGCGCCTTGCGCGTGGCCCTGGACGACGTTTGCGGCAACATCAACACCGAAGACCCGCCCATGCACTGCATTTGCTGCACCGTGGCCGACCCCAGCCGCGCCCCCGCCGGCATGCACACCCTCAAGCTGGTGACCTGGTATCCCTACGACATCAAGCAGGGTCCGCAACACTGGGACGAGATCAAGAAGCAGGTGGCGGAGGCCAACCTGAAGCAGTTGCGGCGGTTCTGCCCCAGCCTGACGCCAGACAAGTTTCTCGCCGAGTTCATTGAGAGCCCTATTGATTTTGAGCGCATGAACCCCCATTTCTGGCATGGCAGCGCGCACGCTGGAGCGCAGAATGCCGCCCAAACCGGCCCTATGCGTCCCATGCCGGGCTGGGCGCAGCACCGCATGCCCATTCCCGGCCTCTATCAGACCGGCGCCTGCACCTATCCCGGCGGCTCGGTGAGCGGCGCGCCCGGGCGCAACGCCGCCGTGGTCATGCTCAAGGATTTCGGCACCAGCATCGAGGCGGTGGTGAGCAGGAAAAGTTAGCCACGCCCCAGGAGGTTTTGTGCGAGGGTTTGTGCTTCTCGCGGCTACAGCGCTTCTCGCTGGAACCGCATTCGCTCAACAGGGCAAGAACGCCAGCATTGATCCCGACCACATTTTCTTCACCATGCCGGTACCGAGTCCGGTCACGGAAATCGTGGAGCCGGTGGAGGGCTCGGAATTTCCCCTGCACATCATCTACGTGGAAACGGTGGACGGGCTCTACGCGCCGATCGGCCTGCGCAAGCCGCCGGGGAAGGGCCCCTTCCCCATCGTTTTATTTGCGCATATGAACGGCGGGATGGGCGTGCGCTGGATTCGCGAGTGGACGCAGAACGGCAGCTGGACCTTGGAGCAATTTCTGAGAGCCGGATACGCGGTGGCCTGGATGCGCTACCGCGCCGAAGTAGAGGACACCTACGGCAAGCCGCTGGTGGAGGGCAAGCAGGAAGGACGGCAGATCTTCAGCCGCGGGCCACTGGAGTACGAGGACGCCATTTCCATTATTAAGTTTGTGAAGACGCTTCCCTATGTGGACCCCCACCGTGTCGGCTACCTGGGCCTGAGCCACGGCGGCGAAATGCTGATGAAAATAGCCAGCGAATATCACGGCTTGCGCGCTGGCATCGCCAGCGAGCCCGCTTCCATGGATTACCTGGCCAAGCGGCCCCCAGCGCCGGGCACGCCGCGGGGTCCCGAAACGCTGCCGGTAAACAGTGAAGAAATGCAGCGCAAGGCGACGGCTGAAGCGCGTACCCAGCTTGATATGGCGGTGGCCATGAAGCGCATCAACGCCATCACCACGCCTATATTCATTCAGGGCCGCGACCGAGATCACCACCAGGACATTTTCCGGCTCAATTACGAACTGCTGCGAGAGGCGGGCAAGGATGCACAATGGAAGTCCTATGACCACAACGAGCACGGGTTTATCTTTGTGAAGCGCAATGCAGAGGGGGTCTACGCGCCCGATCCCATTCAGGCGCAGGCTGTCAAAGATGCCATCGCGTATTTCGACCGCTACATGAAAGCGCCGTAGTTACTGCTCGATCGTCGTCTGCTGGCTGTAAACCAGCTGCCAGCGCCCGTCACGATTCACCCAGATGCGCATGGCGCGGTACGGCCGGACATGGGTGGTGGGCTGCTGCGTATCCCGCATGACCGCCGTTTTGCCAAATACCCGCACATCCATGGAATTGGGCGCCACCGCTCCAATATCCGTCACCTGGCTGCCCTGCGCCTGCTTGCGGATGGTGGCCACGCGGTCAGCCTTGGTCAGCGGATTGCCATTCTCTTTGATGTTGAACACGAACTCATCGCCCACGTGCCAGGCCCACTCGTCCGCGTTCCGCTGGTTGACCGCTGTTTCCAGCCCCTGCCACGATTCGACCACTTGCTGTTGCTCGGCAGAACCGTGGTAAGGAACGGTCTGGCACGGGTTCCGGCAGGGCGTTCCCGCCGCTACGGTGGCCTGTTCCCGCTTCGCGCCGCCCTCGATGTTGGTTTGCTGGCCCAGCAGGATGCGCCAGTTGCCAGCTTCCTTCACCCAAACCCTGACAAAGCGCAGGTGCGCGCCAGGCGTCTTCTGCGCTCCGGTTATAAAAATCACATTGGCGTAATCGTGCACCTTGGTATCAGTTTCGGTGGGTGCGCTCTGGGCCGGCCCATCCAGGAGCCGTTGCCTGTCCAAGGTGCGGCCGTTGGCCTCGGTCCAGCCGAAGCCGCTGGCCATCGAGTCTCGAAGGGCTGCCTTGTCCCACTTGCCCATGGCACGGACGAAGGCTTGGTCAGCCCGCCACACCGCCTGCTGATCTTTACCCTGCTCCGACGGAACTGCCCGCGCCGCAGCTCCCCCCAAGGCAAGCGCGGCCACCAGCATCCACCTGATTGCGCCCACTGAGCCTCGGCGAAGTCCGCGCTGCGGCTTACTTTCAGCACAGTTATGCATTGGGACTTCTGCCTCCGGTAAGCTAATGCGAAGAATATTTACGGACTTCCTGCAGGTGGGCGCGCATGGCCGCACGCGCGGCTTCCGACTGCTGCCCTTCGACAGCTTCCAGAATCCGCTTGTGGTGCAACTGGCTGCGCCGGGGAGCGCCTTTTATCTGAAATAACCGTATGCGCTCCTCGCGCAACAGACCGACTATGGAATCGAGCAATGACAGGATGAGAGGGTTCCCCGCCGCTTCGGCGAGAGCGAGGTGGAAATCCAGGTCGGCTTCAATATACCCGTCCGGATTATCCAGGTTGCGGTCCATGGCCTGGTATGCTTCGCGCATGGCGCGCAGATGCTGCGTCTGCACGCGGGTGGCCGCCAAAGCCGCAATGTGCGGCTCCAGGATGTTCCGAACCTCCCCCAGGTGGGCGCTGCCGTCCAGTTGCCCCATTTTGGCCATCAGGTCCAAGGACTGACGCATGACCTGCGACATGCCATGGGTGATAAACGTGCCTCTCCCGGAGAAAGGCTCAATCAAACCCTTTTCGCGCAGCGTCCTGGCCGCCTCCCGCACCGCCGTGCGGCTCACTCCAAACTGTTGGGCCAGAACGTGCTCGCCGGGCAACTGATCTCCTGGTTTCATGCTGCCCTCCAGGATCCATTGCTCGATCTGCTGCACGATGCGTTCGTAGCGCCGCGGCGCCTGGGTTGCCTTGGCCACGAGTCCCCCTCCGCCTCAGCACGGCCCTTTTTTCGGCGCTACTTGCTGCGACAGTGCTGAGAGTTTGCTGGTGGATAAAAGTGAGGGCCGAACCGGCGTCCGGCCCTCGCTCGTTTTCGCTCTGCCCAACCTAGAAGATCATCTTCAGGCCGAGTTGGATGGCGCGCGCCCCACCCGATCCCAGCACCGGGTTGACCGCGGCGGTATCCGGCGTGCCACAAGCGCAGCCGAACGAACCCGGCGCCGATGGGTCAGAGAACCCGCCCCCAGGGCCATAGCCGCTGGTCCCGCCCCATGGGTTGGCGAAGTTGGGATGGTTGAGGACGTTGAAGAACTCCGCCCGGAACTGGGCGGTCAATCGTTCCTTCAACCGGAAATTCTTCGCAATCGAGAGATCCAGGTTGCGGAAGCCGGTGTCGCGGAAAACGTTCCGCCCCAGGTTGCCGAAAGTTCCCAGGGCCGGCGGGGTCATGACCGAGTTGCCGGCCATGTAGCAGCCCAGGTTGTTGAGCGAAGCGACGGCGCCTGGCCCCATGGCTTGGGCCGCCTGCATGCAAGGCCCGGGTATGTTCGGCGAGCAGCCCGTCGTCCCCCCAAACCCGAAACAAGGAATGGGATTAGGACCGCCCGATTTGAAGTCCGCCGGATTGCCGGAAAAATTCCAGCGGTCCGCGAACTCGCCGGTGGCACTGAGGTCGTTGGCGGAATCGAATGTCTGCCACGGCATGCCGCTTTGCAGCGTCACGATGGAGTTCACCTGCCAGCCTTCCAGCAACTGCAGGGGCGACTTCCTGCTGGGCAGCGCGTAAGTGAGCGACAGGGTGAAACGATGCGCCAGGTCGAAATCGCTGTTTCCGTAGTCGGCCTTGGGGGCCATGCTGTTCTGCGGCAGGTACTGGTTCCAGTTGTAGGACATGTTGTCCAGCGCGTGGGAGTACGTATAGCCCGCGATGAGGGTTAGTCCGTGCAGGTTGCGCGCGTTGAGCGTGGTCTGCAGGCCGTTGTAGTTTGACCGGTAAACGTTGGTCAGATAGTTGATGAACTCGAGGTAGGGGAACTGAGCCGCGTAAGGCCGGTCAGCATTGGCTTCACAGTGGCCGCAGGCAAGTTCAGCGGGCGATTGGGGATTGATCTGGTTGATGTCGTAGATGCCGGACAGCTTGGAGCCGTGATTGCCCACGTAGGAAACATCCCAGGAGACGTTTCCGGAGAAGGCGTGCTCGATGCCCAGGGTCCAATTGGTCACGTAGGGACTGCGGTAATTGCGATCCATGGCCATGATGTCGCAGGGGCCGGGATCGTTACCCAGGCCATCGCCGCACTGCAATAGGCTGGTGACGTTGCTGGGGAATACTGTGGCCCCGCCGGGAGCGGAACCGTTCCAGTTGAGCGACGATCCGGGAACGGTCACTGCGCTGGCCAGGATGTTGCCCGGGCCGGGTTGCGTGACCCCATTCACTACCTGGGGAGCGCCGGTGGGGATTACGCCCAGACCCAGGGTGATGGCATTCTGCGTATTCTGCTGGGAGAGGAAAGAGTTCATGGTCAGCACATCGTAGATCAGGCTGCCGCCAGCGCGGACCACGGTGGTCCCGTTGCCGGTAACGTCCCAGGCGAAGCCGACGCGCGGAGAAAAATTCTTGTGGTCAGGCTTGTAGATGGAGCTGATGTTCTTGCCCACCTGCTCCAATCCGATGCCGGGCTCAAAGTTGCCCAGCAGATTGTGCGCCTCCGTCGGTGGCGCGTCGTATTCGTAACGCAGTCCCAGGTTGATGGTTACCTTCCGGGTCGCCCGCCAGTCATCCTGGAAGAAGCCCGAGTATTCCCATTGCGACAAATCGCGTGTGGGAACACCCGCCAGCAGGATGGCGCGGCTGGGATTGCCGGAGAGAAAATCCTCCAACGAGCCAAACCGGAACTCGCCCCGGCCCTTGCGCCACGTCCCCTGGTGTACGCGCAGGTCGCGCAACTCAGCGCCAAACTTCAGCGCATGTTTGCCGCGCAGGTAAGAGATATTGTCCAGGAAAGAAAGCGTATTGTCCGGGCCGACGTACTTGGGAAAGCTGGGAAAGCCGCCGAGCTCCGTGAACCCCGTAACCTTAATGCCGGGCAGTCCACCCAGAACTGGATTGGTAATGCCGGTGTTCAAGCCGTAGGCGCTGGGCGGCGTGTTCTGGTCGCTGGGAGCGATGCTCAAAGTGTAGCGGGTGTAGCCAAAGCGCAGGTCGTTGACCAGGCGGGAATTGGCCACCCAGGTCTCGTGAGCCGAAAGGGTTTGCGCCCGCGAGTGGATCTGGGTCAAGAAGAAAGCCTGGGTTTCCGGGGAGTCCTCGGCCACCAGCTTGTCGTTGCCGAAGAAATACGAACCGCTCAAGGTGTGCCGCTCGTTGAGGTGGTAATCAATCTTGCCCAGCGCGTTATTGGAGGCGTTCACATTGTTGAAACCGCGAGTGATGGAGGTTCCCTGCGTGTCGTTGGGGCCATACAGCGGCAGGATCTTCAGGCTGACCGGACTCACATTGGCCATGCCCAGAGCGCGTTCGGCGTCGGGAATGCTACTCGTTGGGTCCCCGGCCGGATTCTGCGCCGTGGCCAGGGAAGCGGTCGTGGGCAGGCTGTAATTGAGAGCATTGCCCACCGTGTAACGCTGCCCCTCGTAGGCGCCAAAGTAAAACAGCCTGTCTTTCACGATGTGGCCGCCCAGCGTGCCCCCGTACTGTTCGAGGCTTACCGGCGTCTTGGGGTCAGGAGTGCGGTTGAAAAAGTTGCGGGCATCGAAGGAGTCGGAGCGGCCAAAGCCGTAGGCCGTGCCGTGCAGTTGGTTGGTGCCGGACTTCAGGCCGACGCTGGTGATGGCGCCGGGCTTCCAGCCGAATTCGGCGGAAGGATTCTCTTCGACGTTGAATTCCTGTATGGCGTCAATGGGCAGCAGAGTTGCGGCGTCACCCGCGACCGCGGCCGCATTAGTGACGCTCAGGCCCATAAAGGCCTCATCATCGCTCACCCCATCCACCACGTAGCCGGTGTCCTCGGGGCGAATGCCGTTAGCTACCTGGGTCCAGGGGCCGCCCCCCGCGTAAACTACGACGCCCGGCCGCAAAGACAAGAGGTTCTGATAGTTGCGTCCATTCAAGGGCAGTTCGTTGATGGTCTTATTGTCCACCGTGCCGCCCAGGGTGGCATTGATGGTGTTGACCAGCGGGATCTCTGAGCTCACCGTCACCGTCTGGTTGGCCTGCCCAGGCTGCAGGCCAACATCCACCCGCACGTCTTGACCGACTTCGAGCAGTATGTTCTGCCGTTCCTCGGCTTTGAAGCCTTCGGACTCCACCCGGACCTCATAGGTTCCCGGGGTTAATCCCGGAGCTGAGAAGGCTCCGGCACTGTCTGTGACCAGATTGCGGGAGACGCCTCTTTGCACGTCGGTTATGGTGACCTTGGCCCCTACGATGACGGCGCCGGTGGAATCGTGAACATTGCCCAGGATTCGGCCCCGGTCGGTTTGTCCGAGCATGGGAAGACACACCAGTAAAAAGGCAATGCCTACTCCTACGGCACAGAGAGCTCTCATCGCAATGCGGGGTCCAGCGAGATCCAGTTCTACCGTCGAAGCACCCATGGAAACCTTCCTTTCAACAACTGGTCCGGCTGCTATACCATCGTACGGAATACGGAGTCAAGAAATGTTTTTACATTTGCGGTTAAATGGCACTTTTTTCCTGTTCGCGCCCATTGGCCTAGTGGACTGACCTTTGGACACGCCTCCCGTTTTGGGAAAAGAGACATGGCGATGGGAGGCACCAGGGGGCCTGGTCCAAGTCAAGAGGCGCACCGGGGCGCTTCCCACAGCGTGGCAAAATGTAGCTGAAAGAGCGGGCGATTTCCCCCGCGTAAGAGGCAGCAAAACAAACCATGCCGGAACCCTTCAGCGTCGCTCAGTTCAAGAGCATCGTCGAACGCAATCGAGACGGGGACCCCGTAGGGACGTACGCGGTCTGTTCAGCCCATCCTTGGGTAATGGAGGCCGCCATTCGGAAATCCATGGAGGATGGTTCCCTGCTACACCTCGAGTCCACTTCCAGCCAGGTCAACCAGTTGGGGGGATACAGCGGCCAGACGCCGCGCCAGTTCGCGCGAAGTGTCCACGCTGCGGCGCAGCAGGCAGGACTGCCGCAGGAGCGGGTACTGCTGGGCGGAGACCATCTTGGGCCCTATCCCTGGCGAAGCGAACAGGCGGCCACCGCTTTGGAAAAAGGCTGTGAACTGGCGCGCCAGTGCGTGGTCGCCGGCTATCACAAGATTCACCTGGATGCGAGCATGCCGTGCGGTGACGACCCGGTTCCGCTGGGGCCAGAGGTCATTGCGGATCGCGCCGCGATTCTGTGTTCTGCCGCCGAACAGGCCTTTGAGCAATTGCCGGCCGGGTCGCCGCCCCCGCTCTATGTGATTGGCACGGAAGTGCCCGCTCCGGGAGGGGAGGTCGGTCAAGGCGAGCCTCCCGCTCTGACCACTGCCGAGGAGGTTGAAAGCACGCTTGAACTTTTCGCCAGCGCCTTTTCCAAGCACAAGTTGGCGGCGACGTGGGAGCGGGTTATCGGCCTGGTGGTACAACCGGGAGTAGAGTTCGGCGACAACCTGGTAAGGGACTATGATTCCGAGAAGGCCCGTGCCCTGTGCGCCGCGCTACCCCAACATCCCGCGCTGGTGTATGAGGCACATTCCACGGACTACCAGCATCCGAGCGCGCTGGCGGCCATGGTGAAGGACCATTTCGCCATTCTGAAAGTTGGACCAGCGCTTACCTTCGCATTCCGCGAGGCCGTGTTCGCCTTGAGCGCCATGGAGCACGAACTGTTTGCCGGCCGGCCAGCCACCCGCATCTCCCGGGTGCGTGAGGAGTTGGATGCCGCCATGCTGCGCCAACCTGCCTATTGGCAACCCTACCATCATGGCGACTCCGCTGCGCTCCGCGTGGCCCGCGCCTTCAGCCTTAGCGATCGCTGCCGATACTACTGGCACGACCCGGCGGTACAAGGTGAGCTGGAGCAGTTGCTGAACAACCTGGCGGGCAGCAGGTTGCCGCTTGGCCTGTTGAGTCAGTTTCTGCCCTTGGAGTGTCAGGCCGTCCGCGACGGCGGGTTGGACCCCGAACCCCGCGCCATCATCCGCCGTCACATAGGGGCGGTACTGGACATTTACACCGCGGCATGCCGTTCGCCCCAGACCTCCTGCTCTTCCTGAATGCTCAGAAATGGCGATTGCCCAGGGGGTGGATGCTCTGCGCTCAACAATGGCGTCACCGTGGCTTTCTGCCCAATTTATGGTGCAGGCAATCGCGATAGCTGGCGGGCGATGACGCCCGGTGCGCTGCAGAAAACGGCGTAGGGCGACTCGTCGAAAATTTCCCACAATATCGCCATCAACGTAATGCCGTCCGATGGAGTTTTTCAAGATGCCTCCTCCGTAACATAACAGGCAGGCACGAAGGGAGCTTCATGGAGGTAAGCCAGCTTTCGCCCGGATAGCCGCCTCCACATGGGCGCAACCACGTGACCGAGGTCACAGAACGGGGCCCGTACCCCCCTGTATTTTTGCTTATATTCTTGACTTGCTTTTCGGGCAGCAGTAAGTAATAGATGGTATTCGTAAGTATTCACAACCGTGCCCGGGGGAATTCGAAAGCTTCCGGTACGCGCTGATCGGACACCGGAAGCAGAAGAGGGGCGGCGATGAGCCCATTTAAATCTCTCCTGCAAGCAGTCCTAGCTGTGATTCTTCTGTCGTCGGTGAGCGCCGTCGGGCAAGCCAGCTACACGGCACAAATTCGCGGCGTGGTAACGGACCAGACCGGGGCAGTGGTCGCCAACGCCACGATCACTATCGTCAACAATGCCACCGCTATCTCTCTCACGACACATAGTGACGACCGCGGTCAATACATTCTCACCGGTTTACGCCCAGCGACCTACACCATAAAGGCTGAGGGCTCGGGTTTTCAGGCGGTGGAACGAAAAGGTCTGGTGCTGCAGGTGGACCAGCAGACGACCCTTAACTTCGAACTGCGACCGCAGGGAATAAGCACGAGAGTAGAGGTTACGTCGGCGGCACCCTTGCTCGACACCGAGAGCGCTGCCATAGGCACCGACGTGAGCAACGAATACGTGCGCGACGTCCCCCTGTATAACCGAAGCTTATTCGGCTTGGTGTTCCTGGCCGGCGGAGTAACGGAAACCACAGGTTCCGGAATTACGGACAACTACCCTTCGGGAACGAATTTCGTCTCCAATGGCCAGCGCAACGCCACCGCCCAGGTGACTCTTGACGGCAGCCCTATAAGTGCGCCAGAACAGGGCGAAGGCGGAAATTCCAACGTTTACTACCAGCCCTCGGTGGAAATTGTGCAGGAGTTCAAAGTTCAGAACAACAGCTTTTCCGCCGAGTTCGGCAATAACGGCGGCACGATCCTGAACATGCTGCTGAAACAGGGCTCAAACAGCTTTCATGGCAGCGGCTGGTGGTACGGGCAGCGTGCGGCGTTCGACGCCCGCGATTACTTCAATAGCGGCGAGAAACCGGACCATGTGCGCGATCAGTATGGTTTCTCACTGGGCGGTCCTATTAAAAAGAGCAAGACCTTTTTCTTTGTGGATTTTGAAAAGGTCCGGCAGCAGGACCCCATCAACCTGGAGGGGATAGTCCCCACCGACCTGGAGCGTCGAGGCGACTTCTCGCAAAGCCCGGCCAACCTGCCGGACCCCTCTAATCCCGACACTGCTAACGCCGGCATCTACAATCCTTTTAGCTGTACTCCTTCCGGTGGTTCCTGCGTTCGGACCCAATTCCCCAACAATAAGATCCCGGCCGGCAGCATTAATCCGATCGGGCAGAAGATCCTGAATCTATATCCGCAGGCGAACATTCCTGGCGCCGCTCCCGGCGATCCCAACTGGCGGCAGGTCATAGTCGGTACCGATCCGGGTTGGCAATTCGATGTCAAAATAGACCATCAAATCAGCGACAAGCACAAGATTGCCGGCCGATACAGCCGGCACCATGATGAGTACACCGCACCGACAGTGGTCGGCAACGGTGACTTGGGTGACGGCGTAATCTATCCCACGACAGCGCAGAATGGCGGCCTGGAGTACAACTGGACGGTTTCTCCCACTCTTCTGTGGACTAACCGCTTCAGTGTGGATCGCGTGCATGCGCCGGGCCAGAC
>Ga0310811_10003704_pt1 | contig 19280 bp, 12 predicted proteins | sample YCmetagenome_FD_207642 | JGI IMG/M metagenome (GOLD analysis project Ga0310811, IMG submission 207642) | Soil microbial communities from experimental microcosm in Duke University, North Carolina, United States - YC | ecosystem: Engineered > Artificial ecosystem > Soil microcosm > Unclassified ...
CCAGGGCTGAAAAAGAATGAGGCCGCGTCGTTCAGGCCGAGCATCGAGGTCGCCAGTATCTTCGCTTCATCGAAAGCTCCGCTGCCTAGAGCCTCAGCGGCGTTCTGCCCCTCATTCCCACTCGATGGTCAATGGGTTTGAGTTCGCGTTGTAAATATTGGGCTTTCGGCAGGTGCTCCAAGTCCATACCAACCGCGATACCACCAGGTTCATAGACCGCACAGCCAGCTCCTGGCTCGCGCCTTCGGAGGAATTTAGTGGAGCATTTATCAAGCCGAAGGACTTACGCTGATAGGCTTTAGCGCTCGCGTCAACGCGTAGCCAACGTCGAATTGCGCTCACGCAGAATTGGCGTTCGACGAATGCGCATCTCTCCTCAAAATCTTTGCTGCAGCCTGATTGTGCTCGGGCGCGACCCAAACCACACCCTTATCCGATGGCGCCGTCAGCAGCACGGTGGTGCAAGGTAGGCCTGCCGCATCGAACTTTCGCGCGATGAAATCGCTCTCGCCACGGTCATGGCTCGACATGATCAGTTGATAGCGGTTGAGCTCGACCATGTTGCGCATGACGTCGACGAACGCTGCGGTGTGAATGATGTCGTTATGCTGGAGCGGATCGTCGAGGAGAAGCGCCCGCCAGCGCGACCACGAATAAGCGGTGCTTGCTGCGCAGAGTATGCTGAAGCCGTTCGCGGCAAGCTGGCCTTCGCTCAGCACGACCTGTGGCGGGAGATCCTTTTTCGTCTCGATGGCGTTGTCCAGTTTCTCCCTGTAGCGAAGCGCCATCCCAAAACTGGTCGCATCGACACGCGTGTCCGCCTTGAACTGGATGCTCTCGCCCGGCGTACTCAGCATCGCCTCGTTGAAGTCGTCGATCACCGTGTTGAGCGGATCGAGCACGTGCGTGGAAAAGTCGTTCGCCCGTGTCTGCAATTCCTCCGAATAGCGTTTCACGGCGCTGCGCGCCCCCGTCGTGAGCTTCACGGCCGCCCGCGCGGCTTGCAGCTTCGTCTTGAGCGAGCCAAGATGAGCTGTCGGATTCTTTACCCCATCATCGTTCGCGGCCGCGCGCATCGAAGCGACAATCTCGTCGATCTCGCTCTGCAGCAGCGCATCCTCATTGGCGCGCGCGAGTGCAAGCTGACGCTCGGTGAGTGATCGCAATCCTCCCAGCACCTCCTCGATTGCACCTAGCCCGCGATCATATTCCGCCTGGCTCGGGCTGCCGCTCAGGCCGAGCCGGGTCCAGCGCTGCTGCATCTGCTGCGCCGCCTGTTCAGCATTTGCGCGGATCACCTCCGCGGCCGCCAAGTCTCGCTGGGCGGCGTCGAGCGCCGCCTGCTCACGCTGCGCTTCGGCGGACGCTGCACTCGCCGCTTCGACCAAACTTGCCAAGCGCCCGCGCGCCGCTTCGCCGCGCTCGCGCTCCGTCGTCAGATTAGCGTCGAGTTGGCCGATCGATGCGCCCGATAAATTTCGTGCCGCGATACGGTCTGCACAGGCAGCATCTTCGGCCTTAAACTGCGCCAAACGCGCACCCACCTGACTTTCGCGTGCGATCAGCTCGTCGAGCTCGTTCGCGACCGAGGAGCGCAGCTCGGTCGCCGCGGCCGCAGCCGCCATCAGCGGCTCCAGCGCCTTCTCGCCCGCTGCCAAGGCCGCATCCGCGTCACGCACCCGGCCGGCCGCAAGTGCGAGCAGATCGGCATCCGCCGATGTTCCAAGGGTTCGAGCAATGGCGGCCCTAGCATCCGCCGCCGCCCGTGCGGCGGCCGACGCCGTTCGTTCGAGCCCATCGGCTGCGGACATCTCGGCGCGAAGTTGGGTCACCTGGTCGTCAAGCGCCGGCTGTGCGCTCCGCAATATTTCGAGCGCTTCCTCAGCCAGCGCGAGGCGGCGATCGCTTCCCGAAGCGGCGGCCTCGGCCAATGCCTTGAGTGCCCCGGGTTCAAACGCGGTCTGGCACACCGGGCATTCTGTGTCGTCGTCATGAAGATGGCTGGCGAGCTGGGACAAAGCCGCACTGATCGCCGACGCGTGACGGTCCGCCTCGGCGCGCTCGCGCTCGGCTATGACAATGCGGCCAGCGAGATCGGCCAGTTGCTGTTCGATCGGAGGCAACGCGGATGCCGCCCGGGCGGCAGCCTCACGGCCCTGCGCCAACGCTCCGTTGGCCGCTCCAGCTTCGGCCTCCAGCTGAAGATAGTCTCCCATCGAATCATTGAGCGCGCGCGCCGAGGCCGCGAGGCTCCTCAACCGCGAGACGTCGGCTGCTGCCTCGCCATGCTGTGTGATGGCGGCATCTGCGTCCGCGATCGTTTTGCGATGGGCGGCCATGGCCGCAGCCAGGCCTTCGCGATCGCGCTCGTCTGCTTTCAGAAGGTCGGCCAGCTGAGCACGCCGCATGAGATCGGTCCGCGCCGCCTCAAGGACGGCGATGTTCTGGTCGATCGTGCTGATCGCGGCACGTTGCGCGGTGACCGTATGTGCAGCCGTATCGACGAGCGGCGCGGCCCGGCTGAAGCGCACCTGCGCATCGCTAACGACGCCGCGCAGCCGAACGAGGTTCGGATGATCGAGCCGGCCTTCGACCTGGCTGACACCAAACTGTGCCGGCAGCGCGGACAATGCCTCAAGGGAAGACTTGCGTTCGCCGGCGGTTCGCAGGGCCTCGCCAATACGATCGCCCAATGTGGCCAGGCGCTGGCCGACGCCTTCGCCGGTGACCGCAAACGCCTGGTTGGGCGAAAACTGCCGAAGGTCGGCTTCGAGCTGGTCGATCCGTGCCGTGATCTCTTCGGTGGAGAGCAAGCCCGTCGCGCGGGCCGCCGCGCGCAGCCGTTCCAGCCGGCTCATCCACCCTTGCCACTCCGCGATCTGCCGATCGAGTGACTCCGCGGTCGCCTGTTCATTTTCGAGGCGGCGCGTGAATGCGGTGATCGTCGGGCGTCCACGTAAGCCCGCGCGTATCCGCTCGAGACGGTCGATGCCACTTGGTCCTTTGAGCGCCTGCCACTGGTCTTGCGGGTCGCGGCTCGTGAACCGCTGCAGCGCGGCCTGCCCGAGGAAGTGGGTAAGTGCGAGATAGGTGCCGAGATCGTTGACCGTGCGGCGATCAGGCCGCGCCAACTTTGCAATGATCTCCGCCGTTGCTGTGCCGCCAGACGCGCTCCGCTCGATCGGATCGCCGTCGGAATATGTCAACGCGACCCGATGCGAACCAGGTTCTGCACCGCGCCGGGTGAGATAGTCATCTTCGACCAGCTTCTTTCGGCCTTTGTTCAAATAAGGCTCGAAGCGTCGGATTTTATTGGTCAGGCCCCACTCGATTGCATCGAAGAAGCTGCTCTTTCCCAAACCGTTAGTCCCGGTGAGCAGGACGAGCCCTGGCGCCGCCGGGATATCTATCTCGAACTCGCCAAAGGTCCGGAAGTCGCGGATCGCAATGTGGGATAGAAAGATCTCGCTCATGCTTGCCCCCTTCGCTCCCAGGATTTGACCAGCGCCGCGACAATCTCGTCCGGCGACTTCTTCTCGTCGAGCGCAATGCGCTCCCACTCGTCGGCTGTTGTCCGAGGCAGGCCAGGCGCTGATGCGCCGGTGGCACTCAACTCGTCGAGGGCGGCATCCTCGAACTGCCCTTCGGGGTGCACCCATGGTCTTGCCAGGAAGGTTCGTTTGAGGAAGTCTGCAAAGCTTTCGTCGTCCCGTTTGGGGTCCTCAGGTCGAAGCCATGCCAGCTTGCGGGCGACACGGTCGTCGCGTTCGACCATCAGTGCGAGGGCGCGCCAAGCCTCCTGCCGCTCGCTCGAACGCGGTCCTAGAAGCATCAGCTGAAGATCAAGCGTTTCATTCGCGCCAAGGTAGGATCGCGCCACTACGCACTGATTGCGGCAGCGCCTGAGCGTTTCAAGAACGGCCTCCATCGCCGGCACGTCAGGAAGCAAGCCCAGCACAATATTGAAGCGGTCAATGCGGATCGCGCTGCATTCGGCGGGCAGATCGGTCGGGCTGAGCGACGTCGATTTCGACGACCCGCCATTGAACGTCGAACTCGCCAGCTGCGGCCGACGCTCCACCTTCAGGCCCAAGGTTTCTGCAGCCTTTTGAAGCCGGTCGGCCAAGTCCGTCAGTCCTGGCGCGAGAGTGGATTCGTCGCTCATGCCGCGCCGCCTTTCACTATTGCCTTATCCAGTGTCTCGAAATGACGGGCCTCGACCGCGATCAACAATGCGCGAAGCGCTTCCAGACCGGCCGCCACAGCCTCGGAAAAGTCGCGGCTGATCGACATGATCACGGGTCCGGACCCGTCGGTGTCATTGAGGGCCGGCTGGTCGGTATCGATCTGCGCGAACGGCCGCTCCGCGATCCGGCTGATTTCGATCGCTGTCTTGACGATCAGAATGACAAACTGCGTCCGCCACATGTAGGAGGCCGCGCAAAGGGACATGTCGCCGCCGTTGATCATATCGGCCGCGCAGCCATGCCCAGCCCACGCGCTGTCACCGTCGCGCACGCGAACGAGGTTGCCCGGCCCGGCGCCCTTTGGCGCGGTCGTTTGCCACGCGGCGGCGATCGCAAGCGCCACTGCTGTACCGCGCACGATCGCACTCCATTTCCTCGGTCCCACGAGTACCTGTGCGGAATCCAGACTGGGTTCGTCGTCGACGGCGCAGATCATCAGCCGCAGAAAATGATTCAGGAGAGCGGCGTCGTCGGTGAACGATGCGTGCCAGTCGGCCCAAGTCGCAGCCATCGCCGCCCGCAGATCCGCTGCAACATGCAGATTGATCTTTCGACCGGGGTCGGCGTTGCTGGCGAAGAACGGCAGGAGATGCGCGTTCATCTCTCCGAGCAGCCACGTGTCCAACGCGCGATGGATGCGCCGCGCCAGGATTCCAGGCGCAACCTCCGTCGGATTTTGCGCCGCACCGCCCGGATTGCCGCCGAGGATCGTTGGCATATCCATACCTTCGGCATGCGGCGACTCCAGACTGACGGCGCGCACATGCTGCGTCCAGAGCGCCGGCGAAGCCCGCAGACGGCAGTTTCTGCTGTGGCAAGCAACCCGTAGCACTGCGCTGGAGACAGGCCCCAGCGCATCCGGGCCGTCCGGCAGAATGATCTCGAAAGGCTGATGCTCGCTCCACGACCGCACCGTTTGCTCGGCGGGAATCTCGCCCGACCAACGAACACGATCGCCGTCGCGCAGAAGCTGCACCGAGATTGGCAGTTGGTGTGCGGCGAGACGTTGCAATCGCGGCGACAGCGGAATGTCGGCCATGCGGGCGGCCTCCTTGAAAAGAGTACGCGCTGCGCTCGATAACTTCGGCACGAGCGTCGCCTCGCCGTGGCGAGCCAGCCAATCCCGATGGGTCGTCGCGTAGGTCGACAGGTGGGCGGCAAAGGGCCGCCGAACGACATCGCGAAGCGGACCCCTGCGTACGATCACGGCATCCGCCGCGACTATCTCGCCTGCGCAATCCAGCCAGAAGGGAGCAACGACCGGTGCCGGCTCCGGTGCGTCGATACGGGCGACGACCCCACATTGCAGATGGCGGAAGCTGCGCTGGGGGTCGCCCGCACAAGCTTTGATCGTGAGATAGGCCGCAAGCCGATTGAGCGTGGCGGTGGAGACGTCAAAGAGCTCGGCGTGTTGCGTTTGAAAGGTCAGCTGCACGCCTGGACGAAGTCTCTGCCGGACGGCCACCACCAGCCCGATGTCGATCAGCTGCGGGAGCACTTCGGCATCATAGGCGGCCATGAAGTCGAACCGTGTGCCGTTGGCATCGGCGGCGCGGGCGCGGACATCGATCGCCGCAAGAGCCGGCTTCAGGTTTGCGATGCCAGGATGTTCGGAGATAAGCCGGATCGTCCCGGCGTGGTCGAAGTCGGCGGCGCCGGCTGCAACAAAATCGATCAACCCGCCGTCTCCAGCGCCGCTCACAAAGAAACGCGGCGTTGGCCTTCCGGCGAACTCCGCCACCGGAACACCGGCGTCGGTCCAATAGCTGGCGCTCTGAATGGCTGCGACGGGCTCAACCGGCTCGAGTCCGAATCCCACGGCCAGAAAGACCATATGAAACTGCTCATGCAGTTCTGCGCCGGGCGGCGGCAGCGGAGCATCGAGATCGGTGATGTCGAGGCGATAGCCATCAGGGGCGACGACCAGCGCCGTGACCTGATGGCGCAAGCGCTGCTCTAATCGAGGTGCAAGCCTGACGGCGATATCCTGGAAGCCTAGCAACACGTCCTCGCGGACGCTTCTGGAAGTTCCAGATTCCCAGTCGAGAATGGGCAGGTCGGCGATGGGATCAAGCGTATCATGTGCCGGCCAGTCGTATATATGCGGATCGAGCCGTCGCCTGTCCGTCGTCGACTGTAGCGGCAGCAGCTCGCCGGCAGTCTCGAAGAGAACAACCTGAGACTCCGAAATCAACGCAGCCGCTGCTGCAGCGGCTAACCCCGCCGCACCGCCGCCGATCACCGCGATTCGTGGATTGGCCTGCAGATAACCGAGTTCCTTTAGGGCATGGACTAGCGAGAGGGCGCGGACCTGCTGCGAATAGAAAGTGATGCGTCGGTCGAAACTGCCAATCACGAACAGGTTCGGCCGATCGCGGACCGACGCGCCGTCAATGATGTCCTGTGCGAGCAGCACCTCAGCCAACCGCCAAGTCTCCGGTCGCCGCGCGCATTCCGCACGTCAATTTATCGCTGATCATACGAGTCCCTGCGAACATTGACATCTTTCTGCCACGCGGGACGTTTCTCCGCCCATGTCACGAGGTCTGTAAGGGCAGCCTTTTCGGTCGAAGGAGCGGATTGCGTGGGCGTGGCGCTCATGTGGTCACAAATCCCCCTTGAACGCTTTATCGAGGATGGCAGGAAGCATGGCGTCCAGCTCGGTGGCGGTTTCGGTTTGGAGCGTCTTGACGTCTTCGAGCTTGGCTTGCAGGGCGTCGAGGTTTTCAACGATCCGCGCCTGTTCGTTTACGCTTGGCAGCAAGAACGGAAACTGACGTAGCGAGCCGATATTAAGGTGCGGCGATGCAGACCCTTTAGAAAGCGGTTGGACGAGATCTTCCTGAATGATCGGCGACAGAAGTTGGTAGAGAAAGAATTTTGGTAGAACCTTGTCCCGATCCGGCCTGAGCATCATCACTCTCTGTCCGAGGCTGAATCGATGCTCTGGCAACACGAGTGCGCATTTTCCCGTGCCGCCACCTTCGCGAACGAGCACGATGTCGTCTACCTGGAGTTCGCCACGAACAGTGCGCCGTCGATACTCGTCTTCATCGGTACGGCGGGCATTGGCTAAGTCCAGAACACCGAATCCAACATCCGAGGAGCGAATACAGGGCACGGTGCCGCCCTCGGCGTAGATCGGATTACTGTGCAAATTGTCAATGATTGCGGCGCACACCGTTTCCAGTGGCACAGTGGCAGCCTGCAGCGATTCAAATATTTTGCGGGATTGAGTGGAACGCAAGGCAGCAAGCTCGTCAAACGTCAACGAGCGCAACCCCCGCGCTTCGTCCACCTTTGCGGCCAGTTCCTCGACACGGGTGACGATGCGGCGTTGCTCGTCCAGCGGCGGAAGCGCAATCGTTAGAGCCTTAAAGCGATCTTCCGAGAGTCTGACGCGGTTCGTCGTGCCTTCGCTCGCGTGTTTGCACAATTCAATGAAAGATCGGGTTTTTGACATCCAGCCAAGGAAAGCGGCGTCTAGCCGGTCTTCGGCTACGTCGAATAGTGGAAAATCATTGGTGACGACAGCTCCGTTCAATTCATCAGGGACGAGTCCGCTTGCGCCGTTGCGCGCATCAATGCGCGAAATAATGAATTGTCCCGACTTGGCCTTGTAGCGCCGATCAGCGGCAATTTCGATACCTTTAACTTGGCGCCGTTCAACGACGCCCTTACCATTCATGCGGACCGTTACTTCTTTATAGGTCGTCTCGGAATCGAGTGGGATCGTGCGCTCGGAACGGCGGAGCACATCTCCAAGAGCGATCGTCGGCCAAGTCGCATTCATGCGCTCACCCCTAATGCCCCTTTGATCTCCCGCATCAGCTCAGCGATACGCAGCTCCTTCTTCAATATATCGTCGGCAAGCTGATCTGGCGGCAGATGCTCGAAATCCACCTTGGCGCACGGATTCTTGCGGTCGAGGTTGCAGTTGGCGTTGAGCAGTTCCTTGACCGAGACTTTCCAAGCCTGATCGTTCTCCTCGCGCTTTGCCCACCACGCCATGCAGCTCTTAAGATCGTCGAACTGCATGGGCTGGGTCTTGGTGTAATTCTTGCGGCCCTCGGGCAAGGGCTGTTCATAATACCAGACCTCTTTGGTCGGCCCGGAGCGGTCGAAAAATAGGATATTGGTCGGGATGCTGGTGTAGGGCGCGAACACACCATTGGGCAGCCGCACGATGGTATGAAGGTTGAACTCCTTGAGAAGCTCCTCTTTGAGCCGCGCGCAAACCCCGTCGCCGAACAGCGTTCCATTCGGCACGACGACAGCCGCGCGCGCCGGGCGATCGACAGAAGTCGGCTGGCGTTTTAGCTTGCGCATGATGAGCTGGAGGAACAGAAGCGCGGTTTCCGCCGTCTGGCGGTCTTCGGGGAAGTTGCCCTGGATGCCCTTTTCCTCCTCCCCACCAAAGGGCGGGTTGGTGAGGATCACATCGACGCGCTCTTTCTCGCCGATCTCGGACAGCTTGAAGCGCAGGGCGTTGCCCGGGTCGATCTGCGGCGCGTCCAGCCCGTGTAGCAGCAGGTTCATCTGGCAGAGCAGATAAGGCAGGGATTTAGGTTCGCAGCCGGTGATGGTGTCATTTTGCAGACGCTTGCGGTCAGCGACGGTCTTCACCTGCTTTTCAAGGTGGTTGTATGCCTCGACCAGAAACCCGCCCGTGCCGCTGGCTGGATCGAGGACGGTTTCGCCAAGGCGCGGGTCGGTAACTTCGACCATAAAGCGGACGACAGCGCGCGGCGTGTAGAACTCGCCGGAATCGCCGGCCGCGTCGCGCATTTCGCGGAGCATGGATTCATAGAGCGCGCCGAGGGTGAGAAGCTCGTTCGACGACGTGAAGTGAATCCCGCCAACCTTGTTGATGATGTCGCGCAGCAGATAGCCGCTCTTCATGCGGTTATCGACGCCCTTAAACACGGTGGCGATCACGTCGCGGCGGTTGTCACCGTTGGAGCTTGAGAGCGAGCGCAGATAAGCAAACAGGCCGGGGCCTTTCGTCCCATCCGCGCGCACGGATTCGTCGGAATTGATGAAGGAAAGCAATTCATCGCCCGTGATGCCCTGCGGATCGGCGGCCCAATCGCGCCAGCGATAGGGGGCCTCGATGGCGGCCCTGAACTTCTTGCCGGACAGCGCGGTTTCCTCCTCGCGCTGCTGCTCAAGGTCGTCGAGGAATTTGAGGAACATGATCCAGGTGAGCAGCGGCAGACGGTCGAGGTCGCCGTTCAGCCCCTTGTCCTTGCGCATGATGTCGCGCGCGGACTTTAGAAGGCTCCCGAGCATTTGGGAGGTCGTCATCGGTGCGGCGTCGGCGCCGTTCTTCTTTTTAGTTCGCGCCATAGAGCAATCCTTGCAGGTCGTTCACGGCCCGGCGAAGCTCGTCGGGGCCGCCGAACAGCTTGATGATTTCGGCGGGCTGGCCGTGGGTTGAGATCGGCGGAACCTTGAGCACGTCCGGCAGGACAAACTGCGCGTCGCCGTGTTCCGCGTATTTTTCCAGAAGCTCGTCGAGCACCTGACGCGCCTCGGGGGAGAACTTCTCGAAATAGTCCTTGCGCTCTGCCTTGAAACGCTGCGCCCGCTCGCGCCGGGTGCGAAGCGGCGCATTGAAAGCCAGATGGCAAAGGAGGTCGAAGGGGTCGGCCTCGGTCTGGCCGGTCTGTTCAGCCAACACATCAAAGTCGATGCCGCGCTCGGCCAAAGCGGCGATAATCTCGCTGCGCTGGTCTGCATCCGCCCAACGCCTGCGAAGCTCGGCGGAGGTCGGCGCCAGCGAACGGACGCTTTCGGCGGCATAGTCGGTGTATTTGACGACGCGAAGCTGCTTGCCGTTCGGATCAAGCTCGTGGACCAGATGGGCCACGACTTCGACCTGGCCGCCGTCGAAATAGAATTTGCGCGGCTCGCCTGTCGGCGGTTCGATCACGCCGGGTTCTCCTTCCTCCGGCGGGACCGGCTCCGGTTCCTGCCCTTCGGGGACGATCTCCGTCGTCGCGGTGGTTTCCCCGGCGGCGTTCACTTCTTCTTCCGTGATCCGGGCCGGATCGCCGTCGAAGTCCGGGTCGGCGAACATGCGGGTGGCCGAGCCGGTGTAATCGAGGATGTTGAACCAAAGCTTGCCGTAGTCATCGCGCAGGCGCGTCCCGCGCCCGATGATCTGCTTGAACTCGCTCATCGAGCCGACGACGCGGGCCAGAACGACATTCTTGCAGGTGGGCGCATCGACGCCGGTCGTCAGCAGTTGCGACGACGTGAGGATAACCGGCGTTTTAGTTTCGAGGTCTTGGAACTTCGATAGGTGGCCGCGCCCGATGGCGCCCTCGTCGGCGGTGACCCGCGCCACATAATCGGGATACTGCGCCACAAGGTCGGCATTGAGGTTGACCAGAGCCTGCCGCATTTCAGACGCGTGTTCCTGATCGACGCAGAACACGATGGTCTTGGCGAATCGGTCGGTCTTTTTGAGGAAGTCGGTCAGGTGGCGGGCGATGGCTTCCGTGCGGGCGCGCAAGGCGATGGCCCGTTCAAAATCCTTGGTCTGGTATTCATCGTCAGGGATCGTGCGGCCAAAGCGATCCACCTCGTCTTTGCTGGGCCGCCATCCGGCGGCGTCCCATTGGGTGATGACGCGATGCACCCGGTAAGGCGCGAGAAAGCCGTCGTCGATGCCCCGGCGCAAGCTGTATTCGTAGATCGGATTGCCGAAATAGAGATAAGTGTCGCGGTTGTCCTCGCGCAGCGGCGTGGCCGTCATGCCAAGCTGGTAGGCGGGCTTGAAATGCTCAAGGATGACGCGCCATGAACTGTCGTCCCGCGCGCTTCCTCGGTGACATTCATCGACAATGATGAGGTCGAAGAAGTCCGGCGGATAGTCCCGGAAAAGCCCGGCGCGGCGCTCGTCCTCGGCCAGCGCCTGATAGATGGCGAAATACATTTCCCGGCTTTTGACGATCTCGCCGGATTCCATCTTGTGGCGCGCATCCCCGAAGGGCGTGAAAGTCTTGTCCTTCGGGTCGTCGATGAGGATGTTGCGATCCGCAAGGAACAGGATGCGCGGCTTGCGATGCTCTCCGGTTGTGTTCCAGCGGCTCGACCAGAGCTTCCAGCAAATCTGGAAGGCCACGATGGTCTTGCCCGTTCCCGTCGCCATGGTGAGAAGCAGGCGTTTCTTTCCGGCAAGGATGGCTTCGACCGCCCGGTTGATGGCGATTTGCTGATAGTAACGGGGCGGCTTGCCGCCGACCGTGTTGTAGGGAGCGATCAGGTGCTCCACGCGCTCGGGCGTGTCGATTCCGCTGCCCGCCTGATAGCGCCGCCAAAGGTCATCAGGTGTGGGGAAGTCGGCAACGCGCGTTTCCGTCCCCGTGAAATAGTCGATCTCGATGATCTCGGCGCCGTTGGTGGCGTAGGCGTATTTGAGGTCGAGGATTTCCGCATAGTCGCGGGCCTGCTGCACGGCATCGGTCGCTGATTTGTAGCTGGCCTTCGCCTCGACCACGGCGAGCGGAAAATCCCGCGTAAAGCGCAGCAGGTAATCAACCCGCTTGGGCGGCTTGCGGACAAAACCCTTACCCACGGGAATTACGCGGCCATCCGTGATGGTGCGCTGCTCGGCGATGGAATGAGGGTCGCTATCCCAACCGGCGGATTGCAGCTTGGGCACGACAAATTTTCGGCAGGTGTCGGCTTCGTTCGTCATGCGCCCCCGCTGCCCCCCTGCTGTTCTTCAACCTTACGCTTTATCCAGTTTGCGATTTCCTGCCGCTGGAACCGCCACGATCCACCAACCTTGAAGCCAGGAATCTTGCCTGCCGAGGCGAGCTTGTAGGCGGTCTTCTCATTGATCTTGAGAAGTTCCGCCACCTCCCGGATCGTCAGGATTTCGTCGGTCATGCCCCTGCCATGAATCGCGTTTGGAGAAGTATATAGAAGATCGGAGAAAATCAGGGAAGATGGCGATAGCTCCCCATCTTGGGGCGAGCAGCGGCGGTGGGGCCGGGACTGCCGCAGCATCATATTGAAAATTCCGCTCTGAAAGCGGATTTTTCAGGACGATCCGGTGTGGTCGATCTTCTCATTAGTCTTGAGGGTGGTTTATGTATTTCACGAAACACAAAGCACCACTTAGCAAATATCGAGAAATCTGAACTCGACATCGGTTTGAAAATCTGCCAAAATGCTAAGCATGGATATGCGTTCTGGCGGAAAACTAAACCGGCTCCAGCAGGAGCTCCCCGAGGGACTCCTGGCCGATGCCGCTTGGATGGAGGCCCACGGCTACTCGTCGGCACTGCGCAGCCAGTATGTTCGCGCGGGTTGGCTCGATAGCCCGGCCCGGCGCGTCTATCGCCGCTCGCGCACGCCGCTCACCTGGCAGCAGGTGACCGTTTCTCTCCAGACGGTGCTGGACCTTCCACTGACCGTTGGCGGGCGCACCGCGCTCGAACAGCAGGGTTACGCCCATTACCTTTCGACAGCCACGCGCGAGGTTCACCTTTACGGGCCGAAGCGCCCGCCGACCTGGCTGGCGAGCCTGCCGCTCGACGTGACCTTCCGTTGGCACAACAGCCTGCGGCTGTTTCCCAGCGATGCCGACGCACCACCCGCGCCAAGCCCCGTCATGGTCAGCGCCGGCGGCCTGACCTTGCCCATCCGCTATTCCAGCAAGGAGCGCGCCGTTCTCGAATTGCTCGACGAGCTGCCCGAGCATGAGAGCTTCCATCAGGCCGATGCCTTGATGGAAGGGATGAGTGATCTGAGCCCGCGCCGCTTGCAAACCCTGCTGGAGGCTTGCGCCAGCGTGAAGGTGAAGAGGCTCTTTTTCTTCTTCGCCGACCGCCACCGTCATGCGTGGCGTTCCCGGCTCGATGTATCCCGCGTCGATCTGGGTTCGGGCAAGCGCGTCCTCGCCAAAGGCGGCAAGCTCGATCCGCACTACAATATCACTGTGCCGTCCGACCTTGGAGGCCCGTGAATTTCATGGCCTTCCTGGACACATACCGGCAGCAAGTCGCCCTGCTCATTCGCGTCCTTCCTTTCGTCGCGGAGGAGCGGCATTTCGCGCTCAAGGGCGGCACCGCGATCAACCTGTTCGTGCGCGACATGCCGCGCCTCTCTGTGGACATCGACCTGACCTATCTGCCGGTAGAAGATCGGGCCACATCGCTCGCGGCAATCAACGCCGCCATGCTGCGGATCAAGGAACGGGTCGCGCGGGGCATCCCCACCGCGAGAGTCAATGCTTCGCGTTCCGCCGACGAGAATATCGTCACCAAGCTGATCGTTCGTGCGAGCGGCGTGCAGATCAAGATCGAGGTGACGCCAGTGCTCCGCGGTGCGGTCTATGATCCCGTCGTCATGAGCGTGGTTCCCGCTGTCGAAGACGCCTTCGGCTTCGCCGAAATGCAGGTCGTGTCATTCGCCGACCTTTACGCGGGCAAGATCGTGGCGGCCTTCGACCGCCAGCACCCGCGCGACCTCTTCGACGTGCGCGGCCTGCTGGCGAACGAGGGTGTCGGCGACGAGTTGCGCCGCGCCTTTCTGGTCTACGTCATAAGTCACAACCGTCCGATGGCCGAAGTTCTCGCCCCGACCCGCAAGCCGCTGGGCGAGGAGTTCGCGCGGGGCTTCGCCGGCATGACTCAAGAGCCTGTCGCGCTCGCGGACCTTGATGCCGCGCGGGAGGCGATCATCGCCGCGATGGTGGCCGACATGCCGGAAGATCACCGGCGCTTCCTTGCCGGCTTCAAACGCGGCGAACCGGATTGGATGCTTCTCGGGATACCGGAGGCCCAGCATTTGCCCGCCGTCATGTGGAAGCAGCGCAACCTCGCCAAGCTGCCCGATGCAAGACGGGGCGAACTGGTCGATGCGTTGGCGCGCGTTCTTTTTCCGTGACCACGACGGGCAACGAAGGTGACATGTCATTTGGCGACAGTGCTACTCAATCATCTTGGAACGCCTGCTCCCCTTTCGCGGTCCAGAGCGCCCGTGCGTGTTCACCCTGCTCGCTTTTGAGCTTGTCGGCCATCCAGAGCAGCGCGCCATAGATCATGGCGCGGTCATCGCCGGTGAGGTCCACGATCCCGGCCTTGACGACGAGGCCGCCGAGCTCGATCAGATGGCGCGTGCGCTTGCGACGCTCGACCTGCCAGGTACGCATGTCATGCCGCGCCCGCACCCCCTGATGCCGGTTGCGCGCTGCCCGGTTGCGATTGAGCGCCACCAGCGTCGCGGTCAGGAGCCGATGCAGTTCGCCGCGTCCGGCTCTGAAAGAACACGGCCCCGCGTTTCGCCCATGCCTCCCTCTTTCCGGCGTCCTTGGTTTCGGCCAGCACGATCAGCGCGCCCGCGAGTTCGTCGGCGTTGAGGGCGTCGGCGCCGGTGGAGATGACCAGCTCGCCAAGCTGCTGCACCTTGCGGGCTTTCAGGTCTTTTGCCTTGTCCTCCAGCGACTTCAGTTCCGCATCGAAGTCTCGTGGCTTGCGCATCATACCCTCCATAAGCTGTCGATGGAGCGATGATAGTTGAGCGCCTGCTACAATGCTGTAAGGTTGCCGGGACGGGGTGAAACGGCGCGAGCAGTCCCGAGAAATTAGTTTCGAGGGCGCGCTTATACGTCGTTCCGACGTGCGCTTCGCTGTGGTGATGTTCGGATCGCGATGGCGATCTATCATCTTCACGTCAAGGTCATCGGCCGCAAATCCGGCGCCAGCGCGGTGGCTTCCGCCGCCTACCGCTCGGCCTCTCGGCTGCGCGACGATCGGCTTGAGCGCAGCCACGACTTCTCCCACAAGCGCGGCGTCGTCCATTCCGAGGTCATGCTGCCGGAGGATGCGCCCGAGGCGTGGAGCGACCGCGAACAGCTCTGGAACGATGTCGAAGCCTTCGAGGTCAGGAAGGACGCCCAGCTCGCCCGCGAGGTCGAGTTCGCCCTGCCGCGCGAGATGACGCAAGCCCAGGGCATCGAACTCGCCCGCGACTTCGTGCAGGCGGAGTTTGTCGATCAGGGCATGATCGCCGATCTCAACGTGCATTGGGACATGGCCGAGGACGGGAGGCCCAAGCCCCACGCCCATGTCATGCTGACCATGCGATCCGTGGACGAGAACGGCTTCGGCCCAAAAGTGCGGGACTGGAACCGCACAGAGATGGTCGAGCGTTGGCGGGAACGCTGGGCGGAGCTGGCCAACGAACGCCTGGCCGAACTCGACATTGACGCGCGCATCGACCATCGCAACCTGGAGGCGCAGGGCATCGCGCTGGAGCCGCAAAGCCAGATCGGCGCGCCCGCGCAGCGCATTGAGGGCCAAGGGTTGGAGGCCGCCGACCGCGCGGAAATGCACCGCGAGATCGCCCGCAACAACGCCGCGCGGATCATCGCTGATCCCTCCATCGCGCTGGACGCCATCACGCACCAGCAATCCACCTTCACGCGGCGCGACATGGCGATGTTCGCGCATCGGCACAGCGATGGAATCGAGCAGTTCAACGAGGTCATGGGCGCGATGCGTGGCGCTCCCGATCTGATCGAACTTGGCAGGGACGGACGGGGTGAGGACCGCTTCACCACCCGCGAGATGGTCGAGACCGAACAGCGCCTGCATCGTGCCGCCGAACTCATGGCCAATAAGGAACGCCATCAGGTCGGCGATAGGGACCGCGAAGCGGCGCTGGCGCGCGCAGAAGCGCGCGGCCTTGTGCTTTCGGGGGAGCAGGCCGAGGCGCTCGCGCATGTCACGGATGGGCGCGATCTGGGCGTCGTGGTCGGCTATGCCGGGACGGGAAAGAGCGCGATGCTGGGCGTGGCGCGCGAAGCTTGGAAAACGGCGGGCTACGAGGTCCGAGGCGTGGCGCTGTCCGGCATCGCGGCCGAGAATCTGGAAAGCGGATCGGGCATCGCGTCGCGCACCATCGCCAGCATGGAGCATGGCTGGGGACAGGGCCGCGACGTGCTCACTTCCCGCGATGTGCTTGTCATCGACGAGGCGGGCATGGTCGGCACGCGCCAGTTGGAGCGCGTGCTGTCCCATGCCGCTGAGGCCGGCGCCAAGGTGGTGCTGGTCGGCGATCCGCAGCAGTTGCAATCCATCGAGGCAGGCGCGGCGTTCCGCTCCATTCACGAACGCCACGGCGGCGCGGAGATCGGCGAGGTGCGCCGCCAGCGGGATGATTGGCAGCGCGACGCCACGCGCGATCTGGCGACCGACCGCACTGGCGACGCGATCCATGCCTATGACGGTCATGGCATGGTCCATGCCGCCCCGACACGCGAGCGGGCGCGCGACGATCTGATCGGCCGCTGGGACCGTGAGCGGCAGGCGTCGCCCGACCAGAGCCGCATCATTCTCACCCACACCAACGAAGAGGTACGGGAACTCAACGAGGCCGCGCGCGAACGGATGCGGGCCGCCGGCGATATCGGCGACGACGTGCGTATCACGGTCGAACGCGGCGAGCGCAGTTTCGCCAGCGGGGATCGCGTCATGTTCCTGCAAAACGAGCGCGGGCTTGGCGTGAAGAACGGCACGCTCGGGACCGTCGAGCAGGTCAGCGCACGATCTATGTCCGTGCGCACCGACGACGGGCGCGGCGTCTCGTTCGATCTGAAGGATTACGACCGCATCGACCACGGCTACGCCGCGACCATCCACAAGGCGCAGGGCATGACCGTGGACCGCACCCACGTCCTGGCGACGCCGGGCCTGGACGCCCACGGCAGCTACGTCGCCCTGTCGCGCCACCGCGACGGCATGGACCTGCACTATGGCCGCGATGATTTCGCTGACGCGAATAGGCTTGTCCGCACGCTGTCGCGTGACCGCGCCAAGGACATGGCGTCGGATTACGAGCCGGCACAGAGCTACGCCGAGCGGCGCGGCATCACCTTCCGCGAGCGGGTGGAGCGGGTGGTCGATATCGTCAAGCAGGTTCCCGAGAAGGTGCGCGGCATGTTCGACGGCCTACGCCTGCCGGCCGATGGCGGGCAGGCGCCGGAAAGGGTGGCGCCGGAAAGGGAGAAGGCGGCAGACCCGGCGGAGGTTTTGCGCCGCGCCCGGACCAGGGCGCTCGTCCGCCATGCCCGCGCCGTGGATACGATCTTCGAGGCGCAGGAGCGGGGCAGCAGGGCCAGCCCGGAGCAGGTTACGGAATTGCAAGACGCCCGCAAAGCCTTCGAGGAGGTGCGGCCCTACGGCCCTCACGACGCCGAAGCCGCCTACAAGAAGAACCCGGAGCTTGCCTCGGAAGCGGCCACGGGCCAGGTCAATCGGGCCGTGCGCGCCCTCCAGCTCGAAACCGAGCTGCGTACCGATCCGCAGATTCGTGCCGATTACTTCGTGGAGAGTTGGCAGAGACTGGACCGCGCCAGCCAGCATCAGTACCAGGCGGGCGACATATCCGGCTACAGGGCAACGCGATCTGCGATGGGCGACATGGCGAAGAGCCTTGAACGCGATCCGCAGCTTGAATCCATCCTCGAAGGCCGCAAGCGAGACCTCGGCATTTCGTTCGAGTCAGGCCGCCGACTCGGACTGGAACTCGCCTTCACGCACGGCATCGACCTCGGCAGAGGTCGGGGTATCGGACTGTAGAACCATCCTATTTTCCGCCGCCTCTACGCCGCACTACTACGACCTCTAAATATCTATTGCACAACAACAAATCAGCGCTCTGCCTGGTCTCTACAGTCGTCAGAAACACCCAGTAGGAGGCAGCGCAACCATGCTCGTAGCAGACCGTATCATCCGCCTGAAAACCGTTCTCGCCCGCGCCGGCCTGTCCCGTTCCACCATCTACCGCAAGATCGCCGAGGGCACGTTCCCCGCCCAGGTGAGGATCAGTGTCAATGGTGCGGGCTGGCGTGAATCCGACATCGACCGCTGGATTGCCGATCCCGCTGGCTGGCGAGCCACCAATGAACCGACAAATGGTCGGCGGGAGGATGACGGAATAGACGCGAGCCACACGTAGTTCAGAGATCGTCGTCCAGTTCATCGTCGTGGACCTCGGCGGCACGCTGCTTCGCGTCGGCGATCAGGTCTTTTGCGGATTCCCCCTTTACCCAAGCATCGAGCATGTCAGCCCAGCACTGAAGCATGATCTTCCGCTCAGCGAGGTAGCGGTTCACGTTGTAAACAGCCGCGATCCGGTTCCGAGGCGCGTGCGCCAAGCTCATCTCGATCCAGCGATCATCGAACTTGGCGCGGTTCAGGCCGGTCGAAAACGTGCGGCGCAGGTCGTGAACGCCGAAGCTCTGAAAGTCCGGGTCATCCTCGCGGATACGCTCCACAACTGTATCGATTACGCGGTTGAGAGTGGCGTTGCTTATGGGCGTATCGCCGTCGTACCGGCCGGGATGCAGGTATCGGCTGACGCCGAACACGGTGCGGAACGCCGTCAGAATGTCGAGCGCCTGATCGCTTAGCGGGACGACATGCGCCTTGCCTGCCTTCATGCGCTCGGCCGGGATCGTCCAGCGCGCGGCGGCGAAGTCGATTTCCGTCCAAGTGGCGTCGATGAACTCCGACTTACGGACGCCGGTCAGCAGGACAAACTTCACCGCCGAGCGCAATGTGGGTGACGCCGTCACATGATCCAAGGCCGCCAGGACTGCACGGACCTCAGACGGCGACAGGGCGCGCTCGCGCGGCTCGAAAGTGGCGATGGCGCTGGTGCGGATCGACTCGGCCGGGTTGCTCACGTCCAGCCCGCTTCCCTGGGCATGGCGAAACACCAGCAGCACGACCTCGCGGACATGCACGGCGACGGCCGGCCCACGTTTTTCCTTAACCTCGTCGCACAGACGTTTGAGACGCTGCGGCGTTACCTCCCCCAGCTTGAGCTTCGACAACTCTCCCGAAATGGCGCGATCATAGACGGATCGGCGCATCGCCAACGTGCTGTCAGCCAGTTTTTCGGCCCCCGACTTGGGATCGGCTTTGTGCTTGAAGTAGGCTTCCGCCCAACCGCCGAACGTCAACGCCTCGGCTGACGCAGTGCGCTTCTCCACCTTGGCTTTCGACG
>Ga0310811_10003706_pt1 | contig 19278 bp, 10 predicted proteins | sample YCmetagenome_FD_207642 | JGI IMG/M metagenome (GOLD analysis project Ga0310811, IMG submission 207642) | Soil microbial communities from experimental microcosm in Duke University, North Carolina, United States - YC | ecosystem: Engineered > Artificial ecosystem > Soil microcosm > Unclassified ...
GCTGCCGGATGCTGATCGCCGCCCAGCGGCTGAAGACCTCCGACTACGCCGCCATGATCGCCGAGGTGCGGCCGCGCTGCGCGGACCTGGAGCAGGTCGTGCTGCTCGACTCCGACGAGTGGCGCGAACTCCTCAATACCGGGAAATATGCCGATATTTCCATCCGGAACGCCGCCCTGGAGTACATCCAGCTCTCCACCGACGACCCCATCAACATCCAGTACACCTCGGGGACCACGGGCTTCCCGAAGGGCGCCACGCTCAGCCACCACAACATCCTCAACAACGGCTTCTTCGTCGGTGAGCTGTGCCATTACACCGAAGAGGACAAGGTCTGCATCCCGGTGCCCTTTTACCACTGCTTCGGCATGGTGATGGGCAACCTCGCCGCCACCAGCCACGGCGCGGCGATGGTCATCCCGGCCCCGGCGTTCGACCCGGTGCAGACGCTGCAAGCCGTGCAAGACGAGCGGTGCACTTCCCTCTACGGCGTCCCCACGATGTTCATCGCCGAGCTCTCCGTGCCGAACATCGGCGAGTACGACCTGTCCAGCCTCAGGACCGGCATCATGGCGGGCTCGCCCTGCCCGGTTGAGGTAATGAAGCAGGTTATCGACCGCATGGGCATGTCCGAAGTCAGCATCTGCTACGGCATGACGGAAACCTCTCCGGTGTCCACCCAGACGCGGAGCGACGACTCCATCGAACGCCGCGTCGCGACGGTCGGGAAAGCCGGCCCGCACCTTGAGGTCAAGGTCATCGACCCCGCTACCGGGCTCACCGTGGAACGCGGCCTCCCGGGCGAGCTCTGCACCCGCGGTTACAGCGTCATGCTTGGCTACTGGCGCCAGCCCGACAAGACCGCCGAGGTCATCGACGCCGCCCGCTGGATGCACACCGGCGACCTCGCGGTGATGGACGACGACGGCTACCTGTCGATCACCGGCCGGATCAAGGACATGGTGATCCGCGGCGGCGAGAACATCTACCCGCGCGAGGTCGAGGAGTTCCTCTACACCCACCCCGACATCCTCGACGCCCAGGTGATCGGCGTCCCGGACGCGAAGTACGGCGAGGAGCTCATGGCCTGGATCCGGCTGCGCCCCGGTGCCGCGCCGATCACGGCGGAATCGCTGCGGGAATTCTGCACGGGCAAGCTGGCTCATTACAAGATTCCCCGCTACGTGCACATCACCGACGAATTTCCGATGACCGTCACCGGCAAGGTCCGCAAGGTGGAGATGCGCGAAAAGTCGGTCGAAATCCTGCGCCTGCCACAGTAGTCGGATCCTGCAACAAGACTTACGCTCCGGGCGGCATTTCCCAAACACGCAGGAAGGAAGCGGAATGTTCGCAACGAAGCGTCTTCGCCTTGCCGTCGCCGTGCTTGCCGCCACCGTGCTCGGCGGCGGTGCCGCCGTGGCGGCCACGGCGGCCAGCGCCAGCCCGGCGCACCACTATGCGCCGGTAAGCCTGAACCGGCTCAACCTCAGCGGTTTCGTGGTCAACGCCAAGTACACGCTCGGCACCAACACCGGCAACACCTTCCAGCAGGTGTACGGCAACGGCACGGTCCAGGGCACCCCGATCGCCGGCCCGAACGTCGGCGTGAAGTTCCCCGCCGAGGACTACGTCGCCGTCCCGATCGGCGACGACCAGGTCTACATCACCTGGCAGGACCCGAAGACGCTCGCGATCGTCGACGTCTTCGTCATGAACCTGAAGACCCACACGGTCTACGACTACGCTCCCGGCACCGCGAAGCCGGAATCGGCGGGCTACATCACCGTCAAGCACTGGCCCACGCACGGCCTGCCCCGCTAGTCGGCACGCCGAAGCCAGCACAAAGCGGTCAGTGGCGCGCGGCCCGCGCCACTGACCGCCTCCGTGTTAGCACCGCGTAATGATGCAGAACGGGTTGTTGTTTCACCCGGAACCGTTCCTCTCCACTGAGTGATAGCGAGCATCACCCGGCGGGCAGCGCCGAACGGTCTTGCGCCGCCTGGTCAGGCGGGAGGCCCTGTTGACCCGTTGCGGTCTTCTGCCATCACGGTGATGGCCGCCGCTAAGCCCTCCTGGAACCCGCCATCCCTCGCGCGCCTCCCGTGCGCGGCCGCTCAGGGGGTAGCTCTCACCCCCGGGATCCTCTGGTCTCGGACTGTCACACCTGCCCGTCAACGCACCCGCGTACGATCAGCGCACAACATAAATGTATCACTAGAACACAGTATCGTGTGTGAGAATCGCTATTCGGCGAGTAGATCAAGCCCCGCCGGTTCTGCTGGCCCGGGCAAGGCCCTCCTGCTGCGGGGGAGTCGCGCCTTCGCCGCTCCAGCGAAGGGTGACCTCTAGCGTGGCGCCGGCGGACGCGTTCGCGATCACCATGCCGAAGCTGGCGTCGAAGTTGACGCCGAGGCGGATCTCCACCTCATCGGGTCGGTGCGCCATCGACTGGAAGCCCGCGAGCACGTCGGAGGCAGCGGCGGTAACGGAGCCGAGCGCGTCCCGCAGGGAGACGGCGGCCTCGGCCACGGACTTGCCGGCCCGCCCGGCCCGCTCGATCCGGGCGGCCGGGTCCTGGGTTTCCACCAGCACGACGCCGCCGTCGCCAAGCGTGAACCTGGTGAGCTCTTCTGCCATCCCGTGTCTCCTTTAGTCGTCTGGGCGGTCGCGGCCAGCGCCCCGTTTACGTGCCGCAGGTGAATGTCGGCAGTGACTGGAATGCGTTGCGTGGCTGGTAGACGGCCTGGCTTATCCTCTCCAGCCGCTGCAGGATCGGCGTGAGCTGCCCGGGGTCCCGCAGGTACTCCATGACCCCTTGGTAGAACGCGTTCTGCATTGTGGGCGGCATGAGGTCAGAGGCGTTGAAGCACAGCGTCGCGTGCGGGTTGTTCATGATCTGGGCGATGGCGGCGTCGACCTTGTCCGGGTAGACACTGAGCTTCACCTGGCTGTTGGCGGAAGTCGCGCCGCCGGCGCGTATATGCGGCCAGATTCCTTGGGCCTCCGCCCCCGCCAGGTACTGGACGAGCTGGCGAGCCGCGGGCGTGTCGTTGAACATGCCAAGCAGGTCGGCGGAGACGTTCCACGCGTCGCTCGCCCCCGTTGACGTCGCGTCCGGCAGTCCGGTCATCGGCGACGGGAAGAAGTTGTAGTCGGTCCCCGCCGTGGGGCGTTCAGTGAACTCGCCGTACTCGACGGTGATGAACGACGGCACGTACTGCAGGGAGCAGCCGGAAGGCGCTTGGAACATCGGTTCGCCGGCGTCGGCCCAGTTGGTGACGAGGGCGCCAAGGCTGCCGCCGTGCACCTGCCCTGTTCCGGTTACCAGGCTGCCCCAGGCCTGCCAGGCCGCCTTGACCTGGGGTGACGTCCAGTCCAGCGTGCCGTTCGCCCATCGCTGGTAGGCGGTCGTGCCCGACTGGTGCAGCAGGATGTCGCTGATCCAGTCGGTGCCGAGCCAGCCTGAGGTGGGCGGGGAGTCCATGCCAAGGCACCACGGGGTGCCGCCCTTAGCGGTGATCGCGCCTTCGAGCGAGGTCAGGTCAGCCCACGAGGTCGGCTGGGTCTGGCCGGGGATGCTGTCGCCGGCCAGTTGTTTCGGGTTGTACCAGACGAGGTTCTGCAGGTCGGCCTTGACCGGGAGCGTGTAGATGTGGTTCGTGCCGAGCCTCATGATGCTCAGCCATTGGGAGTCGTAAGCCGCGGTTAGCTTCGGCTGGAGCACGGGGTTTTGGCCGTCGAGCGGGGTGAGATAACCGCGTTGCGCATAGGAAAGCAGCGTCCCGGGGCTTGGCAGGATGGCCAGGTCGGGCGGGTTTCCCTGCTGGATGTCCGACTGCAGCAGCTGATCGAGCGCCCGCGTCCCCGTGTAGTTGACCGTGATGCCAGTCTGCTGCTTGAACTCTTTGAGGACCTGGGTGAAGTCCGTTCCCTCCGAGCCGGTCCAGGAAGCCACGACGCTCACCGTTTTCGCGGACTCCTGGCTGTTAGCCGCGCTGCCGGGGCTGCCCCCCGCGAAGGCGACCAGAGCGATGAGCGCGAGACCGCCTGCGATGCGCAGAGCGATGCCGATTGCCGGGAATCTCATGACGACTGGTACCTGTATTCGTCGAGGTGACGCCGGAACCCAAGGAAGATCAGCACGACAAGCAGTGCGGTGAGCGCCACGATGAGCGCCAGGGACCGCACATAGCCCGCTCCCGCCGCGGTCGTGTCGGCCTCGTAAGCGCGTTGCTGGTCCGTGACGTCCCCCGGAACGTGGGTCAGGCCCGGGTCCTGCGGGACGGAGTGCGCCTTGTTCAGCGCGGTGTGAGCAGTCTTCGCCACTGGGGCATCCGAGTCGGCCCGTTTCTGGGCCATTTCCTGCTGCGGGCGGGCGCACTGGTCGCACGCGTTCCCGATGACGCTATTCGCGAGGGCCGACTGCCCTTGCCCGTCGATCTGGGCCGTCTGGTAATCCTGCACGTTGAGCACGGTCGCGAACGGTCCTGACAGCGCCGCGTCATACGCGTGTTCCGACGCTAGGACATGGGCGGTGACCAGGCCCAGGCCGACGACCGTGGCGGCCGCGAGCGTCAGGAACGAACTGAGCAGGCGGCGCAGCCGCACCGAGAACTGGCGCTGGGCGACGACGAGCGCGATCACCAAGACGAGCGCCACGACCACCCATCCCGCGAAGAGCCACGGATTCACCCAAGGGGAGGAGCGCTGGCTGGCCAGCACCTGCTGCTCAAGGCACTGCAGGTCGGCGAGGCTGTCCCGCTGATCAGACGGGTTGGGCTGGTGGGCTTCCAGGCAGCCCGTCGCGGCGGCCTGGAGGTCTTCTGGCGTGCCGTCCTTGGAGGTCCGGCCGTCCGTGAGGATCTCGCTGTGCATGAGCTCTGACGCGGACCACAGGTACTGGACCCCGACACCGTTCTCGGCCCCTGCACCGCTCTCGCCAGTGCCGCCACCCTGCATCCGGTAGTGCGCGTCTGCCTGCTCGATCAGCCCGGTGTACGCGCTGAGGAGCCCTTCGAGCAGTTGCAGCGCGCTGGTGCCCTTCGCGCCCGCCGTGTTGTTTTCCGCCACCTGCTCCAGGCTCTGCGCCGCCGCTGCGATGTCGTCCTGGTACTGCCCGGACGGCCCCGCGCCGTACGGGATCGTCTGCACGGCCTGGCTGTCCGCGTCGACGAGCGCCTGGCGGGCCGCGTAGGCCTGCATCACGGCAGTCGCGGTGTGCTCGCCCGCCGAGGAGCTGACCGCGTGCTGTTCGATCGTCAGCAGCGCCGCCGCGGCGCCGGCGAGGACCGCGAGCGCGACGAGTACGGTGCGGAGCCGCCGCAGCACGGTCGGGGTGCTTGACGGCGCGCGCGCCTCGCCTGCCGCCGACGGGGCCGGCGTGGCTGTGCTCGTCACTGACCGGCCTCCACGGTGGCACCGGGGTCGGCCAGGCTAAGCGGCTGCCCGCACTTCTCGCAGATCCGGGCATCAGCGGGCGACAGCCAGCCGCAGCCCGGCCGGGAGCAGGCGCGCGCGGCCTGCGTCTTCGGCGTCCAGGTTGGCGGCGTGCGCAGCTTCGTGTCCGTCCGTCGCGCCGTCTCCCTGGTTGACACGAAGCTCGTCCGCTCCGCCCGAACCTGCGCCTGCAGCACGACCGGCTTGGTGAGTCCGTCACGCAGCCGGACCTCGCCCGTCACCGGGTCAGTCACCTCGACCAGGGTGGCCAGCAGGCTGAGCCGTTCATCGTCGCCCGAAGCGATGGCGAGCTTGACCGCCTCGGCCCAGGCCTCCGTCGCCGTGTCGTACTCGCCGGCCAGCCAGGCAAGGCACCCGTTGACGATGGCACGCCCAGTCGCCCGCTGGCCTGTGTAACTGTCCGTTGGCAGCCAGGTCGGCTCCGGCGGGTCAAGAGTCCAGCGTGCGAGGACGAACTCCGGGTTCCCGGCTACCGCAAGGTCGCCGTCCGCCCCGCGCACGGCGACCTCCACCCGGGCCAGCCGCTCGTCGGTGTTCTGCCGGAAGCGGCTGGCGTCAGCGGACAGCGTGACCAGGTAGTCGCGGGTTTCGCCGCTCCACGACCCGATCCAGTACTGCGTCGCCGCGCCCGCGACGGCCTCGCCCTGCCTGGTCAGGTCCGCATCGGCGGGGTGGAGCTGGCGGAACTCCCGGAGCGTGACCCCCTGGGCGACCCGCAGCCGCAGCATGACATCGGGCACGACCATGCGCATCGCCTTGAGCATCACCGAGCGGAACTCATCCTCAAGGTCGGCGACGTCCGCCAGGCCGTCCGCGGTCCCGTGGAGAGCGGCGGCGATCTTGCGCAGGTCACGCGGATCCCAGTCGTCGCCGATGCCGCGTGCGTCGCAGGTGAACATGCCGGTGCAGGCGGCGAGCACGCGGTCAAACGAGCCGTCTTCCGACTCGTGCCAGTTGTGCCCGTCAGTGAAAAGCATCGCGTGCCTGATCCGCCCCGCCAGTGGCCGCAGCAGCCGGGCGGACAACGCTAGCCAGCTGCTCATCCGGGTGAGGCCGTCAGCCTCAAGCCGGTTGACGGCCTGCTTGGCCGCCGCGCGAGTCTCCTCCGTCGCCGTGACAAGCCCCAGCCGGTGCGGATAGACCATGGTCGCCTCCAGGCGGCCGCTGAGCACCGCGAAATCGGTGCCGTCGCGCATGGCGTCCAGCGCCGCGCAGGCCGCGCGCCGCGCCGCGAGCAGTTTCGGCCGCGGATGGGCCATGGACCCGGAACAGTCCACGATGATCACCTCGGCGCCGCGCGCGGTGCGCGGGCCGGCCGGTTCGTCGCCGGCGACGGCGGTGACCCGGATCATCGCCTGCATCTCGCCGGCGCGGTACGGCAGGTACTTCTGCTGGATGATCTCGAGGGTCAGTTCACTCCGCTCGTTCATCAAGTTCCGCTTCCTAATCAAGCGTCCTCGCGCGCACCCGGTTGGCGAGGTCAACGAGGATCGTGTGCTGCGATTGACTGGTGGCAAATTTCGCGAGCTGGCGATAGCAGTCTTCAAGTGCCACCCGCGCCTTATCGGCCCTGGCCCGGTCGACCCTGGGCCGCGACTTCGGCGTCCCCTGGCTGGCTAGGCGCAGCCGCGCCTCAAGCAGCAGGGCCTGCAGGCGGCAGTGCCGTTCCGCACCGAGGTCGACGGTGCCGAGCGGAGGCTTCCCCAGCCGGTCGCCGGCCTTGGCCAGGTCTTCTTCCGCGGGCCAGGCCGATTTTCCGGCCTGGCCAGTGAGCAGGCGGAAGGCCGCGACGCGGGCCGGGAACGCGTGCCGCGACATGTCGGGCACCTCGTTGACGGCGGTGACCGCGCCCGCGCGGTTACCGAGCCGGATTCGGGTGCGCGCGAGGCCGAACGCCAGGCTCACGTAGCTTCGGTCAGCTCGCCACGCTAGCTGGTAAAGCTGCTCGGCGGCGGCCAGCTCGCCCAGGTACTCCTGGCACAGGCCGAGGGCGAGCTTCGGGACGACCTCGCCAGGCAGCGCGCGGTAGACCGCGTCGAAATCGGCGAGGGCAGCGGCTGGATCGTTGGTGGCCAGCTTGATCAGGCCGTCGTGCCAGCGGATGCGCCAGTCGGGGTCGCCGGGGAGGCCGGCGTCCCCGGCCAGGATGCCCTTCGCCCTGGCCAGGCTCCGCGTTGCCCCGGAGACATCATGGTCCGCGAGCCGGGCCCGGCACTGGGCCAGGCTTACTTCAACCGAGCCTTGCGCCGCGGTGGCGAGCTGCTCGTCGGCGGAGTCCGTGCTCCCCCCGCCTAGCGTGAGCAGCAGCGCGGCGGCGGGGTCCGCCAGGTCCGGCCGCGGGGCCGGCAACAGCACCGCCGCGCTCGTGGCCTTCGGCAGCGAGTCCGGCAGTGGCTGCCCGCTGCCGTCCCGTGCGGCGCGGAACGCGTCGTCGCCTGTCCACCAGGGCAGCGGCGGGATGCGGCCGAGCTCGGTATCAAGGCACTGCGGTTCCGGGCCGAACAGGAGCGAGGGGGCAGGCTGCGGTCGGCGGTCGCGCCACGCCACGACTTCCCGCAGGACGCCGCTGAGCTGGCCGGCCATCTCAGCCGCGCTCCGGAAGCGGTCGGCTGGGGCCTGCGCGGTCGCCCGGTCGAGGAAGTTGTCCACCGATTCCGTCGCCTGGCGCACCGGCGAGCCCGGTGCGCCGTCTTGGCTCCACAGGAGCATAGTTCGCAGCGTCTGGCCGACGGAGAACAGGTCGCTGCGCACGCTGGGGCCGGTTTGGAGCACCTCCGGTGCGCGGTAGCCCTCGGTTCCCCAGGTATGCCCGGTCGCGCCCTCCCGGCACCCTGCGCCGAGGTCGATCAGCTTGACCCCGGTTCCGGCGAGCATGAGGTTGGGCGGCTTGATGTCACAGTGCAGCCAGTCCCTGCTGTGCAGATGCTCGACCGCGGCAAGCAGGTGGAGGCAGTAGGCCATCGCATTTTCCACGGACAGGCCGCCCTCGCCGGCCAGGTGATCAACCGTAGGCCCGGGAATGTACTCCATCACGATGTATTCGTCATCGTCCGCCCCGTCTACCGCCTGCGCGGCGAAGTCGCGGACGCGCACGATATTCGGGTGGTCTACCTCGGTCAGGAATCGCAATTCGCGCTCTGCGGCCGCGGCGGCGTGCCGGTTTCCAGCATTGATAAGGCCCTTCAGGACCACGGCCTGGTCTTTCAGGTGGGTGTCTTCGGCGAGGAACACCCAGCCGAGCCCGCCATATCCAACGCAGCCAGCGACGAGGTAACGGTCGGCTACCATGATGCCCTGCTCGAGTTTCGGGACGAACGAGTAGGGCTTTTCGCATTTATGGCAGAAGCCTGTCGCCAGTGCGGTCTGACCGTGGTGCGACCGCCCTATCTCGGCGCCGCAGTGACCGCAGATCCGCTGTGACTCGGGCACCCTGGGCCTGACCTGCACCGCCTGCGCCGGCTCGACGACCGGGATCTCCGGCAGGGAGACAAGGTCAAGTCCCCACCAGGGATCGCCGGACGCCCGCCTGCTGAACCCGACCGCCCTGGGCGCGGCGCTGGCGTGCCCAGGGCCCTGCCCGGCGGGGAGGTCCGCCGGGGCGGTGTCCAGCCGGGCAGCGGCGGCGGTTCCATGCGGTGCCGCTTCACGGGTAACGGCGTGCGATACCTCGTCCGGGCGTTCAAGGCACACCTCGCAGTAACCGTCGTCGCCGATCTTCCCGCCGCAGCCGGGACGGATGCACTGGGTCATGTCACCTCCCCAAGCTGCTGCCGTATCGCCTGGTAGTAGGCGCGAACGGCCCGTTCCGCGCGATCCAGGTCGCACGGCGGGGTACGCAGCAGCCTGCGGGCGCGCAGGGAGTAGCGGACGATCTCCTCTTCCTGCAGCCCGTGCTGTGCCGCCAGTTCGCCGTAGACCTCAAGCTCGCCCCTGAGCCTGTTTCTCCGGACAAGCAGCGCGTCCAGCCGCGCGAGGAGCGCGCGCACCTCGTTGAGGCACTGCGCCGCGGCCCGTTCGCAGGCGCTGAGCTCCGCCGCCCGCCACCGTTCGTCGGCGGCAGCGCCCGCCGCCCGCATCACGGACAGCCGCAGGCGCAGCGCCTCCGCCGCGGCGACGCCGGGCGGCGGGACGTCCTTGATCCGCTTGGCGACGTGCAGGTGCTGCTCGCACACCTCGTCCTCCGCGGCCGCTAGGTCCGCGACCAGCGCCATCGCCTGCGATAGCCGGGTGTCATCGGCTGGCGGCCCGCCCGCGTCGGAACCCCGGCCGAACTGCCTGGGCAGGGCCGTCAGCTCCGCGACCACCACGTGGCGCAGGTGCTCCGGCACCTGTCCGCTGAAACCGAGCAGCAGGCGGACGGCGGGTCGGGGACAGCGGGCGACGAGGCCGAGCAGCTCCGCGACCAGTTCGGCCGGCTGAGCGGCCGCGTCCACCGCATCGACGATGATCGAGACGGCCGGGCCGAGGTCGGCGACCAGGCGCGCGACATCGGCCCCCGCGTCGCTCCCGCCGCCAAGCCCCGTGACGAGCTGCCGGGCGACCTCTTCGGCCGTCTTGCCCGCGGCATGAACCGCGACGTCGACCGCGCGATGGCTCGTGGACGCGTCGCCCTGGTGGCCGGGCCCGGTGGCGAGCCTGCTGAGCAGGGCCTCGCGGGCGGACCCGGCGCCCCCGGTGACAACGCACAGCCCGCCAGGCCCGTCAGAACCCAGCCATTCGCCGAACTGGCCCAGCAGCGCGCCCCGTACGGGGTCCCATGCGAGCTGTTCGTCCGTGCTGCGGAATCCCCGGTCGGTGGCCGAGTTGACGTACCGGGCGACGAGTGCGAGGTTGTCGATGATCGCGCTGACCGGGATCATCCAGCAGGCGCCGCTGCGCGTGTCGCGCTCGCGGATCATGCCGATGACGTCCTCGGTGCCGTCGTCGATCACGGCGGTACCGCTAAAACCCCGTTCGACCTGCGGCCCCTCGGTGACGTTCAGCTGCACCAGCTGGCTCCGCTTGGATGCCAGGCCCGCGATCTGGGCCTTCGCCCATATCCCGTAGTCGATGCCGGTGGGATAGCCCACCACCCGCACGCGCTCGTCCTTCCACCACGCGCGCCGCAAGTGAATCCGGGGCTGGTCGGGCACGGGATTGGCCAGCCGCAGCAGCGCGACGTCGCCCCGCCTGGTTTCCGGGTCCTCGATGACGACCTGGCTCGGCACTACCTCGGCATCCTGCGGTTCCAGGTCGTCCCGGCCGTCAAAGTGAATGAGAATGCCGTCGGCCGATTGGCTTGATAGGTTCGCAGCGCCCGCGACCACAACGTGCGCGCAGGTCAGCACATATTCGCCGTCAAGCATGATGCCAGCGCCGCAGACCTTGCGGTTAACCGCAATATGCACCTGCCACGGATAGCCTTGCCCCGAACGCTGTGCTGCTGGCACTGCGCCACCCTACCCCGTGATTAGCGACATGGCGCGACATTATCCTAATAACCCGGAAGACAGCGGCCAATGATTAGCGTCAAGATCGGCCATGCCCGGCTGTCCTGATAGGCAAATCGGAATAAATCTCGTACCAGGCGCTTCACTCATCACAGCTTTGCGTAGGTCGGCCAGCCATCGGCGCTGATGTAATTCCGCAGCTAATTCCCATGGAGAGCGCGGTCAAGGCCCCGCTCAGCCGTCTCCGCAGTGGCCGGGCCCGGTCCTAGTCCTGGCCGGTCACCAGGAGGCCGTCGTAGGCGAGGTCGTTGCGGCGGTTGACGGTAGTGCGGTCCTGGCCGCGGACCACGCGCAGCGGGGTGCCGACCCAGCGCGGCTCCGCGTCGCTTGTTTCGGCGGCGGCCAGCCCTTCGGCCGACGGAGCCCCCGGGAGCCAGGTGCCGTACCGCACCATGCCATCCGCGAGGTCCTGGGCCGTGGCCTGCCGCGGCACCGGCAACCCGACGGCCTCGGCTAGTTCCGGCCCGGGTGCGGCGAGCACTGTGTCTCCCGCGAACACGGCACGCTCGAACCACCGCAGCAGGCCAGGCACGTCCTCCGCGGCGAGCTGGTCGGCGCCGGCGGCGAGCAGCCAGCCGAGCGCGCCGGGCGCGAGCCCGTCAAACAGCGTCCCCGCCGCCTCGAACGGCACCTGGACGACCGGGGCGACCAGGAAGAACGACCGCCATGCGGCCTCGCAGACCTCGGCGAACTTGGCACCGGCAGCGTCGTCATCAGCGCGATCGGCGGAGATGAGCTCCATCAGCGCCGCGAGGTTCGCCTCGAAGACGTCGGCCTTCGCGATGATAAGCGCCTTGTGCAGCTCAAGGGCGGAGATGAACGCCTCGGCGCGGGCCCGCGCGTATTCGTCGTCGGCCCACGGGGCCGAGGTCTCGCGCCACTCGATCAGCGCCGGGTCCTCGGTCTCGGCCTGCGAGGGGCCGACGGGAACGCACTCGCCCCACTGCTCCCTCGCTAGCGCGACGACCGTGGCGAGCGGCTCCATCTCCGTGGCCAGCCGGGACTCTTCCGCGACCCGGTCGGCGACCACCGCGCGCGCCTCCGCCACCTCGTCCCGCAGCGCTTCCGCGGCGCGCAGGGCCAGCTCCCAGCGCTGCTCGGCCGCCGTGCACGCCGCGCGCAGTTCCCGCCGCGCGGCTTGCCAGCTCCGCCAGTTCCGGCCCCGGCGCACTCCGCCGGCCACCGCGACCGACAGCGCTCCCCAGCCCTGCAGGGCCGCTACGCCCTGCGGAGTGACCGTCGTCACCAGCGGCCGGCCCAGGTCGTGCGCCCCGAGCGTGGCGAGCGTGGCGCGGTACTCTTCCTCGGCCGCACCCGCCGCGTCGCGGACGGCAGGCTCGCGCGCCTCAAGCCCGGCGAGCGTGGCGCGCGCGGCCTCGACGGCGCCGGAAGCCTCCTCGCAGGCCTGCTCCAGCAGGGACAGGCGCGTGAGGGCCACCGCCACCTCCATGCGTTCATCGGCCAGCTGCTGGACTTTCCCTAGCGTGGCCTTGAACCAGGTGACGCACGCTGGCCAGTAGACCGCCGTTCCCTTCAGCCGGGCCAAGGCGGCGGCCATCGACTCGCCCGCCGGAAACAGGACGTCGGTGCCGCGGAAGGCACCGTGCCACCAGCGCTCCGCGAAGGCGCGGTTCGTGGGCCGGTCACCGAGCCGGGCGGCGAGCATCGCCCACGCGCCCACCCCGTCGGCGAGCCGTGCCGTGGACGCGAAGTAGTCAGCGCTGGCCGCCCGGTCCCGCCAGGCCGCCCCGATGGGCGGCAGTCCAAGCCCTGGCCGGGCCAGCACGCCGGCGGTGTCCGGCGTCGCCAGCACGATCTCAAAGCCGGCCAGTTCCGGGGCGGGGGCGGTCACGGTATACGCGCCCCAGCCGCGTCCCTCCCCAAACGCCGCCGACGGGTCCGCCAGGTCCGCGATGCGCCGCGCACGCTCGATGATGACCGCCGCGACAAGATCGCCGAACACCTCGGCCGCGCCCGTCCCGAGCGGCGCGTGCACGCCGAACACCCCGTGAGCGTCGGCGAGGCAAGCGATCGCCTCATTGACCGCGAACTGCTCGCTCCTGACGAGCGACTCGTCCGCCGGCCACCGCCCCAGCGGGGTGCGCGCCGGCGCACACCCGTCCCGTACCACAAGCGGCTCGCGCCGCACGTCAATTCGCTCAGTGTCCACGCGGCAAACACCCCGTTCACCTGGCAGCCCGCCCCCGCGGTCCCCAGCCAAGGCTACGCTGTGTCATTTGATTATGCGGGAGAGTTAGCAAATGTCCCGGTCGGTTCCCGGGCGCTGTCCCCGGTATCGTTTCAGGGCAGATGGACGAGACGGGAGAAACCGGGCGGGACCTGCCTGAGGCCGCGCAAGGATCGCTGGACCTCGACGCGCTCGCGGTCAGCGACCGCTTCCGGCTGTTCAACTTCACGCGCCGCGACGACCACCTCGCCTACCTGTGGGTGCTGCGCGCGCTTGAGCGCCTCCGCGCGGTTCATCACGTCCAGGCGCACACGGAAGACGTCGCCCAGGCCCTCGCGGAGCTGGCGCTGGTCCACGCGGACGTGCCCGAGTTCGACGACCTCACCGCCCTGCGCGGCCGCCTTGACGCCCTTGCGGACGACACGATCCTGCACCGCCTGGAGGACCCCGCCCGGGCCGGCAGCCTCGCCAGGTACCGGAACCGCCAGTCGGTGTACCAGTTCAGCGAGCTCGGCTACCGCGCCTACACCGCCGTCGAGGACGTGCTGCGCGCCCGCATCAGGGACGCGAACCTCTCCCGCCTCGTCTTCTCCGACATCCTCGAGGACCTGCGTGCGCTGCACGCAGCCACGAGGGAATCCGACGGCGACCAGGTCTACCGCCGGCTGTCCCGCCTGGACACCGTCCTGGACGACATGTCGCGCCGCGCCGCGCAGTTCCACCTGACGCTCGGCGAGATCATGCGGTCCACCGACACCTCACCGGAGACGTTCTTGAAGTACAAGAACGCCCTGCTCACCCACATGACCGACTTCATGGCCGAGCTGGACCGCTACCTGCCGAGGCTCGCGGCCGCCATCGCGGCGGTCGACGACGGCGCGGCGCTCGCCCTCGCCGCCAAGGCCGATGACCGGCCGTTCCTATCCGACGCCGACAAGCGCGACGACTGGCAGCGCCGCTGGGCGGCGCTGCGCGCCTGGTTCGCCGTCGATCAGGGGCAGGACAGCACCCAGGGGCAGGACAGCACGGGGGAGTCCCGCGCCGAGGGGCTGCGCACGGCCACCCGTGCCGCCGTCTCCGGCGTCATCGCGCTGCTCCGCCAGGTCACCGAGGCGCAGCGCGGCGGCGTCAACCGCTCCTCCCAGCTCCGCCACCTCGCCGAGTGGGTATTCGCCGCCCCGGACGAGCCCGCCGCCCACGCGCTGATGACGGCCGCGTTCAACCTCCGCACCGCCCGTCACCTCGGCGGCGCGCACGACGACGCGGACCAGATCTCCGCCCGGTCGCCCTGGTGGGACGCGCCCGGGGTGGACATCTCGGTCACGCTGTTCAAGCGCGGCAAGGCCCCCACCCCCGGCGTCCCGCAGCCAGCCAGGAACAACCCGGCCGTGAAGGCCGAACTGGCTCGCCGCCAGGCGGAGCAGCGTGCCGCCGAGCGTGCCGCCGCCCATTCCCTGCTGGACAACGGCGCGCACCACCGGGTGCTCGACGAGAACGAGACCCGCGTTTTGCTCCGCCTCCTCACCCTCGCGACCGAGGCCCGCACGGTCGTCGCGGGCCGCCTGACCACCGCGACCGCCGGCAACGACGTCCTGACCATGCGCCTGGTGCCCAGCGACAGGGGCAGCACGGTAGCGACCCAGCACGGCACCTTGCACCTGCCCGGCTTCGAGCTGGAGCTCACCCAAGCGCGCCCCGGGCTGAGGGGCTGAGCCGTTATGCCGCCGCAGCCAGCCGCCGCCGTTCAGCCCAGCGACCTCGGCTCGTACCAGTCGGCGGTCCGCCTGGTGCTCACGCACGACGTGATCACCGCGACCCGCCCCCGCTCCGGCACCCTCGACCAGGTCCTGCGCTGGGCCGACCAGCTCGCCAAGGACCTGCGCGACGTCCTCGGCTACACGTTGATCGCGACGACCCGCCAGGTCAGGCTGATCCGCCGCCTCGACGCCCTCGACCCCACCCAGACCACGATCTTCACCGCGAAGTCCGGCCGCTCCTTCGACCGCCGCCGCCTCGCCTACCTGTGCCTCTTCCTCGCCTCCTTCTCCAGGTCGCGGGTGGAGATCAGCCTCGCCGACCTGGTCCGCGCCTTTACCCCTACCGCCAACGCCATCGACGGTCTCGGCTTCGACCCGGTCGTCAGTGCCCACAAGGCAGCTGTCGTCGACGTCCTCGACTGGCTGGCAGAGCGAGGTGCGCTGCGGCTGTCCGACGGCTCCGTCGAAGCCTGGACCGCCGACACCGAACGCGGCGACGCCCTCTACGACATCGACCACGACATCTGCGCGGTCCTGTTCCGCCCGGCCCGCCCGGTGCAGCACCTGACGAGCGCCGTCGGCCTGCTGGACACCACGTTCACCAGCGCGAAGCGCGCGGCCCAGCGCGAGGCCGCCGCCCACCGCGCCGCCCGCGCCCTCGTCGAGCACCCGGTTGTCTACTACGCCCAGGTCGACCCCGAGGTAGCCGAAGCGCTCCGCGCGCCCAACGGCGTTGCCGAGAGCCTCGCCCGCCTCACCGGCCTCGCCGTTGAACGCCGCGCCGAGGGCGTACTGCTCGCGGACCAGACCGGCCGGTTCACCGACCGCCCGTTCCCCGGCCGCGGCGGCGCGGTCAACCGTGCCGCGGGCCTGATCCTCGCCAAGATCGCCGACGTCCTCGAAGACCCAGACGTGCGGGCTTCCCTGCTCCCGGCCCCGCCGGAAGCAGCCGACCAGCGGGACCTCCTGGACAGGATCGACGCCGCCCTTCCGCTGCACGGGGTCGTCACGGAGCTGGCCTGGTCCGCCCTTACCGAGGAAGCCGGCCAGCCGGAGGCCGCCCGCGCGGTCCGCCCGGAGCCGCCGCTGCTCCCGTTCATCGCCGACGCGACACTCCACGCCATGATCGAGGACCTCTACGACGAGGTCGGCGCCACGTCGTTCACCATCACCTGGCAGCACGACCCGCGCGGCCTGCTCCGCGCCGCCCTCGCGTTCCTCGCCGACCTGCGGCTGCTGCGCCCGGTAGCCGGCGGCGTGCTCGTCCAGCCCGCCGCCGCGCGGTACCGGAACATTAAGCTGGCACTCCCGGTGCGGCACGCCGAAGGCCAGCTCGCCCTGGACCTGTTCGGCGGTGGTGATGGGGATGACAGCGATGGGTGAGCGCTTCAAGCCGTCCCGGGCGGGCGTGATCAACGTCTGGGACTACGTCGACGAAGAGTGGGCGTTCGCGGACGGACGCCTCGCGCTGCGCGGCCACAACGGCTCGGGCAAGACCAAGGCCCTGGAAGTCCTCTTTCCGTTCGTCCTCGACGGCCACGCCGACTCCCGCCGCCTCGACCCGTTCTCCGGCGAGAACAGGACGATGAAGTCCAACCTGCTCTACCGGGGCCAGGAGTCGGAGTACGGCTACGTCTGGATGGAGTTCGCCAGGCACCCTGCCGGAGGCACCGAAGAGACGATCACCTTGATCATCGGCATGCGGGCGCACCGGAACACTGACGGCGTGCGGCTGTCGTTCTTCGTCACCGGCAAGCGCCTCGGCGTCGACTTCGGCCTGCTGTCCGCCGATTCCCGCCCGCTGACCGATCGCCAGCTCCGCGCCGCCCTTGAGCCCGACGCCTGGCGGCGGACCGCGACCGAGTACCGGGACCTGGTCGACCACCGCCTGTTCGGCCTCGGCCCCGAGCGCTATGCCCAGCTCCTTGACCTGCTCCTCGCCCTGCGCCGCCCCCTCCTCGCCAAGGACCTGGACCCGGCCAAGGTGTCGGACACGCTGACCGCCGGCCTGTCCCCGGTCGACGAAGACCTGGTGCAGCAGGCCGCCCGCGACTTCGAGAACCTCGCGGCCGTGCAGCGGCTCTTCGACGACCTGATGGCCGCCAACGCCGCCGTCGCCGAATTCCGCGCCCACTATGAGGCCTACCTCCGCAGCCATGTCAGGTTCGCACTCGACCGGATACAGGCCAGGGCCGATGCCGCCGCCGACCACGCCGAGCGCCTGGCCAGCGCGGCGGCCGACCGCCGCCGCGCCGCCGACGCCGAGCGCGCCGCCGAGGCCGACCGCGAGGCGAGACGGGCTGAGGGCGAGCGCCTCCGGGGCCGCCTCGAAGGCCTCAAGAACTCCGAGGAGTACAAGGCCCAGGGCCGCATCGAGGACAAGCGCAAGGAAGTCGCCGCCCGCGCCGCCGAGGTCGCCCGCCAGCGCGCCGTCGTCGACGCGGGCCGCCGCCGCGTCGCCGGCCTAGCGGAAGAGGTCGCCAAGCTCTCCCGCCGCGCCGCCGACTCCCGCGCCGCCGCCGCCAGGCACGCCGCCGCCCTCGCCGACGCCGCCCAGCGCTCCGGCATCGCCGACGACGGCTTCGGTGCCCTTGACCCGGGTGACTCAGGTGACCTCCTCTCCACTGCCCGCGCCCGCGTTGCGGCCCGCCGGGACGACATCGGCGAGATTCGTCGGCTCCTGGAAGCCATCCGCGACGCCCGCGCGAAGCGCAGCTACGCCGACCAGGAGCTGACCCGCAAGCAGGCCATCGAGCAGCGGCAGCAGGCCGACGCCGAAGCCGCCGCCGCCCGCCTCGCGCAGGCCCGCGTAGCGGCCGCCGAGTCGCTCGCCGCCTGGACCACACGGTGGGACGCCCGCACGGTCACCCCCGACGACTCCGACACCCTCGCGGCGGCGCTTGACCGGATCGGCGAGCCCGGCGCCGTCAGCCTGTCGGAGATCTACGACGGTTGTGTCTCCGGCCGGCTGGCCGCGGCGATCACCACCCGGACTCACCTGGACGCCGCCCTCACCGAGGCCCGCCGGCGCCTGGCGGACCTCAGGCAAGAGCGTGACGCCGTCGCGGCCGAGCAGGACGACGCGCCCCCGTCGACTGACCTGCGCCCAGCCAGCCGTGAACATCGCGCCGGTGCCCCGCTCTGGCAGCTCGTCCGGTTCGCTCCCGACGTCCCAGACGACACCGCCGCCGCGATCGAGGGTGCCCTGTACGGCGCTGGCCTGCTCACAGCCTGGGTGCACCCAGACCCGGCGCTGACCGCCACCGCACTACAGGCCGCCGAAGCCGACGGCTACCTCATCCCCACGGCCGTGGCCAGCGGCACCCGGGCCACCGCCGACGCGACCGGCAAGACCCTCGCCGACGTCTTGGTCGCCGAAGATCAAGAGCACGTCCCGTCCGACGTTGTCGTCGCCGTGCTCCGCTCAATCACCCTCGCTGAAGACATCATGGCAGCCGGCTCTGACATTCCGGCTCGTCCGGCGCCGAGCAGGGACGAGCCCAGGTATCCGGTCCAGCCGAGAGACCCGAACCAGCCCAAAGCGCGCAGAGCCCTCCGCCCGAGCATCGACACCGCCTTCGTGTTCCCGCGAGCGGACCTAGGCCAGCACCGGGACCAGCGCGGCTTCCGCGGCCTCGACTACGTCTTCGGCGACGCGACACCGATACCCCCACCAGCGCCGGCACAAGAGCCGGCGCAGGCATCAGCGCCCGCAGAGGGCAAGGACACGGCCGCCCCCGTGATCACGACCAGGGCCCAGTTCAGCTACGGCGTCCACGTCGGTGCCCGCCCGAAGGCCAAGCCTGAGTACATCGGCGCGACCAACCGGGCCGCCCGCCGCCGCGAGCGCCTGCACCAGCAAGACCAGCTCATCGCGCAAGCCGAGGGCCAGCAACGCGAGGCGGACAGAAGCAGAACCGAGCAGCTGGACCTGCTCGACGACTTCCGCCGCGCCCGCCGTGAGCTCCCCGACACCGCCGCCATCGCCAGGGAAGCGGAACTGACCGGCCAGATAGCCGTCCTTCTCGCCCACGCCCGCGCTGAAGTCGAGACCACAAGGAAGCGAGTCGACCAGGCTATCGCCGAGGCTGACGCCGCGACCCGCCAGCTCAGGCACAAGGCCGCCGAGCGCCGCATGCCGGTCAGCGAGGATGAGGTCGACGACATCGCCAGGGCCGCCGCCGAGTTTGAGAACGCGGCTGTAGCCCTGCACAACGAGCGCACCACCCTGGCCAGGGCCGAAGAAGACCTGACCGAGCGCACGGAACAGCTGGAAACCCAGCGCGGGGAACACCACCAAGCGGAACAAGACGCGGCGGAAGCCGAGCGCCTCCAAGAAGCCCTGGAAGAAGAGTTCCGCACCCTCGAAGAGGCCCTCCAGCAA
>Ga0310811_10003707_pt1 | contig 19277 bp, 16 predicted proteins | sample YCmetagenome_FD_207642 | JGI IMG/M metagenome (GOLD analysis project Ga0310811, IMG submission 207642) | Soil microbial communities from experimental microcosm in Duke University, North Carolina, United States - YC | ecosystem: Engineered > Artificial ecosystem > Soil microcosm > Unclassified ...
TCGCCGGCTTCGGCCTGGAAAATATCCAGGTGGCGCCCTTCGGTGTGGAGCGCAGCAAATTCTCGCCGGCGTTCCGCGACCTGACGGCGCGGCGCGAGATGCTGGCGACCTGCGGCCTTCCCAACGACGCCTCGCTCCTGATCGCGGTGGGTCGGCATCATCCCGAGAAGCGGCTGCGCACCATCATTCAGGCGGTGACGCGGGCGCAACGCGCGCGCAAGATCGGGCTCTACATCGCTGGCGACGGCTTCCTGCGCGCCTCGGTGGAACGCTGGGCGCTGAATGGGCGCAATGTCTATGTCGCGGGCCAGATCAATGACGCAGACCAGCTGGCCACCGTCATGGCCAGCGCCGATGCCCTGATCCATGGCTCGGCGGCGGAGACCTTTGGCCTGGTGCTGGCGGAAGCCCTCTGTTCCGGCACGCCGCTGGTGATCCCCGATGCCGGGGCCAGCGCCACCTTTGCCGGTCCCGGCTATGCCGAGACCTATCGTGCCGGCGATGCGGCGGAGGGCGCGGGCGCAATCCTGCGGCTGTTGTCCGGCGATCGCGCGGAACAGTCCAAGGCCGCGCTGGTGGCGGCCGACGCCCAGGTCTTCACCGTGGAGCAGCATTTCGCCAGGCTGTTCGAGATCTATGAGCGGATCGTAGCGGACCGCTCTAGAGCATAATCCGATTTCCTTGAAATCGGATTACGCTCTAGATTCCTGGTTGGTCGCGCAATTTACCGGAAAATCAATTCCGATTTTCCGGATCGCGCTCTAGCCGATAGAGCGTGTACCAGTAAAGCGGCAACAGCTTCAGGAAGCGATGGCGCGCCGCAAAGGCGGTGTAGCGAGCGATATAATCGGCGCCCGCCCGGCCATAGCCAAAAGGCGCCAGAGGAAACTCGGAATAGAGCAAGGTCGCGCGCGCATCCGGCGGCAGCGGCGGCGGCACGGGTTTGTCGCTCATCAGATAGACGGGCCCGCGATCCAGCAGCGATGAGAGCTGCGCGCCATCCAACTTTTGGGATGAGAAGCCGGCGGGCCGGTACAGCGGATAGGACTGAAATGGCGTGCCCAGGCTGTAAACCGCGCCCGGCCCCTGGCGGTAAAGATATTTCGCCATCGGCATGTGCGGCCGCACACCGAAGGGGTAGAGCGCAAAATAGATCATCGCCGCGACAGAAATGGCGGTGACCGCTTTCGCCGCCATACCCTCGCGCCAGCTCCACAGACGTTCAAAACTTGCGCGCCAGCGCGGCAGGTGTGGCGAAAAGCCCAGGACCGGGAACGCCGTGGCCAGGATCGCCAGCGGAAACAGAAAGCGCGCTTCCTTGTGCGCGATCAGCAGATGAGCCAGCACAAAGGGCAAGGTCGCCCAGGTCACGACATGGCCCGTGTTGCGCAACCACATCGCCACCATGCCCGCCATCAGCACCAAGGTGATGGCGAAGAATATCTGCGCCGGCAGCAGATAGAGATAGGCGAAGACCGGCTCGCGTCCGAACTGATGCGCCGCCACGCCCTGCACCAGATTGACGTTGACATAGCCCAGTGGCGGAAAGACCCAGGCGCCATAACCCCAATGGTCGGCAACCGCCCCAATCAGCAGCGCCACAACACCGCCGCCGAGAAAGGCCACAAGCCCCGCAGCACGAACGCGCGCCATCACCGCCAGCCAGGCGAACAGGCCAAGGCCCATCAGGCCGGTCTGGTAACGGGATTCGAAGGCCAGCCCGCACAACAGTCCCGCCAGCGCCAGGCGCGGAGCGTTTTTTCCGCCCAGCGCCGTGGCCAGGCCCAGCGCGAGAAAACCCGCCGAAAAGGTCTCGGACGAGGTCCGCACAAACAGATAAGGCAGGAAGCCGAACAGCGGCAGATAGCGCACAAAGGCCCGTTTCTCGTCCTGGCCTTCGATAGTCGGCAGGATGGCGCGGGCAAAGGCGGCCAGTGCCGTCAAGGAGAACAGGCCGGTCAACAGCCGCAGCACAAAGACAAGAGTGAACATGTCCGTCATGCCCAGCGCCCGCAGCGGCGTGACGATCAGGAAATAGACCAGCGGCTGAAACCAGGGCCGGATGCGGGCTGTGAATTCCCAGGGCAATTCGGACGCCGGCGTGATGCCCAGCTTGAGCCCCATGAATTCCAGCACCTGATAGTGCTCGTCGGGGAAATAGAAGGTGTTGCTGAACCAGGCCGTGACGATCGTCACGGCAGCCAGAATCAAGAGGCTGCGGCGAAGCTCTCTATCCATGGACCAGCCCGTCGAACCAGTCGAGATAGGCTTTGGCGCAGGCATGCGGCTCGAAAGGCGCCGCCAGGGCTTTCAGCACCTCTGACGCCGAAGGCTGCGTTAGCACCTGCGCAAGCGCCGCGGCCAGCTTCGCTGGATCGCGCGACGCCACGATACGGCCGGCCTCCGGTCCAGTGATCAGGTCGTGCAGCAGGAAGGAACAGTCGGTGCTAACCACTGGCAATCCCTGCGCCAGCGCTTCCACCGCCACGGCCGGGCCGCCTTCGTAGCGCGAGGTGATCAGCAAGACATCCGCCTCAGCCAGAAACGGCTCGATGGCGGCGACATGGCCGTGACAGGCGACACGATCCTTGAGGCCCAGGGCCTGGATGCGCTGCTCCACGGCGGCCCGCAGGCTCCCCTCGCCCAGCATGGTCAGATGCAGTCCCTTCGTGGCGGCAATGACATCCACCGCCAGCAACGGGTCTTTCTGCCGCTCCAGCCGCCCGATCCAGAGAATGCGCTTGCCGGTGCGCGAGCCGGGCGGCGCCGGCTGGATGTAAACCGGATCATGCAGGGCGACGACATTGCGGCCCGGCAGCATCGCCTGCACCTCGCGCCGCAGGCCCTGATTCATGGCGGCAAATCCGGTGACGCCACGGGTGAGCCAGCGGAAAACACCGCCCGCCAAAGGCATATCCGGAACAGGCGGATTTGAAATCTTGAGCGCGATCGGCTCGCGCGTCGCGGCGCGCAGGCCATTGGCCAGAGCTGCATGGAAATTGCCGGGCAGGAAAATGATGTCCGGCCGCAAACTCTCCAGCCGCGCGGACATGGCCCGCGCCAGCCTGAGTCGGGAAAACAACCCACGCCGCACCGGCGGATCGAGCGCCACGACAAGCACGCGCGAGTCCACCTCGTCGCGCAGGCCACCTTCGATACTGCCACACAGAATGGTGACGTCGCGCGCCGAGTCCGTCCAGGCGCGCGCCAGGCCCAGCGCAATCCGCTCCGTGCCGCCGCGGTGGAAATCATGCAGACAGATCAGGATGCGCTGCGCGGTCATCGGTCGCGCTCGAAGATCCAGATGGTTTCGTCCAAGCTGTCATGGACATGCACCACCGGCCACAGCCCGCGATAGGAGGCGGCATGGGCCAGGCGATAGTTCAGCTTTTCGCTGGCCAGGGCGGTGAAATAGAGATGCGCATCGCCATTGGCGAAATCGGCCTGCTGCAACCGAGAATAGATGCGTCCCGCGCCCAGCGGGACCGCCGCGCGCAGATATCGCCGCGCCCAGGCCAGGTTCAGCACGATGAAGCGGGATTGGCGGGGCGCGATGAATGGCTCCTGCCGCTCGGTCACGCCCGGCAGCGGATTGCGCAGCCGCAAGTCTGTCTGCCCGATCCGGGTCACCACCGCGCCGCGCGGAAAGCGCGGCAGAAAGCAGTTCTGGCCATAGGTCTCGATCGTGTCGCCGGGCTTCACATGCGCGGCAAGCCACGCCTCGGCGTCATAACGGGGATCCAGCAACAGGGCGGCATTGACCGCGACGCACCAATGCAGGGCGATAAGGGCTGTCACCGCCAGCAGCGCCCGGCCCGCGAGCCGCAGACGATCCTGTGCTGCAAAGGCCAGCGCGTCAGCAGCGATGCCGATATAGAAGGTTGCCAGCACGCCTTGGGGCAGCAGGAAACGGTCGTCGCTGCGCAGCGCTGCGAAATTGAAGCAGAGCGTGAAAGAGATCGCCGCCAGCAGGGGCAGCGCACCGGCCAGCCGCAGCGTGCCTTTTGTGCGGGTGAAATGCCGCCCCAGTCCCGCCGCCGCCAGCATCAGGGGCAGCAGGCCATAGCCGCGCGCGAAATAGCCCAGCATATCGGCGAGCAGTGCAAACCAGCCGCTAGGTCCATGCAGATATTCCGCATAATCGCGGCTGGCAGGCCCGGCAAGAAACGCGACGCGCCGGACAAAGCCGCCGGCATTGGTGATGGCGCCATCCACCAGCAGGAGCAGCGCCAGCGCCGCGATCGCGGCTGGCAGCAAAATCTTCAGCACCTGTCCCGCATGGGCGCGCGGCCAGCGATCGGTGACGAACCACAGAAGCAGAAACAGCGGCAGGCTGAGCAGGAACAGCGCGTAGGCCTGATCCTTGGTGGCGACCGCCGCCGCCGCGAACAGCGCCGCCAGCCAGAAATGGCGCGGCGCCTGCTCCGTCACCGCCCGCATGCACCACAGCAGGGACAACAGGCCCCAGAACAGGTAGGGCACATCCAGATTGCTGACCTGGCCGTAGTACGTAAGCGCGAAATTCAGCGCACAGGCTCCTGCAGCAAACAACCCAGCGCGCCGCCCCGCCACCAGCCGCGCCATCTCGCCGATGGTCCAGATGATGCCCAGCGACATCGCCAAACCGGCCAGCCGGCCGAGCACGGCGAAATAGGTCATGAAGCGCGGCTGGGTGATGGTCGCGATGACGTCATGCTGGGACAGGGACGGCGCATGCGCCAGCGCCCAGCCCGCAACGGGTAAGGTTGGCAGCGCCAGCAAAAGCGCATGCAGCGGCGGATAGGTGAAATAGGCGCCTGGCTTGTAGGTCAGCGCCAGGGCGGTGAGAAAATTGCGCGGCGCAAAACCGTCATCGTCCCAGCCATCGGCCGCGGGCAGGCCCCAGGCCAGACCTGCCAGCCTGAGGCCCGCCGCCAGGATCAGGATCCAGAACATCGGCGAGCGCAGCAGCCGGCTCATCGCGCCCGCCATTCGCTACGTGGCGCCAGAAACCAGGTGATCGCGGCGACGCTGGCGGCCAGCACGAGATCGGCGGCTGCCAGGATCACCAGCACGGTGGCGACCGGTGTCAGCGCGATCTTGGCAAGACCCGCGGTGGCAATGCCGGCGCCGACAAAGATCAGATCCTTGTTGGGCACCAGCGGCAGGCGAGTCACCACCAGCCGCAAGGTGACAAACTGCAGCGAGGCAATGGCGGATGGCAGCGCGCCCGACAGTTCCCACAGCCCGAACTCGACCGCCAGCACCGCGGCGGCGCGGGAAAAATGAATGGCAAAGGTGGCGGCGATCTGGCGGCGGCTGAGCGCGGTCAGCTTGCGATGGCCCAACACCAGAATGGCGGAGAGGATCAGCGGCACCGTGCCCGCCAGTACATAGAGCGCGACATGGCCGCCTATCACTGCGGGCAGATGCAGACCACCGCTGGCCAGCAGAAGGAGCAACAGTAGATAGACCATGGCAAGGCCGGCGCCGCCCGAGAGGATGTTGGAATCCTTGATGGCATGCACCAGAAGGCTGCGCGGCACATTGAGATGGCGCTTGGCCCAGAGAAAGAAAAAGGCCTCGCCGGAATAATCCAGCATGAAGCTGTTCATCAGCCGCTTGCGCAGGATCACCGCCAGCGGCGGACGGTTTTCGCGCCACAGATTGCGATAGACCAGATAGTCGCCCAGCGGCTGAAGGAAGAACTGCATCACCAGCAGCAGATAGAAGCCCGGATTGTCCGGACGCGCCTGCCAGATCTGCCGCCAACCCAACTGGGTCAGCCGGTGTCCGATCACCGCCAGCAACAGCAGCGGAATGCCCCATTGCAGCAGCAGCAGACTGAGGCGGCCGGCAAGGCTGTTCTTCAGCCGCGACAGGGCTCCCGCTTCCGGCGCAAGGTCGGGCGGGTTCATGAACGGGCTAGCGCCCAGCGCAGGACAAAGCGCGGCAGCAGCCCGGTCGCGACGCGTATCACCCGGAATTGCCATGGCACCACGATGGTGGCGTCGCCGCGGGCGATGCGGCGGCTGATGATTTGGGCAGCCGCGTCCGCCTTCATCAGGAAAGGCTTGGGATCGGTTACCTTGCGGCTCATCGGTGTGTCGATGAAACCGGGCGAGACCAAGGTCACCACCACGCGATGTTTTGCCAGCCGCAGGCGCAAGGCCTCGGCGAACATCTTCAGACCCGCCTTGGTGGCGGCGTAAGTCGGCGCCATCGGCAGGGGATAGGATTCGGCGATCGATCCCACTAGCACAATCTGGCCGCCGCCGCGCTTTGCCATAGCTTCGGCGATGAGATGTGCGCCAACGATGGGCGCCACGAAATTCACTTCCGCGATGGCGCGCGCGGTCTCTGGCGCTTCCGCCACCGCATCATCGGGGGCGGTGCCGCCGAGGCCTGCATTGAAAATAGCAAGGTCGATCGGCGTCGTCGTGTCGGCCGCCGCCAGCCTGGGCGCGAATCCCGCGCTGTCGCTGAGATCGAATATCTCGCTGCGCGCTTCGGCTCCCCGCGCGCGGCACTCTTGCGCCACCTCTTCCAGGCGCGCGGCATTGCGGCCCCATAACAGAAGCGTAACGCCGGCACGCGCCTCTGCCCGCGCCAGGGCCGCGCCGATGCCGCTGGAAGCGCCCGTAATCAGGATGGTCTTTTGCCCCATGAGAACCCGTTGGCCGCCGCCCCAATGCGGCAAATGCTTCCTACCAAATCAGGCGATGCGAGGCTATGGTGCCGCGGCTTTCATCAAAGGAATCCGGGCCTTGAGCGCATCTGTGGAGATTGTCCCGGTACGAAGCAAAGCCGATTGGCGCGCCTTCCATCACCTGCCCTATCGCATTTATGCTCAAGACCCCAACTGGGTGCCGCCGCTGCTTCTGGAAAGGCGCTTCCACTTCGACCCCAAGCACAATCCCTATTTCCAGCACGCCAAGGCCGAGTTTTTCATCGCCCGTCGAAACGGCGAGGCCGTCGGGCGCATCACCGCCCAGGTGGACCGGCTGCATCAGGAGCGTTATCGCGACGCCACTGGCCATTTCGGCTTCATCGAGGCGATTGATGATCAGGAGGTGTTCGACGCACTGCTGAAAGCGGCGGAGGACTGGCTGCGCACGCAAGGCATGCGGCGCGCCATCGGGCCGGTGAGTTTTTCCTTGTGGGACCAGCCGGGTCTGCTGGTCGACGGTTTCGACACCCCGCCCTATGTGATGATGAACCATCACCGTCCCTATTATGCCGGCCGCATCGCCGCGGCGGGCTATGCCAAGGTTGAGGACCTGATCGCCTACGCTTACGACCCCCAGGCCTCGACACAGACCTGGGAGAAGCTGATGGGCCGCGCCCTGCGTGGCGGCGAGGTCACCTTGCGCAACATCCGCATGGACAAGGCGCATTTCCGGGGCGAAGTGGCGATGCTGCTGGATATCATCAACGACGCCTGGTCGGACAATTGGGGCTATGTCCCCATGACCAAGGCCGAGATCGACGACCTGGCCGGCATCTTGAAGCTGCTGCTGCGGCCGGGCGATGTCGCTATCGCCGAATACAAGGGCGAGCCGGCCGCTTTCACCGCCATCTTCCCCAATCTCAATGAAGCCATTCGTGACATGAAGGGACGGCTGTTCCCGTTCAACTGGATCAAGCTGCTCTGGCGCATGAAGGTGAAGCGGCCGAAAACCGCGCGCATGCCGATGATGGGCGTGCGCAAGGCGCTGCAAGCCTCGCCCATCGGCGCGGCGCTGGCCCTGTCGGTGATGCGTTCGGTGCGCGAATTCAATTTCTCGCACGGCGTTACCGGCAGCGAACTGTCCTGGATCCTGGAACGCAACGACCGGGTCCGCCACGTGATCGAGATGGTGGGCGGCAAGCCCTACAAGACCTACAGGGTCTACGAAAAAACGATTTAGAAGCTCTCGGGATCGAAGCCGTGGATTCGGCAGACCCGCTTGGCCAGCTTGCGGAACCTCGGATTGTGATGGCCGCGCGCGGTTCCGGTTTCATCCTGATAGAGATGGATCATCTCGTGTGCCATGGTGGAGAGCAGCAGGTCGGTGGTCTTCACCAGGCCGGCGGAAATGGCGATCTCGCTGAAATCATCGCCGCTGGCGCGCCGGTGCCGGCCGCGGAAATGGCCGAAGCGATCCTTGGCGCCCATCACCTTGAAGCTCACATGGTCGGCGTGCGGCAGGCTCCAGTGGCAAAAAGGCGGGCTGACGCGCAGATATTCGTACGCGCCTTCGAGCATTTCCGGAGTGAGGGTCAGCCCTGCCATGACACCGCTTAAGTAGGCGACAAACCATAACGTGCAACCCTCCGGAAAGACACAGCGGCCCGGCGTCGCGGGGTGCAAAAAAGCCCGGTTTTACAGGGTTTTTCCGCCTTCTCCGTGTACGGAAACAAACGTTATAATCCAGTCACATAGCAGGGTCGCGCGGGCATCGGATTCCTCCAAAAAAAGGGAGCGGCGCGGGTCGTCCCGATGATCGCAATCAAGAATTTGGGCCCCGCCGAGCCGCCGGCCGAAGCGCTGGTGGAGGGTGGCTCGACATCCCGGAAATCACCCTCGTATCGGCTCGGCCCTGGATGCCATCAAGGCGTTTGCCGCCGGAGGCCCCACACGCCCTGGTGGAGGCCGGAATTGTGGTTAATGCCGGCCAGTTCCGGGAGGCCGCCCGAGGCCGGCGCCCGCTTGTCGTTCATCCCAGCCTGACTGGGAACGTGGTCTTGGCCGGCCAAACCCCTCGAAAAATCGGGGATTTCCGCAGGAATCCCCCCAGGCGAGGCCGGAGCTTTCAGCTACCGGTTGCTAGGCCTTGAGGCTATAAGGGCGCCGCAAAAACGGGCCCGAATGGCCCTTTCGGGGACTAGCGAATGAATCACGATCGTATGGCAGTACTGCAGGCAATGGTGAGCCAGGGCGTGATCCCGGTCTTTTTCCATCCCGACACCGAAGTCTGCCTCAAGGTGATCCAGGCCTGCGCCAATGGCGGCGCCAAATGCATCGAGTTCACCAACCGCGGCGACTTCGCAGCCCAGACCTTTCTGGAAGTCGCGCGCCATTTCGCCAAGGCCGATCCCAGCGTCATCATGGGGGTGGGTTCGGTGGTGGATGCGCCGACGGCGGGCCTGTTCATCGCCAATGGCGCCAAGTTCGTAGTCGGGCCGATCCTCAATGCCGATGTGGCCAAGGTGTGCAACCGCCGCAAAATTCCCTACAGCCCCGGCTGCGGCTCGGCCTCGGAAATCTCCGCCGCCGAGGAGCTGGGCTGTGAGATCGTCAAGGTGTTTCCCGGTTCCAGCGTCGGCGGGCCCGAATTCGTCAAGAACGTGTTGGGGCCGATGCCCTGGACCCGCATCATGCCCACCGGCGGTGTCGATACCTCGGAAGACTCGCTGAAGAAGTGGTTTGGCGCCGGCATTGTCGCCTGCGGCATCGGCTCGAACCTGATCACCAAGGAACTGCTGGCGGCGAAGGATTATGCCGGCATCGAGAAGAAAGTCGCCGAGACCATCGCCCTCATCAAGCGCATCCGGGGAAAGTAAGCCATGACCGACATCTTGAAGATCCGTCCCGCCGCCGACGTGAAATGGGACTGTGTCTCCTTCGGCGAGGTGATGCTGCGTTTCGATCCCGGCTTCGGCCGCGTGCGCACCGCCCGCCAGTTCCAGGTGTGGGAAGGCGGCGGCGAATACAATGTCGCCCGCGCCATGCGCAAATGCTGGGGCAAACGCTCCAGCGTCGTCACCGCCTTGCCGAAGAACGATCTGGGCTGGCTGGTGGAGGATTTCATCTGCCAAGGCGGCGTGGACACCTCGCACATCATCTGGCGCGATTTCGACGGCCTGGGCCGCAACACCCGCGTCGGCCTCAACTTCACCGAAAAAGGCTTCGGCATCCGCGCGGCGCTGGGCTGTTCGGACCGCGGCCACAGCGCCGCCTCGCAGATCAGGCCCGGCGAAGTGAACTGGGAAAAGCTGTTCGGCGAGGAAGGCGTGCGCTGGTTCCATACCGGCGGCATCTTTGCTGCACTGGCCCCCAACACCTCCGAAGCCGTGATCGAGGCGGTGGAATGCGCGCGCAAGCACGGCACCATCGTGTCCTATGACCTCAACTATCGCGCCAGCCTGTGGAAGAGCCAGGGCGGCAAGCAAGGGGCGCAAAAGATCAACCGCAACATCGCGCAATATGTCGATGTCATGATCGGCAATGAGGAAGACTTCACCGCTTGCCTGGGCTTCGAAGTCGAAGGCCTGGACGAGCATATCTCGGCCATCGACCCGGCGAATTTCAAGAAGATGATCGCCACAGCGGTCAAGCAGTTCCCCAACTTCAAGGTCGCCGCCACGACCTTGCGCAACGCCAAGACCGCCAGCGTCAATGACTGGTCCGCCATCCTTTATGCGGGCGGGGAATTCTACCAGTCGATGATGCGCGAGAATCTGGAGATCTATGATCGCGTCGGCGGCGGTGACGGCTTCGCCAGCGGCCTTGCCTATGGCTTCCTGGAAGGCAAGGGACCGCAGGCGGCGGTGGAATATGGCGCGGCACACGGCGCGCTGGCCATGACCACGCCCGGCGATACTTCCATGGTCAATGTCGCGGAAGTCGAAGCCGTGATGAAGGGCAAGGGCGCGCGGGTTATCCGCTAGCGCGACAATCAAGAAACTAGAAAACAAACTCTACTCTTCATGGGCGGGCTTGACCCGCCCATCCAGGACAACAAACACCATATTTGTGGCCCTGGATGGCCGGCTCAGGGCCGGCCATGGAGAAGATTAGAACCATCTCCGACGATAACGCCTAGCGCTTGATGTATTTCAGCACCCGCTTCTGCCCGACCTCGGCGACATAGACCGCGCCCTTGCCGTCAGCCCAGATGCCCTCACCGCCGCTGGTGGCGCTGGCTTCCGGATCAGCCACGTCGTCGGGGATGAAATCCGTCACCACGCCGTCCTTCACGCTGCCGATGCGCACACCGCGCCTGAAGCCCGGATGATGGCCATATCCGTCCTTGTTCTTGGATTCGGAGTCACTGGCATAAAGGATGTCGTTGCGGTCGATGACGATGCCGCTGGGCCGGCCGAACTGGGTGAACTGGCTCAGGAACTTGCCGTCCTGGGTGAAGACCTGGATGCGATTATTGTCGCGGTCGCCGACATAAAGATTGCCCTTGGAATCCATCGCCAGGCAATGCGGCATGCCCAACTGGCCGGGTCCCGTGCCCGATGAGCCCCATTGCTTGATGAACTTGCCGTTCGCATCGAACTTGATGATGCGGGGATGGCCCTTCAAATCGCGGGTATGGTTTTCGGCGACAAAGAGGCTGCCGTCGGGCGCCACCAGAACCGCATTGGGCTCGGTGAACAAGTTGGGACCACTGCCGGCCACGCCTGGCTTGCCCATGGTACGCAAGAGCTTGCCGCTGGTATCGAACTCCAGCACCACCTGGCCCTGGGTCTTGCTGCCTTTGCCATCAGTCGGAACATTGTCGGCGACCCACAGGTGATCCTGTTTGTCGATGAAGAGGTCGTGCGCGAACTGGAGCAGGCCCGCGCCGAACGCCTTGACGAAATTGCCGTTGGAGTCGAACTCCATCACCGGATCGAGCTTGCTGCCCACGCAGCTGTTGGCGGCGCAGCGATCCACCACCCAGATATTGCCCTTGCTGTCGCCCGCCACCGCGCTGGATGAGCCCATGGCGCGCCCCGGCGGCATTTTGAAGAAGCCGGGCACTTCCACATAGCGGTTGGTCGTGGGGTTGGGTACCGCCTTGGGCTGATCGGCGGGCTGGGCCAGCGCCGCCAGCGGCACGGCCAGAAACAGGACAAGAGCGGCGGACTTGATCATGGTCACGAGGATCCCCTTTTTGGCGCCACGATAGCAGGAGGCCGGGTGATTCCCGGAAGCGAGAATTTTTGTACTTCGTGGATCATAAAGACACAGCGGAAGCCCGTTTCCCCCGTCTTGTTGCGACAGGTTCGCAACAGCAAGCGGCTTTAAAGCCGAAATCCGGAAAAGGCTTGCACTTGCGAAATGGAGTCCTTCTAATCCCGGCCAACCGCGAAATCCCCTGCCAGGGCTGTGTTTTTTCCGGAAAGGAAATACAATGAAGATCAATCCCAAGAAGTGCGTCGCCTGCGGCAACTGCACTTATGTCTGCCCGATGGGCGCCATTTACATCGATCCGGAGCTGAAGCGGGCCACCATCAACCGCGACGAGTGCGTGGAATGCTATGCCTGCTACAACGGCCTTTCCAAGGAAGTGCTGCCACCCAACACGGTGCGCTTCGTCCGCCGTACCCTGGCCAATTTCCGCGTCCGCTTCGAGCCGGAGCCCGACGTCTGCCCCACCACCGCCTTCGAGCCGGACCAGCTGGAATGGCCGCGCGTGGTGCGCCGCGCCTTCTCCGACCCGCGCGTGCCCCATGAATCCACCGGTGTCTCGGGCCGCGGCACCGAGGAAGTGAAGACCAACGACGTCACCGATCGCGTCGGCATCGGCCAGGTCGGCTTCACCATCGAGTTGGGGCGTCCCGGCATCGGCGCCCGCTTCCGCGACTTCCAGGAGATGAGCCGCGCCCTGGCCAAGGCCGGCGTCTCCTTCGAGAAGAACAATCCCATCACCACCCTGATGACCGACGTCAATACCGGTGACATCCGCGCCGACATCCTGAACGAAAAGGTGATGAGCGCCATCATCGAGATCAAGGTGGAAGTCGCCCGGACCGAAGAGATCATCCGCATCATCTGGGAGGTGGAAAAGCGCATCAACACCCAGGTGGTGATTGGCGTGGGCGTGCGCTGTGACGAGAATGGCGAGGAGACCATCGTCCTGCCGATCCTGCAGAAGCTGGGCTACGACCCGCAGCGCGCCAAGACCAATATCGGGCTCGGCCGCAAGGTGATCCGTGATTTGACCAACGCCGCCCCCATCGCGGCGCCGAAAGAAATGGTGACCGCATGACCAATACCCTGCACCGCTATGGCAAGGCCGAGAGCTTTGTCGACGACTACATCGTCTTTTCGCTGCCGGCCAAGAGCAAGGCGGCGGGCCAGACCGGCGACGCGCTGGCAGCCCAGAAGCGCTTCATGCAGATCGCGGCGGAATACAGCCCCTGCAGCCTGGGGGACGCGCTGCACGGCGGCTCGCTGCGGCCTACCAAGAGCAAAAGCATCTTCGGCCACTGGGGCAAGCGCAACAAGCCGAACTTCAAGAAGGTGCTGGCGGGCATGACTAAGGCCGGCACCATGGCCGCGGTGTTCGACAAGCGCGAAAATGCCGAAGCCTTCGTCAAGCGCATCAAGGAAGAGCAGCTCGGCCTCTCGGTCAACATCTCCTCCTCCATCGAGAATGCCAAGAATGCCTGCAAGTTCGCCGGCATCCCGCGCCATTCCATCGCCTATTCGCTGGGCTTCGAGAAGGTGGGCGACAACACGCCGGGCAAGCAGGCGATCATGCTGTCCACCATGTGCGGCCACGGCATGCTGTCCATCAACCTGGCGCAGAAGATGATGAGCTTCGTCAAGGAGAACCGCCGCACGCCGAAGGAAGCGGCCGAGACCATGGCCCGCTTCTGCTCCTGCGGCATCTTCAACACCACACGCGCGCGCCGCATCCTGGAAGATGTGCGCGTGGGCGTGAAATAGCGCTGGGTTTAAAGCTTAAATGAAATGAAAAGCCCGCTGGTCCAGCCAGCGGGCTTTTTATTTGCCGTTATGAACCCTTGCCCAAAGGACCAAGCGTAATGCAGAACATCAGGACCAGTAATACTGGCGCTGCCAGGACGATTGTCAGCAGCATGATGTGCATGCCGTGTAATCGCTCGCTATTCATGACCGATAAAAACCACAGGCACAGAACGTAAGCGGAAATCATGAGGCGAAGCGCAACCCTATTTCGGACTGTCGCCCTCTGAAGATCGGCCTGTTTCTTCGCAAGTGCGCTTGGCAATGGCGTCGGTTCAGATTCAGGCACACCCGCAAATGGGAGAGTTCGTGCTGCGAGCGATTGGTATCGAAGGGGTGCCATCAAAACCCCTACCACCGCTGCGGCCGCCATAGCGGTATACAAGGCCCGCGGCGACGATCCTAACAACCTGTACACCGCGACAAATGCGATGCCGGCAATAAGTAGAGAAAACAAGCCGAGGAATAGGTCCCCGAGAAGGCCGATATTCGCCGAACGATGAGCTTGAAACAGCGGTTTCAGTGACCCTCGACGGTTTTCAAAATTCGGTATCTCCGACTGCCGGGCTGCGTCGCGAAAAGCAGCTTCAATATCAAGCTTTTTTGACTCCTGTTCCATCACGCCTATGGGACTTTAGCCGCTTGCGCTTCTGTCACAATCCGCGCGGCATCGGCCGGAAGCATATAGCGCTGCGCCACCAGCTTGTCGGCCTGCGCCTTCACCTTGGCGACATAAGCCGCATGGTTGGGATAGCGCTCCTCCAGCGACGGCCGCGGATCGCCCTTGGCCAGGCGCTCGGCTTTGGTGACGGCGAAGGGAATATAGCCGCCGATATTGTTGCAAAAGCGCCCCTTCTGGAAACCGGCGGCAAAGACGTTCCAGCCGACATAGGTGCCGAGCGGCGCCGAAATCAGCGGCGAGCGGATGCCGTCCAGCTCATTGCCGTCGCCATCGATGCGCGGCATCAGTTGCGGCACGGATTTGACGATGCGGGGCGGGGCGACGGTGATCACACCCGTCATGTCGGCATAGTCAAAGCTCTTGCCCAGATCATATTGATAAGTGGGCGAATAGGCCGGCCGCGGAACACCCGCGATCTTCGGAAAGGCCCGATCGTAAGCCGCCGGCGTGATCAGCCCGCCGGACGCCAGGGTCGGATAGATGCTGGACGGCGGCTCGGTCCCCTTGGTCACCCAGTCCACCAGACCGGCGAAAACCGCCTTGTTGGTGTCGGAAGCCGGATTGGGGTTGGAGATCAGCACGCAAGCCTGGGTCGCCGGCGTCACCAGATCAAAACCGCCGCGGCCGCCGTTGTGAGGGGCCCCGGCATTGTAATAGCGCCGCACATTGGCCGGCAGCGGAATATCCGCCCGCGCGTCAGTACCGACAAAATCCGGGCTGGCGTGCAGGTCCCAGAATTCCGTCGACCCAAAAATCTCCGCGATCTTCGGGCATGTCTTGTCCTTCAGGCAGCGGTCCAGCAGGCTGTGCTTGCCCTGCCCGCGGCCTGCGTCGTCATAGCTGCTCCACGAGTTGGGGCCATCGCTGCCCAGCTCGTAAAGGCTCACCAGACCGCCGGGCGAAGCAAAGCGATGGTTCATGGAAAGCATACGCGGGCCGACGATGGGATTGAGGCCATCAAAGACGATGCGGCCATCCTCGGCGGTGTTGAATCCCAGATCGATCAGGCTGCGCAGATAATTGCCGGACTGGGAAACGCCGCGGCCGATCGCCCAGCGCACTTTGCCGGCCAGCGGGTTGGTGGCGCTGGCGTCATAGCGCAGGAAGGCGACCAGATCGCGGGTGGCGGCAAGGCCGATACCGAATACCTTCGGATTTTTTGCGGTGAAGGCCAGGGTATAGGCCAGCGCCGGATTGAAGCCGCCCTTGACGCACAGCCTGGTCAGATCCGGCTTGCCGGGAAAGGGCGTGCTGCTGCAATCGGCAAAGGCCCAGTCGCTCTTGGGCACTTCCTTCTGCTCGCCGGGGCGATCGTCGGACGCAGCCGTATAAAGCCGCGCCCCCTCCGCCGTCGCCGCCTCGAAGCCACGGCTGCCATACGTGCCCTGCGGCCCGTCCTTGACCAGCATAGTGCTGGTGCCGGCCGGCATATCCATGAACCGCACCGTGACGGGGCCGGTGACCGGTGCCGAGGGCAGATCGATGCGCTGGACACCAGGCTTGTCGTCCAGGTCGCCCTGCCAGCCGCTGAGCACATTGATATGGCCGTCGCCGAGCGGACTTGCTGCGCCCCGGCCGCGATTAGAGACGTCATAGACCAGCACGCCGGATGTGCTTGCCGTAGGGCGGGCTATGGCGAAGGTGGCGGTGTACTCGACCTTGCCGGCAGCATTTTTAGGCGCCAGCTTGATGTCGTTGATGATCGCGTTGTGCGGATCGCCCGGGGCCAGCGCGCCGCTGAAATGGCCTTCCATCAGCTCATAGCCGCCCGGCAGGGGCCCGACCTTTTCCACCGTCAGCCCGGTCACTGCAGCCTCGGCCGGCGCCGCCAGCACACTGACCGTCAAGACATTGGCCAGCAGTGCGATCCCGAACTTCATCCCCGCCTCCCCCTTTTGATGGTCGCGCCGGCAGCCCTTCGCTTCGCTTCGGGTTGCCGGTCGCTCCTTTTGGGGAAGCATAGCGAGTCGCCATGCCCCGGTCAGCGGCGGCGGCGGTCCAGGCTGGCAAATTCCGCGTCGGTCAGTACCAGCTCCGCGGCCCGGGCATTTTCCTCCAGATGCGCCACTTTCGAGGTGCCGGGGATGGGCAGCATCACTGGCGAGCGCTTGAGCAGCCAGGCCAAGGCCACCTGCCCCGGTGTGGCGCCCTTTGCCTTGGCCAGCTTGTCCAAGGCCCCGCCCGGCCGCGCCAGATCGCCGTCGCCCAGCGGGTAATAGGGAATGAAACCGATGCCATTGGCCTCGCAATAATCCACCACATCATCGCTGTCGCGATCGGCGAGGTTGTAGCTGTTCTGGACCGTGGTCACGGGAAAGACCTTGCTGGCCTGCTGGATGTCGGAGACCGAGACTTCCGACAGGCCGGCATGGGCGATCACGCCTTCGTCCAGAAGCTGCTTCACCGCGCCGAATTGCTCGGCCCGCGGCACACGGGAATCGATGCGGTGAAGCTGCCAGAGCGCGATCTGATCCACGCCCAGCTTTTCGCGGCTCTTTTTGGCGCTGGCGATCAGATGCTCGGGCCGGCAGTTGATGTGCCACATGTTCGGGCCGCTGCGGGTGAAGCCCGCCTTGGTGGCGATCATGAGGCCCTTGTAGGGATGAAGCGCCTCGCGGATCAGTTGCTCGGACACGTCGGGGCCGTAGGAATCGGCAGTGTCGATGAAGTTGATGCCAAGCTCCGGCAGCCGCTTCAACACTCGCAAGGCCTCAGCCTTGTCGCGCGGCGGGCCCCAGACGCCGGGACCGGTGATCTGCATGGCGCCGAAGCCCAGCCGGTGCACCGTGATTTTTCCGGCGATCTTGAAGCTCTCGGACATGACGCCTTCTTGGCGAGCCTAGGAATTAAGCCCGCGCGGCTCCTTGATGACCTGGCGCGTCTGCCAGGTGCGCGGGGTATGACCGCTGATTTCATGGCCCGCATCATGGGCAAAGCGCCGGTTCCAGATGGTGGCCAGCAGCGACACGGCCGCGACGGACCAGAACGCGGCGGTAAAATCGGAGAACAGCGGCCGCGCATGGCCGCGCAGCGCCATCGCGGCCTGCAGCGCCGCGGCGCCCGAGCAGATACCCACGGACAGCATCAATTGCTGGAAGGTCGTATAGAAGCTGGTCGCCGCGCCCATGCGCGCCTGGCTGACCTCGTCATAGGCGATGGTGTTGAAGCCGGTAAACTGGATCGACATGAAAAAACCGCTCATCACCATCAGGGCGAACATCACCGGTAGCGGCCAGCCGGGGCGGAACAGACCGCAGATCATGTAGCCGGAGCTGGCGAAAAAGCCGTTCACCACCAAGGTGTCGCGAAAACCGAAACGGCGGAGCAAGGTGGGCGCCACCGGCTTGGCGGCGATGGAGCCGAGAGCCGTAGCCAAGGTCATCGCCCCGGATTGCGCCGCGGTGAGGCCGAAGCCGAGCTGCATCATCAGCGGCAAGAGATAAGGATGCGCGCCTTGTGTCACCCGCGTGATGGCACCGGCCATCACCGACGTCCCGAAAGTCGGGATCTTCATCAGCGAGATGTCCAGGATGGGATCCTTGGTGCGGCGGGCGTGATAAACATAAAGGACGCCCAGCAGCGCCCCCACGGTCAGGAAAGACAAGGCAAGATAGACCATGCCCTCATGGCTGATCAGTTCGAAGCCGAACAGGAACAGGCCGAGCGACAGGCTGGAAAGGAAGACGCCCTTATAGTCGGGCTTTTCCGGCACCTCACCTTTGGTGTTGGCGATGAACAAGCTGACCAGGACGATGCCGATCAGGCCGGTCGGCACATTGAGATAGAAGATCCAGCGCCAGGAATGCAGATAGGTGACGATGAAGCCGCCCACCGGCGGGCCCAATATGGGGCCCACCACGGCGGGGATCAGCACCCAGCTTGTCGCCTGGATCAGGTCGCGCTTTTCCACATTGCGCATCAGGACCAGCCGTCCCACCGGCATCATCAGCGCGCCGCCGATACCTTCGAAAAACCGGGCAAGGACCAGGGTGATGACGTTCGGCGCGTTGGCACAGGTGATGGCGCCGATCAGAAAAATGACGATGGCGCTGCGGAACACATTGCGGGCGCCAAAGCGGTCGGCGATGCGGCCCGACACGGGGATGAAGATGGCCAGGCTGATCAGATAGGAGGTCAGCGCGATGGACAGGCTCGTGGCCCGGACCCCCAGATCCCGCGCCATGCTGGGCAGCGCCGTGGCCAGCACCGTGCCGTCGAGCTGCTCCATGAACATGGCGGCGCCGACGATCAGGGCGATGGTGCGGAAATGGGGCTTGCCGCCCCCGGCGGAATGCATGATTTGCCCCGTTTAGGCCCTCCCCTGGGCCTCGTGCAAGAGCCGGGTTTTCCTTGATTTTGCGGCGATTCGCCCCGCCGGGCTATAAGGGGCCATGACCCTGCAAGCTCTGCATGAGGCGGCCTTAGGGAGCCATCGGTGCGGCGAACTGGCCGCGGCCGAACAGCTTTATCGCAGGCTGCTGGCGGCCGCCCCCGCCAGCTTTGCCGCCCGGCACATGCTGGGGCCAGCAGGGCGCCACCCAGAGGGGCTCGGCAGGTGAAGGACGGCGATACGATGGGCGATAATATCCCCCGGGTCCCCACCTCCTGGGGCGAGCTTCTGGACAAGGTCACAATCTTGGAGATCAAGGCCGCGCGTCTTCCCGCTGCGGAGGCACGCGCCAATGCCGGAAAGGAACTGACCATGCTGCGCGAGATCGCGGCCCCGGTTCTGTCCCATCCGGAAATTGCGCCTTTGGCAGCGCAGTTGAAAACGCTCAACGAAATGCTCTGGGACATCGAGGACCGGATCCGCGAGCATGAGCGGGCCAATGATTTCGGCGAGGATTTCATCGCCCTGGCGCGCTCGGTCTACAAGACCAATGACCAGCGCGGTGCGGTCAAACGCCAGATCAATCTCGTTCTGGG
>Ga0310811_10003708_pt1 | contig 19276 bp, 15 predicted proteins | sample YCmetagenome_FD_207642 | JGI IMG/M metagenome (GOLD analysis project Ga0310811, IMG submission 207642) | Soil microbial communities from experimental microcosm in Duke University, North Carolina, United States - YC | ecosystem: Engineered > Artificial ecosystem > Soil microcosm > Unclassified ...
CGGTGATGATCGACGAACTTTGATGCTGGGCTTGTTGGGCGCGACCGATGTACAGTTACGGCGTCCGGCTCAGGTCGGACAAGGTTCAGCTCAACCCCCCGGGGCTGAATCGCCTGACGACCCCCGCCTACCCCCCTGGCGGGGGTCGTCGTCGTTCCGGACCCGACTCGCGCCCACGCTCACGGCCCCGCACGATCGTCCACGTTCTGTGTCCTCGGCGCGTCTGCCGGTTCGACCGGGCAGCCGAGGATCTCTCCGGGCGCGGTCCCTCTTTCTCAACGCTCGGTCGAGCCGTTCGGTGCGCCGGGTTCCGGGTCCGCGCGGTGAGAGGTATGCCACCAGCCTGGGTTCCTACGCCTGATGCCTGATCGCGCGGTTGCCTAACCCGCCTGGGTGCCTGTCCGCCTCGGCGACGGGGTTACCCGACGCGGGCGCGGCCCCCTTCTCCGCGCCCGCGCGGGGCCCTCCCCTGTACATCAGTCTGCATTCGGGGCCTGACAGTTCCCGCGACTTCCGACCGATTCGCGACGAGTTGTCCACACCACCTCCGGTTGTCCACAGCCACCGCGATCGCCGACCCGCCGCCCGCTGATCTCGGCAATGGTCGGGTGTCGGCGGAGGCCCGCCGTCAGCCGGTTCGGAACGGGGATGATCGAAGATGGAACGGTCTCGAGCGCTGGTGCTGGTCGAGGACGGCGATGTGCTGGACGACCTGTTGCGTCTGGCCGCCGCGGCAGGCTGCGAGCTGGAACGCGCGAACGACGTCGCCGCGGCACGGCTGTCCTGGTCATCGGCGCCGCTGGTGCTGCTCGACGAGACGGCGGCCGCCGACTGCGCGAGAGCGGGCCTTCTTCGTCGTCCCAGAGTCGTGGTCGTCAGCCGGGGTGAGCCACCGGGCGGCCTCTGGCAGCACGCCGTCGCGGTCGGCGCCGAACACGTGATCGCGTTGCCCGATGGGGAGTCGTGGCTGGTCGCCGCCCTAGCCGACGCCGCCGAGGGCCCACGGCGTTCGGGCCGTGTGCTGGCGGTCGTCGGTGGCCGGGGCGGCGCCGGCGCATCGGTGCTGGCGGCCGCCGTGGCGGTCGCGGCCGCCACCCACGGCGAGCGGGCCATGCTCGTCGACTGCGATCCGCTGGGCGGTGGCCTGGATCTGTTGCTCGGAGCGGAGAACGCCCAGGGCATCCGGTGGCCGGACCTGAGCCTGTCGGAGGGACGGGTGCCCGCCGCTTCGTTGCGGGCCGCCTTGCCGGCACCGAACGTCGTCGGTTCGGCCGGCGGCGGCCTGACGGTCCTGTCCTGCGATCGGACGGGAGCCGGGCCCCGCCCGGGCGCGGTCACCTCGGTCGTGGACGCGGGACGTCGCGCCGGGGAGACGGTGGTCTGCGATGTGCCCCGCTACCCGACGGAGGCCGCATTGGCGGCCTTCGACGCGGCCGACCTCACCGTCCTGGTTGTGCCGGCGGAGGTGCGTTCCACCGCCGCCGCGGCCCGGGTGCTGGGCGTCGTCAGCCAGCGCGGTGGAGCGGTGGGGCTTCTGGTTCGCGGGCCGTCCCCGGGCGGGCTGACCCCGCGTGACGTGGCCTCCGCGCTCGGGCTGCCGCTGCTGCACGGGATGCGCCCGCAGCCGGGGTTGTCCAGCGCACTGGACCGGGGTGTCGCGCCCGGAGCGCGGCGCGGTCCGCTTGCCGACGCCGCTCGCGCGGTACTCGACGAGCTGACGCTCCGGGCCAAGGGCACGGCTCGTAGCGAGGTGTCGGCATGACGGCCTCGCTTCGCGCGGTCCCGCAGGTGCCGGCCGCGCCCTTGGTGGACCGGGTCCGTGAGCGGTTGGCGAGCGCGGGAGGCGCGGTCACCTCGGCGGTGGTCGCGGCGGCGGTACGTGCGGAGGCCGGTGGTGTGATCTCCGACAGCGAGGTGCTCGCCGCGCTGAGGATGCTGCAACAGGAGTTCACCGGCGCGGGCCCGTTGGAGGACCTTCTGCGCGATCCTGCGACTACCGACGTGCTGGTCACCGCGCCGGACGGGGTGTGGGTGGACCGGGGCGCGGGACTGGCCCGCGCCGGTGTCACCTTCGCCGACGAGGACGCGGTACGCCGGCTCGCCCAGCGGCTCGCGCTCACCGCCGGTCGGCGGTTGGACGACTCGAGTCCGTACGTCGATGCGCTGCTCCCCGGCGGTGTGGTGCGGCTGCACGCGGTGCTCTCCCCGATCGCCGCCGGTGGCACCTGCCTGTCACTGCGGGTGCTGCGGCCGGCCGTGCACGACCTGTCGACACTGCGGTTGCTCGGAATGGTCGACGACGACGGGTTGCGTCTGCTGCGCGCGGTGGTTCGAGCCCGGTTGGCGTTCCTCATCGCCGGGGGTACCGCGTCCGGGAAGACGACGCTGTTGTCGGCCCTCATCGCATGTGTCCCGCACGACGAGCGTGTCGTGTGCGTCGAGGACGCCGAGGAGTTGCGGCCCGCTCATCCGCACGTCGTGCGGCTCGTCGCGCGCCCGCCGAACATCGAGGGCGCGGGCGAGGTGGTGCTGCGGGACCTCGTGCGCCAGGCGTTGCGGATGCGTCCCGATCGTCTCGTCGTCGGCGAGGTCCGTGGCGCTGAGGTCTGCGACCTGTTGGCCGCGATGAACACCGGGCACGAGGGTGGCGCGGGAACGGTGCACGCCAACTCCACTCAGGAGGTGCCGGCCAGGCTGGAGGCCCTCGCGGCGCTCGGTGGGATGTCCCGCGCGGCCCTGCACAGCCAGCTCGGAGCGGCGGTCCAGGTACTGATCCAGGTGGCCAGGGTCGAGGGCGGTAACCGTCGGCTCGAGGAGGTGGCGGTGCTCGAACGCAGTTCCGGGGAGGTGGCGGTCCGGCCGGTGTGGCAGCGCGGGCGCGGGTGGACGTCCAACCGCGCGGTGCTCGACGACCTTCTTCGCCGCCGCGGTGTCCGGCCGCCATGGTGAGCGCGGCAGTCAGCCCGTCGATCCCGCTCCTGTTCTGCGCGGCGCTGTTGTGCTGGCCAGGAGGTCAGGGGCGGCTCCGGCTTCGTACGGCGAGAGCGGCCACTCCGGTGGGTCGGTGGTCCTGGCCGAAGCGGTTGCACGGACTCCGGCCCGAGCTCGTCGGTGTTGGGGCGGGTGTGGTGGCGGGGCCGTGGGGCGGTGTCGGAGGGGCGATCGCGGCGTCGAGTGTCACCGTCCTGATCGTGATGCGCTGGCGGGCCGCCGTCCGACGACGGCAGGCCACCGCGCAGCTGGCTGAGCTGGTCGACGTGCTCGGACTGCTCGTCGCCGACCTGCGCGTCGGTGCCCACCCTGCGACGGCCGCCGCCGCGGCGGCGAGCGCGGGTGACGGCCCGGTGTACTCGATCTTGGAGTCGGTGGCCGCGGGTGCCCGGCTGGGAGCACGGGTTCCGGTTCTGCTGCATCAACACGCGGCCGCCGAACCTGGTATCGCCGACGGCCTCAGCCGGCTGGCCTCCGCATGGGACCTGGCCGAGCGCCACGGCATGGGGTTGGCCGAGCTGGTCGACGCCGTGCGGGCAGACCTCGACGCGCGGCTGCGGCTCGGCGGGGAGGTACGCGCCCAGCTCGCCGGTCCCCGGGCCACCGCCGGGGTGCTCGCGGGCCTTCCACTGCTGGGAGTGGTGCTCGGCGAGGGTGTGGGGGCGGGGCCGCTTCGGGTACTCGCCGACACCGGTGTCGGGCAGGTTCTGCTGGTGGTCGGGACCGCTCTGGTCTGCGCCGGTACAGCCTGGAGCGACAGGATCATGGCGGGAGCGGCCCGGACATGATTCCGATATTGCTTGTTTCCCTGGCGCTCGTGACGTTCCCGGCGCCGCGGTCCGAGCGGTTCCGGCTGGCTCGCCTGGTGCCCGGTTCAGCCGCCACACCGTCAATGGAGGCGCCCACGTCGACCCGACTGCTACCGCTGTTGTGCGGAACCGCCTTCGGGTTACTCGCGGCCACGGTGATCGGTGGCTGGACCGGATCGGCCCTGGCACCCCTGGTCGGGGCAGGGGCCGGCCTGCTCTGTCGTCGTGTGATCCGCAGGGGAGGCGGGCCCCCGGTCGACGTCCTGCCGCTCGCCGCCGGCTGGGATCTGCTGGCGGCCTGCCTGCGCGCCGGGTTGCCGGTGCCGCTGGCGGTCCGGGCGGTCGCGGGGCACCTGCCCGATCCGCTGGGGGCTGAGCTGCGCACCATCGCCGAACGGCTGGCGCTCGGGGCTGACGCGCAGTCGGCGTGGGATGTGCCGGAGTCCTCCCCCTTGCACAAGCTCGCCCGCGCCGCGAGACGTTCGGCGCATAGCGGCTCGGGGCTCGCCGAGGTGGCTGTACGCGCCGCGGCGGAGATACGCGCCGACGTCCGATCCGCAGCCGCGGCACGGGGCCAGCGGGCCGCCGTGCTCATCACAGGACCGCTCGGACTGTGCTTTCTGCCGGCGTTCCTTGTTCTCGGAGTCGCCCCGGTGGTCATCGGGCTGGCCAGCGGCCTGGCCCGTATCTGGTGACGACGCGACGCGTGACACCTCTCGAACGGCAGGACCCCGCTCGCCCTTCCGCGACGCGGTCAGAACCAGTAGCTAGGAGCCACAACATGACGACGAGCGCACATCGCTTCATCACCCGGGTCGCCGCGAGCATCGAGGGTGACGACGGCATGAGCACCGCCGAGTACGCGATCGGGACCATCGCCGCGGCAGCCTTCGCGGCCGTCCTGTACGCGGTGGTCACCGGGGATTCCATCGTCACCGCCCTGACCGCGATCGTGCAGCGCGCCCTGTCCGTCACATTCTGAGGTGCCGGCCGTGCGGGTGCTCAGGGACGATCGCGGCGCGGTCACCGTGGAAGCGGCGTTGGCGCTGTGCTCGCTGGTCGCGGTGATGGTCATGGTGATCGCCGCGGTGTCGGCGGCGAGCGCGCACCTCCGCTGCCTGGATGCCGCTCGGGAGGCTGCCCGTCTGATCTCGCGGGGTGAGTCGCAGCGGGCGCGGGAGATCGCGGCGGCTGTGGCACCCCGCGGGGCGACGGTCGATGTCCGGGTCTCCGGTGACGAGGTCGACGTGCGGGTCACCGCGGCGGCGGTGCCCGGGATCCCGGGCCTCTCGCTGGTCGGTGTCGCGGTCGCGGTCCTGGAACCGGCGGCTTTCCTGAGCACTCCCGCGCCGCCAGACGGTGCCGTGCCCCCGGATGGCACGGCGTCCCCGGACGGCCTCGTGCCCCCGGAGCCGGCGATGCCGGGGCCCGCACCACCGGACGCCACGCCCGCGGGGCCTGCGCCCGGTGTCGCCGCCGATGTACCTGGACCGCCCGCCGCCCCGGCCGATACTCCGGATCCGGCGGGCACATCGGACCCGCCGTGAGAACGTCACACAGTCACACGGACGCGGCGAGCGGCATCGGAGCCGACGACGACGCGGGGGTCGCCACCATCTGGGCGGCGGGGGCGGTTGTGCTGCTCGTGTCGATGCTCGTGTTCGGTCTCCACCTGGCCGCCGTCACCAGTGCTCGACACCGGGCGGAGGCCGCGGCCGACCTCGCCGCGCTGGCGGCCGCGTCGCACGCGCTCGACGGTGAACAAGTGGCATGCGCGTACGCGGCGCGGGTCGTTCACGGTATGTCCGCGCGTCTGGTTGGTTGTCGGGTCGAGGGCTGGGATGCCCTCGTGGAGACGGTGGTGGTGCCGGCGATGGTGTCTGTGGGTGTCGGAGACGCGCGGGGTCGCGCCCGGGCGGGACCGGCGCAGGGGTGACTGCTCCGAGCTACGTCCAGGGGATGACGCACAGGTGACGGACAGCGTGCGGGATCAGGCGGCGCGGATGGGGTCGTGGAGTGAGCACAGCGTGGGACGTCACTCGGTGGCATCTGTCAGCGGTCGGAGTGTCTCGGCGAGTGGGACGAGAGCGCACATCGGCAGGGCGTTACCGCAGATGCCGGCCGGGTTCACCCATTGGGCGGCGGCAGGGGCGCGCTCGTCGTCGGTGGTGAACCGATGGGCGACTCCGCCTAGCGGGATCGAGATCCGGCGCCATTACTAGGAACCCGAGTGTTGACAGTGCGAGGCGAACCGACAACGGAGGTGGGCACCAGGATGTTTCGGTGGCACAGCTACAGGTCGGTCAGCCGCGATGAGCTGATGACCGGCGCGCTCGTACTGGCCGACTGCGGCTGGCCGATCCTGCCGGGCACTTTCTGGCAAGGCCGGCGATGGGCGGGTATGCCCGATGCGCCCAGCTCGGGTCCCGTGCCGGTTCTCGGCAGTGGGCTCGCCGGAGCCACCACCGACAGGACCGCCATCGTCGAGTGGTGGTCGGAGCTGCCCTACTCGGTGTTGCTTCCCACCGGGTCTGCACTCGATGCGATCGAGGTGTCCCCGCCGATCGGTCGCAGGCTGTCCGCGCACCTACGGGAATCCGGGGTGCCGGCACCTGCCGGTACCACGCCGACCGGCCGTTGGTGGTTCCTCGTGGGGGCGGGTGAGCCGCTCCGCCCAGAGTTGGCGTCCCGCTCCGACGTGACGCTCCACGGACGGGGTTCGTGGGTCGTCGCGCCACCGTCCCAGGACGCGCGAGGCCTCGTCCAATGGTGCGTCCCGCCACCGGTGTTCAGTGAGATACCGGAGAGCCGGGTGTCAGAGAGCCGGGTGTCGGAAAGTCAGGTGTCGGAGAGCCCGGTGCCGGACGGCCCGGTGCCGGACAGCCGGGTACCGGTCAGCCGGGAACCCGTCGATCAGGCACTGCCCACGCAGCGGCGTGATGATGTCCGCTCGGGCACGGCGTGCCTACCCGATACCTACGACGTGCAGCTGGCACTGCTGGAGGTGCTGGGGCAACGCTCGATCGTCGCGGCGGCCGCGTCGGCCGTCGGAGCCGCTCGAGCCCACCGGCGGCCCGGATAGAGGACCTTCAGTCAAAGGTGTGCCCCCGGTGGTCCCACTGACCACGGTGAAGGGAAGACCGTCAGGTCCCGCCCGCTTCACCGCTCCCCAGCCGCGGGCCGGGTCGACCCCCGACGAACCCGGCCCGCGGCGCCCAACGCCTCATCCCCGGGAGAACGGCTCCTCGTCCAGCGGGCGCACCGGCTGAGCGCCGTTCCTCGTTCAGCGGCTCAACCGGTGAGCACGGCCTGTGACTGGGTCACCTTCGCCACCGGCCTGCCCGCCGCGTCCACCAGCTCGGTCTCCACCACGACCAGCGTTCGGCCTCGGTGCAGGGGGCGGGCGCGGGCGGTGACCCGGCCGTCCCGGACCGCGCGGAACAGGTTCGTGGCCGAGCTCGTGGTGGCGGTACCGGCACCCGCGGGCAGCCCGGCGAACGCACAGAGGGCCCCGACGGTGTCGGCGAGCGCCATCAACGCCCCACCGTGCATCACCCCGCCGGCGGTGCAGCGCTCCGGGGCCCAGTCGAGGTGTCCGACGGCCAGGTCCGGGGTCACCGACTCGAGTTCGACACCGAGCGCGACCGCATAGGGCATCAGCGCCATGAGGTCCTGGACGGTGGGCGCGGGCGGGTGCTGGGCGGTGGGCGCGGGAGAGACCCGGGCAGCAGGCTCGGGGGACTCCTGGACGGTGGGCACGGGCGAGGCCGTCTCGTCGGGGTCGCCCGCAGTTTCAGGTATGGCGCTCATTCTGGTGATCATCGACGTCTGAGGTGGTGCTGTCGATGACCTCTCAGGTCATCGACGCGGCTACCGGGGCCAGCCGGCACGCGGCTACCGGGGCCAACCGGCACGTATCGACGCGGCTACCGGGGCCAGCCGGCACGTATCGACGCGGCTACCGGGCCAGGGCGCCGAGCACGATGTCGAGCACGACCACCGCGCCGGACTTGTCGAGCGGGTTGTTCCCGTTGCCGCACTTGGGGGACTGCACGCAGGACGGACACCCCGCCCGACACTCGCAGTCCTGGATGGCCGAGCGGGTGGCGGTGAGCCATGGGACGATGTCGGCGAAACCCCGCTCCGCGAAGCCCGCCCCGCCGGGGTATCCGTCGTAGACGAACACCGTGGGGGTGCCGGTGTCGACGTGCAACGCGGTCGACATGCCGCCGATGTCCCAGCGGTCGCACACCGCGAACAGCGGCAGCAACCCGATCGCCGCGTGCTCGGCCGCGTGCAGTGCACCTGGGACCCGGTCCGGGTCGAGCCCGGCGTCGGCGAGCATCCCGTCCTCGATGGTGTACCAGACGGCGCGGGTGCGCAGGGTCTGCTCGGGCATGTCGAGCGGCACGGTGTCGATCACCTCGCCGCTGCGCCGTCGCCTGATGAACGACACGACCTGGGAGGTCACGCTGACCTCGCCCAGATGCACGCTGACGCCACCGGCGTGGAGATGCTCGGTCCGGCCCGCGAGCGCCCCAGCCGGATCGGCCCCAGCCGGATCGGCCCGGTCCGCGAGCGCCCCGGCCGGATCGGCCCCGCCTGGATCGGCTCCGCCTGGGTCGGCCCCGGCCGGATCGGCCGCGCGCCCGGGCACTGAAGCCGCGTCGACGCCGGTGCCCGCGTCGTCGGACTCGGGCACGTCCCCCACCTCCGCGGCGTGCTCCGGCTCCACGACCTCCACCTCGACCACCGATCGCGCGGTCGTCGTCCAGTCCGGGTCCTCGGCGTGCACCAGCGCCAGGCCCTCACCCGGATCGAGCTCCAACGAGTCGACGACGAAGCTGGCGCCCTGGTGCAGGTACACCGCCCCGGGGTGCAGCGTCGCGGGCGCGGTCGAGGCGTCGGAGGTGCCGAGCATCCGCCCCGTGTCGGCCTCGACCACAACGACCTGCCCGCCACCGCCCCGGATGTCGACCGACGACGCGGGCCGCTCGGACGGATGCGGCCAGAACCAGCCCTTCGCCCGCCGTCGCAGAGCACCTTCGGAGACCAGCGTGTCCAGTACCGGCCGCGCAGTGGGCCCGAACAGCGCCTCCACCTCGGCGTCGAGCAGCGGTGACTCGGCGGCGGCGCACACCAGGTGCGGGCCGAGCACGTACGGGTTGGTGGGGTCGAGCACGCAGCCCTCGACCGGTCGCCCCAGCAGCGCCGACGGGTGGTGCACGAGGTAGGTGTCCAGCGGGTCGTCCCGCGCGATCAGCACCACGAGCGCCGCCCGGCCGGCCCGCCCGGCCCGTCCCGCCTGCTGCCAGAACGAGGCGCGGGTGCCGGGGAAACCGGCGATCAGGACGGCGTCCAGCCCGGTGATGTCCACCCCCAGCTCGAGCGCGTTGGTGGACGCCACACCGAGCAGCGATCCGGACGTCAGCCCGGCCTCCAGCGCGCGCCGCTCCTCGGGCAGGAATCCCGCCCGGTACGCCGACACCCGCGACGCCAGGTCACCCGAGACCGCCGCCAGCAGGGACGACGCCCGCAGCGCCGTCAGCTCCGCCCCGCGCCGTGACCGTACGAACGCGAGCGTGCGCGCGCCCTCGACCACCAGATCGGCGAGCAACCGGCCGGCCTCCGCCCCGGCTGAGCGCCGCACCGGCGCCCCGTTCTCCCCACGCAGCTCCTCGAGCAGCGGTGGCTCCCACAGCGCCACCGTCCGGGGCCCGCGCGGTGAGCCGTCCTCGGTGACCGCCTCCACATCCAACCCGGTCAGCCGCCCGGCCGACGCCGCCGGGGCCGACACCGTCGCCGACGCCAGCACAAACGTGGGATACGACCCGTACAGCGCGCACACCCGGCGCAGCCGGCGCAGGAGCAGAGCCACGTGCGAGCCGAACACCCCCCGGTAGGAGTGGCACTCGTCGAGCACCACGTAGCGCAGCCGCCGGAGGAACGACGCCCAGCGGGTATGCCGGGGCAGCAGGGTGCGGTGCAGCATGTCGGGGTTGCTGAACACCCACCGCGCATGCGCCCGGACCCAGTCGCGCTCGTCCATGGTGGTGTCGCCGTCGAACGACGCCGCGCGCACGTCCTCGAGCCCGAGCGAGCACACCGCGCGCAGCTGGTCGGCGCACAGTGCCTTGGTCGGGGAGAGGTAGAGCGCGGTGGCACGACGGTCGGTCAGCAGCGAGGTGAGCACCGGCAGCTGGTAACCGAGCGACTTGCCCGACGCCGTCCCGGTGGCCAGCACGACGTGGCTGCCCGACCAGGCCAGCGAGGCGGCCTGCGCCTGGTGTGACCAGGGCCGATCGATCCCGGTGAGCCGCAGCGACTCGACGACGGCGGGGGCCGTCCAGGAGGGCCAGTCGACCGTGCGCGGCGGTCGCTCGGGCATCGCGGCGACATGCGTCAACGACTCCCCGTCGCCCGCGATCACCCGGGCCAGCAACGAACCCGGCTCCACCGCCGCCAGAGGGGAGTCGCACGGAGCCGATGTCACCGCCACATTGTGACGTCGACCCCCGACAACCCGGCGCGGCACCGAACCCCGGCGACCCCGGCGCGACGCACGGGCGACGACCGGAAGACGCGGGGACGACCGCCGGACGCCACCTTCGCGACACCTGATCGGAGTGAATCGCCGTCCGGTACACGACCTAGTTCCGAATGGTCCCGGTCACACACATACACTGCGCCCAGCGGGCGCCGCTGACCAGCGGTGCCTGGATAGTCACGCAATGTGGCAAGCCGAGGATCCGGCCCGGCAATGGCTATCGAGTAATCGATAACCGCCTTGTGGGAGCCTCGTCGACGAGTGCTATTTCAACCAGGAGGACGGATGTCCCGGCTTATTCTCGCGGAAGGCGCATTGACGCTTTCCTCGAGTGACCGCACCGTAGTCGGTGTCGTCGCCGCGGTCGCCCTCATCGCGCTGGCGATCGGTTTCGTGCTGCGTAAGGAAGTTCTGGCTGCGGACCAGGGCACCAAGCGCATGCAGGAGATCGGCCAGGCGGTGCAAGAGGGTGCCTCGGCCTACCTCAACCGGCAGTTCAGAACACTCGGCGTCTTCGTCGTCATCGTGTTCCTGCTGCTGTTCGCGCTGCCCGCGGACAGCACAGCCGAGAAGGTCGGCCGCTCGATCTTCTTCGTCGTCGGCGCCGTGTTCTCGGCGACGATCGGCTATCTCGGCATGTGGCTGGCCACCCGGGCCAACATCCGGGTCGCATCGGCCTCCCGAGAGGAGGGCGGCCGCGTCAAGGCCACCCAGATCGCGTTCCGCACCGGTGGTGCGGTCGGCATGTTCACCGTCGGCCTCGGCCTGTTCGGTGCGGCGCTGGTCGTGATGGTCTACGCCGGTGGCGCCCCCAAGGTGCTCGAGGGCTTCGGCTTCGGCGCCGCCCTGCTGGCGATGTTCATGCGTGTCGGTGGAGGCATCTTCACCAAGGCCGCCGACGTCGGTGGTGACCTGGTCGGCAAGATCGAGGCCGGTATCCCCGAGGACGACCCCCGCAACGCCGCCACCATCGCCGACAACGTCGGTGACAACGTGGGTGACTGCGCCGGTATGGCCGCGGACCTCTTCGAGTCCTACGCGGTCATGCTGGTCGCCGCGCTGATCCTCGGATCCGCCGCGTTCGGCGTGCACGGCCTGCTCTTCCCGCTGATCGTGCCGGCCATCGGTGTGATCACCGCGGTGCTGGGTGTCTACATCACCCGGGTCAAGGAGGGCGAGGGTGGCCTCAAGGCCATCAACCGCAGCTTCTACATCTCCGCGGTGTTCTCCGGTGTGCTCTGCATCGTCGCCGCCTTCGTCTACCTGCCGGCCACCTTCGGTGCGCTGGCCGGGCCGGACGGCAACGGCGGCCCCACCGACGCGACCGTGGTCGCGGCGGCCGGATCGCTCGACCCGCGGATCTTCGCCTCCATCGCGGTGCTCATCGGCATCGTGCTGGCCGGCGTCATCCTCTGGCTGACCGGTTACTACACCGGCACCGAGCACAAGCCGGTCAAGGACGTGGGCGACTCCGCCCGCACCGGTGCGGCCACCGTGGTGCTCGCCGGTATGTCGATCGGCTTCGAGTCGGCCGTCTACACCGCGCTGGTCATCTCGGCCGCCGTGTTCGGGGCCTTCATCCTGGGCGGCGCTTCGGTGACCGTCTCGCTGTTCGCGGTGGCGCTGGCCGGTACCGGTCTGCTCACCACGGTCGGCGTGATCGTGGCCATGGACACCTTCGGCCCGGTCTCCGACAACGCGCAGGGCATCGCGGAGATGTCCGGTGACGTGCACGGCGCCGGCGTGGACATCCTCACCGAGCTGGACGCGGTGGGTAACACCACCAAGGCCATCACCAAGGGCATCGCGATCGCCACGGCCGTGCTGGCCGCGACGGCGCTGTTCGGCTCCTACCGGGACGCCTTCAACACCGCGCTGGCCAAGACCGGGGTACTGCTGAAGGACGCCGGTCAGGGCTTCCTGACCGAGGTCTTCAGCCCGAACACCCTGGTCGGCGTCATCATCGGCGCCTCGGTGGTGTTCATGTTCTCCGGGCTGGCGATCAACGCGGTGACCCGCGCCGCCGGTGCGATCGTGTTCGAGGTCCGCAAGCAGTTCCGCGACGAGCCGGGCATCATGGCCGGCACGGTCAAGCCGGACTACGCGCGGGTCGTGGACATCTGCACCCGCGACTCGCTCCGTGAGCTGGCCACCCCCGGCTTGCTGGCGGTGATGACGCCGATCGCGGTCGGCTTCGGTCTCGGTGTCGGCCCGCTGGCCGGTTACCTGGCCGGCGCCATCGCCTCCGGCACGCTGATGGCGGTGTTCCTGGCCAACTCCGGTGGTGCCTGGGACAACGCGAAGAAGCTGGTCGAGGACGGGGTGCACGGCGGCAAGGGCTCGCCGGCGCACGCCGCCACGATCATCGGTGACACCGTCGGTGACCCGTTCAAGGACACCGCCGGCCCGGCGATCAACCCGCTGATCAAGGTCATGAACCTGGTCTCGGTGCTGATCGCTCCGGCCGTGGTGGCGCTGTCGGTGGGCGCGGGCGCGTCCCCGCTGCGCTACGTCGTCGCGGCCGTCGCGGTGCTGATCATCGTGGCCGCGATCGTCATCTCCAAGAAGCGCTCCAGCTCCTTGGACAGCGAGCCGGTTGCCGAGTCCGTCAGCTAGTTCCAGTTCGTCCGCACGTACGAAACGGCGCCCCCGTCACGGTCATCCGTGCGGGGGCGCCGTTTCGTCGTCTGTCACCCCGGTGCGGCTTCCGGCCAGTGCTTCGGCGGGTGCTTCCGGGGTTGACGTTGCCGGGTTGACGTTCCCGGGTTGACGTTCCCGGCCGGCGTCACCGTCCGACGCTGCCGGGCTGGCGTTCCCGGCCGGCGATCTCGAGCGAGGGCGGGCGACCGGGGCGCGGCGGTCAGGCTCCTCGGGCGGACCGGTGTGGGGACGTCGATGAGGTCCCGGAACGGGTCCATGTCAGGCTGGACCCGCCACATGAGGGCGCCGCGCTCGAGGGGAGCATCGTGAGACACCGTCGTTTCGTCGCCCATGTGCTGGCGCTGGTGACCCTGGCCGGGGTGGTCACCGGCTGCGCGGACGACCACCCCGAGAAGCTGCCGCCCACCGACGACCCGGTGGCCTGGGCGGGCCGGTTGTGCTCGTCACTGAGCCCGCTGACCGGGCTGCGCAACATGCGCCCTCACGTAGACCCGAACAACCCCGGCGCGAGCAGGGACTCGTTGAGCCAGTACTTCAACGACACCGGCGCCCGGATCGGGGAGTCGCTCGAGGGTCTCGACCAGGTGGGCCCGTCACCGATCCCCGGCGGTGACGAGGTGGCCGCCAAGGTGCGCGGCGCGCTGAACCGGCTGCGCACGGCGTTCGATGCCGCTCGGATCAAGGTCGAGGCGGTGGACACCGGCGACCCGGTGGCCCTGGGCACCCAGCTGCCGGACATCCTCAACGCGCTGGCCGACGCGACCAACGACAAGGACCTCACGACGATGGGCGACAACGAGGCGTTGAACGACGCCGTGCGGCAGTCGCCCAGCTGCGCGATGGTCAAGGGCACGCCCACGTCCGTCGTTTCCGGCACCAACTGACCCGGCGCCTCGCGCTGACCCGCCACGGCACCCGCCACACCGCGCCGGCGCGCCACGGCATCCGGACACGCCGCACGGACCCGCCACGCCCGACTGGCCCGGGTCGCCGCGCGCCGGCGCCGAACACCGTGTACGAAGATCTCGTAGCTTCACACACGGCGTTCGTATCGGGAGACATCCGCAATGGTGCAGATCCGGGACTTCCAGGTTGAGATCACCGACGAGCAGATCGAGGATCTGCGTGGCCGGCTGGCCCGTACCCGCTGGCCGGAGGCGGAGACGGTCGACGACTGGTCCCAGGGCATCCCGCTGACCTACACCCGTGAGCTGTGCCAGTACTGGGCCGGCGAATACGACATGTACCGGCTGCAGACCCGGCTGAACGCCTTCCCCCAGTTCAAGGCCGAGATCGGTGACCTGGGCATCCACTTCATCCACGTGCGCTCCAAGCATGAAGGCGCCCGCCCGCTGATCATGACCCATGGCTGGCCGGGTTCGGTGGTGGAGTTCCTGAACGTCATCGAGCCGCTGACCGACCCTGAGAGCCACGGTGGCAGCGCCGCCGACGCCTTCCACCTGGTCGTACCCTCGCTGCCCGGTTACGCCTTCAGTGACAAGCCCAGCCGCCCCGGCACGGGCGTCGAGGCGATCGGCGACGCCTGGCACGAGCTCATGGGCGCGCTGGGCTACCCCCGCTACTACGCCCAGGGTGGTGACTGGGGCGGGCTGGTGACCGCCGCGCTGGCCGGACGGGCCCCCGACGGCCTGCTCGGGGTGCACCTGAACATCGGGCTGGCCGCCCCGGAGAAGCTCTTCGAGCTCGGGGAACCGACCGAGGAGGAGCAGGCCATGATGGCCCACGGCGCGAAGTACTGGACCGAGGGCAACGGCTACTCCGCCGAGCAGTCCACCAGGCCGCAGACCATCGGCTACCCGCTGGCCGACTCCCCGGCCGGGCAGCTGGCCTGGATCGTGGAGAAGTTCCACGAGTGGACCGACTGCCAGGTCGACGGCGTGGGCCACCCGGAGAACGCGGTGTCCCGCGACGACATGATCGACAACGTGATGACCTACTGGCTCACCAACAGCGCGGCCTCCTCGGCCCGGTTGTACTGGGAGAGTTTCCGGTCGCTCAATACCGATCCGGTGTCCATCCCGACCGCGTACTCCCAGTTCCCGGAAGAGATCTTCAAGTTCAGCGAGCGCTGGCTGAAGACGCGGTTCAGCGACCTGCGCTACTACGGCGCGCCGAAGCGCGGAGGGCACTTCGCCGCGTTCGAGCAGCCGGAGCTGTTCGTCCGGGAGGTGCGGGCCGGGATCGCCGCCCTCGAGACCTGAGAGTGGCGGCCGCTGGGTACCGTTCGGCGGTGCGCCGGCCTCTACGCGCAGCGGTGTTGAGCGTGCTGCTCGTATCGCTGGCCCTCTGCTCCTGCGCCCGGCCCGGCCCCGCCGGATCGGGGCAGGGGCCGGCGGAGCCGATGGGCCGGCTGCCCGGACTGGACCGGTTCTACGCGCAGAAACCGAGCTGGGGGCCGTGCCCGCCGTTCGCCCAGACCGACGACCAGCGCGAGGAGTACGCCGCTCCCGGCCTGGTCTGCGCGCGCCTGGAGGTGCCCCTGGACTACACCAGGCCCACCGGGCGGACCGCCCAGCTCGGGCTGCTGCGCCGGCCCACGAGCCCGCAGAAGAAGACCGGCTCGCTGGTCGTGAACCCGGGCGGCCCGGGCGAATCGGGCATGGAGCTGGCGGCGACCCTGACCGACAGCCTGGCCGGGGGCCCGTTCGACATCGTGGGGTTCGACCCCCGGGGCGTCGGCGCCAGCACACCGGCGATCGACTGCGACAACGACGCGGAGATCGACGCCTCCCGGGCGGACTCCGACCGCGACTACTCCCCGGCGGGTGTCGCGCGGGCCGAGGACAAGGCCCGCCGGCGGGCGCAGCGGTGCGTCGAGCGCTCCGGCGGGCCGGACGTGCTGGCGAACTCCGGAACCCGTGACGTGGCCCGTGACCTGGACATCCTGCGCGAGGTGCTGGGCGATGCGAAGCTGACCTTCCTCGGGTTCTCCTACGCGACCAGGATCGGCGAGACCTACGCCGAGCAGTTCCCGGACAAGGTGCGGGCGATGGTGCTCGACGGCGCGATCGACCCCCAGCAGACCGACGTGGATCGTGACGTCGCGGGCATGGCCGCCTTCCAGCGGGCGTTCCAGACCTATGCGAGCGACTGCACGAGCCGGCCGGGTTGCCCGCTGGGACGTGATCCGGCACGGGCCGTGGCGGCGTTCCAGGCCCTGACCCGCCCGTTGATCGACCACCCGGCGAAGGTCCGCCGCGACACCCGCCCGCTGACCTTCGCCGACGCGATCACCGCCACCGACTCCGCGATGTACGACCAGGCGCAGTGGCCGTGGCTGACCAGGGGGTTGGTCGCGCTGCGGGCCGGGGACGGCACAACGCTGATGCACATGGCCGACACCTCCTTCGGCCGCGACGACGCCGGGCACTACGGCAACGTCGAGGAGGCGCAGATGGTCGTCAACTGCGTCGACGGGGACCGGATCACCGATCGCGCGGTGGTCACCGAGGAGTCGCGGCGCATCGACGCGGTGGCCCCGTACGCCGACGACGGGCGCGGGCCGTCGGGGGCGCTGGACACCTGCGCGTTCCTGCCGGTGACTCCGACCAGCGGCCCACACACCCCGGTGTTGGCGCCGGGGGTACCGCCGATCCTCGTCGTCTCCACGACCGGCGACCCGGCGACCCCGTACCAGGCCGGAGTGGACCTGGCCGCCGCGTTGCACGGCAAGCTGCTCACGGTCGTGGGCAACCAGCACACCGCGGTGGACGAGGGCAACTTCTGCGCGAACCGGGTGGCCGGCGGTTACCTGGCCCACCCCGACCAGCCGCTGCGCGCCGACCGGTGCGTGATGGATGCGGTCGAGGCGGCAGGGGCCGCGACCAAACCCGCGACCAAACCCGCTCCGGGGACGTCACCGGGGACGTCACCGGGGACGTCACAGTCCGACGTCACCCATCCCAACTGACCGTCCCGGCTGAGAGCTCCTCACGGGTGGCACCGTGGCGCAACCGCCCGATTCAGACCTCGATCGTGTGAGATAGCGCTCAAACCGGTGGTGGCGGTGGCCGTTCTGTCGGGCGCGTCGAGTATGCGATTCTCGAACAGATGTTCTACGGTGCCTGTCGTGACCTCCACGGCGCAGCTGTCCATCTTCTCGGCCGAGGCGCGTGACGCCCGGCTCACCGACCTGGCGGGGTTGTTGTGCGGCCCGGGACAGCTGGCACGTTTCGGGGCCAGTGGGACCGCGCGGCTGAGCCTGGTGCTCGACGACCCGGCCCGGGCCCGCGCCCTGGAGGCCGAGGCGGCCGCCCGTGACATCGGCACCGAGATCGTCGAGGTCGAGTCCGGATCCATCGTCCTACGCACCGCTTTCCGTCGTGACCTGGTGGAACTCGCCTCGACGTGGACCCGGGGGGCGGTCAAGGCGGTGCCCGACGGCTTCGCGCTGGACGGGCCGTCGCTGCGGTTGTGGGCGCTCGCCGCGGGTGTGCCGGACCGCCGTTCGGGCTATCTGCTCGGGCTGGACCCGTTCGCCCCGCAGACCCATGTGCCGCTGGCCGCCGCGGTCACCGCGCTGGGGCTGCCGACCCTGCGGCTGGGCCCGCGCGGCGGCGGTCCGGCGTTGCGGATCTCGGGGATAAGGGCCCGGCGGCGGCTCGCCGAGATGGTCGGTCCGGCGCCTGAATCGGCGATATTGGATTACTGGCCGTCTTGACGAGGTGGTTACGCTGCCGTTTCGTCACGCCGCACCTGCCAGCAGGGGAGTGTGCGCGGGCCGCCCCGGATGTGTAACTCTGTCGGGTGCTGCCCTCTGCGAGGCGGCGAACGCGCACCGTTGCGTCGTATGCGAGGCATGGACGGGACATAGACGGGGCGCAGTAGTACCGAGAGGGGAACGGACACAACGTGGCAGCAGTAAGGCCCAAGGCAGAGCCCAAGGCGGGACCCAAGACACCGCCCAAGACCGGGCGCACCCAGACGACCGGCAACGGAGCCGTGCGGCGTCTGGTGATCGTCGAGTCGCCGGCGAAGGCGAAGAAGATCGCGTCGTACCTCGGCCCGAACTACGTGGTCGAGTCCTCCCGTGGGCACATCCGGGACCTTCCACGCGGTGCCGCCGACGTTCCGGCCAAATACAAGGGCGAGTCCTGGGCGCGGCTCGGGGTCGACGTCGACAACTCCTTCGAGGCGCTCTACGTCGTCAGCCCGGAGAAGAAGTCCACGGTCACCGAGCTGAAGGACGCGTTGAAGAACGTCGACGAGCTCCTGCTCGCGACGGATGGTGACCGCGAGGGCGAGGCCATCGCCTGGCACCTGCTGGAGACGCTCAAGCCGAAGATCCCGGTCAGCCGGATGGTCTTCCACGAGATCACCGAGCAGGCGATCCTGGCCGCCGCCGCCAGCCCGCGCGAGCTGGACCAGGACCTGGTCGACGCGCAGGAGACCCGCCGGATCCTCGACCGTCTCTACGGCTACGAGGTCTCCCCGGTGCTGTGGAAGAAGGTCATGCCGAAGCTCTCGGCGGGCCGCGTGCAGTCGGTGGCCACCCGGATCATCGTCCAGCGTGAGCGCGAGCGGATGGCGTTCGTCTCGGCCGGCTACTGGGACATCGCCGCCAAGCTCGACGCCGGCGTCAGCGATCCGGCGGCGTCGCCGCGCACCTTCGGCGCGAAGCTGACCGCCGTCGACGGCACCCGCGTGGCCACCGGCCGCGACTTCGGCTCGGACGGGCAGAAGCGCAGTGACGCCCTCGTGCTGGACGAGGCCTCCGCCGTCCGGCTGGCCGAGGCCCTGGAGGGCCGCGATTTCGCCGTCGAGTCGGTGGAGTCCAAGCCGTACACCCGCAAGCCCTACGCGCCGTTCATGACCTCGACGCTGCAGCAGGAGGCGGGCCGCAAGCTGCGGTTCACCTCCGAGCGCACCATGCGCTCCGCGCAGCGGCTGTACGAGAACGGCTACATCACCTACATGCGTACCGACTCCACGACGTTGTCGGAGACGGCGATCAACGCGGCCCGCACCCAGGCCCGCGAGCTCTACGGCGACGCCTACGTCCCGGAGAAGTCGCGGCAGTACACCCGCAAGGTGAAGAACGCCCAGGAGGCCCACGAGGCCATCCGGCCGGCCGGGGAGTCCTTCCGCACCCCCGGCAGTATCGCCAACGAAGTAGACGGTGACGACTTCCGCCTCTACGAGCTGATCTGGCAGCGCACGGTGGCCTCCCAGATGGCCGACGCGCGCGGCACCACGGTCAGCGTCCGGATCTCCGGGCGGGCGGCCACCGGCGAGGAGTGCACCTTCT
>Ga0310811_10003709_pt1 | contig 19274 bp, 16 predicted proteins | sample YCmetagenome_FD_207642 | JGI IMG/M metagenome (GOLD analysis project Ga0310811, IMG submission 207642) | Soil microbial communities from experimental microcosm in Duke University, North Carolina, United States - YC | ecosystem: Engineered > Artificial ecosystem > Soil microcosm > Unclassified ...
TTCCGGCAGGCTTTGGGCAACCGCATCTATGGTTGCGACGATTGCCTGGCCGTCTGCCCCTGGAACCGTTTCGCCGTTGCGGGGCGGGAAGCGAAGCTTGCGGCGCGGACTGATCTTGAAGCGCCCGCTTTGCGCGATCTCGCCCGCTTGGACGATGCCGCCTTCCGCGCGCTCTTCGCGGGCTCGCCCGTCAAGCGTATCGGACGAAACCGTTTCCTGCGCAACGTCGCCATCGCGATTGGCAATGGTGGTGATCTCTCACTGCTGCCCGAGGTTCTGCGCCTGTGCGAAGAACCTGACTCCGTTCTGGCCGAAGCCGCCCGCTGGGCGGTGGCGCGCCTTCAGGCAAGTGCGGGCTGAGTCCCAAGCCGCGGCACATCCTCGGTCGTGCCATGCTCCGCCAAAAGCGCGCGGAGACTGCGGATGACCGGGAATACCTCCTGGTTGAGGTCGCAGCCTTGCGCATCGTGCGCTGCCTGCTCCATTTCCACGATTTCCCGATCCTCTTTGAAGATGCGCTCCGTGAAGATGATGAGCAGCGGCCAGGCGAGATCGAGGACGAAGGGAATTTTCGGGCGGTGGACAGAGAGCAGGCCGAAGGTGCGGTTGGTCCTCTGCTCCCGGTCCTGCGGTACATAGGCAATCCACAGGTCCATCACCGGCGTCTCATCCTTCATGCGGATGCGCAGCGTCTGGTATGGATATTCGGTGCGGATGGTCATCACGTCCTTGTCCGCGAATTCTGCAGCATTGCTGCGCTTCTGTCCGAAGATCGCGGCTTCGCCCCAAGGCTGCTTGCCGCCCGTGCGCGCGAAGCTGTAGCGGGCCTCCACCCAATCCTCGCCCTGAGCCTGGCCCAGGAAGCGCGGGCGCATCTGTCCCATCTGCTTGCGGTGCAGGAACTGATGGTTCATGTCCATCAGGTTCTCATGCATGAAGCTGTAGTGGCAGCCGACGACCTGGCCGAAGCGCCGGGTCTTGTAGGCCGGGTTGGCAACCGAGCCCAGGGCGGGCAGCGGCGTCGTCTCGGCCAGCACCGCATCGCCCGGAAAGACGAGGATGAGCCCATCCTTCTCGCGGGTCGGATAGGCGCGCACGCCGTTGGGCAATTTACCCTTGCCGATATAGGGCACGTCCGTGCAGTGGCCGGACTGGTCATAGGCCCAGCCGTGATAGCCGCAGCGGATTGCGCAACCTTCCACCAGCCCCCGGCTGAGCGGCACCTGCCGATGGGCGCAGCGATCTGCCAGCGCGAAAACGGGGCCGCCGTCCTTCGGGCGGGCCAGCACGATGGGATCGCCTGCGAAGCGCACAGCCAGCGTCTTGCCCGGCTTCACCTCGCCTGACCAGGCAAGTGGATACCAGTGATCGGGATGCGCGCCGACGCGCCTCAGATCCCGCCCGGAGTCGCCGTCCGTCGGCGCCTCTTCGGCAGGGAGAAAGCCCTGATCCATCGGCACGAAAACCCCCAAGCGATACGCGCGGGGAGGATAAGCCCCAGGACCCGATGCTCCTAAGTAAAATTCCCTTGGGGAGGCAATCAATCCGGCAGGATGACCGGAGCGAGGTCGTCGAACATATCGCCGGGCCCAGGATTTTCGGGCACCGTGTTACCGCAAAATTGATGCATCACCCCCCAGACGGCGTTGAGGGCGGTCTGCACCGCGCCCTCTGCCCAGCCGGGCGTGAAGGAGATGCCGTCGCCCGCGAGATAGAGCCCGCGCTCGCCCGGCGGCAGCCCGTCCTGCATGAAGTGGCAGAACATCTGGCGGTTATAACGGTAGTGGCCGGGCAGCGCTCCCTTGAAGGCACCGAGAAAATTCGGGTCGCTTTCCCACGAGACGGTGATCGGCTCGCCGATGATGTGGGAGGCGATGTCAACCTCCGGATAGACCTTCTGCAGGGCTGCCAGCATCAGCCGGACGCGCCGCTCCGCATTCAGCGGCAGCACCTTCATCGCATCCGACATCCACGAATAGGAAAGACAGATGACGGAAGGCTTGTCCGGTCCGTTATCGAAGAGATAAGTGCCGCGGGTGATCCGGTCGGTCAGCGTCATGCTCATCTTGTAGCGGCCGGTCTCTTCGTCGCGCTCGGTCCAGAAGGGACGGTCCACCATCACGAAGGTCTTGGAGGACTGCATGTAGCGGGTGCGGTCCAGCGCCATCCAGAGTTTTTGGGAGAAGAGGCTTTCGTCGCAATCGATATGCGTCGTCAGCAGCCAGGATTGGCAGGTGGCGATGGCGGCCTTGTAGCGCCGGGTATCGCCCCAGCGGTCGGTGATGGCGATCATCCCGTTGTCGCCGCGCGCGATGCGCGTGACCCCGGGGCGCGGCGCGCCGGCATGCAGCGAGGCGAGCGAGGTGCCGGCCGGCCAATGGGCAAGGGTCGTTGGTGCCAGGGACCAGAGCCTGCGCGGCAATTGCTCGGCACCCCCCACCATCATGCGCTGGCCCTCATCCTGCGCGGTCACCACAACGCGCAGGATCTCCAGCATGGAATTGGGGAAATCGCTGTCCCAGCCACCGGTGCCGAAGCCGACCTGGCCGAAGACCTCGCGATGCCGGAAGCTCAGTTTCTGGAAGGCCGGGGAGGAGGCGACAAAATCGTAGAAGGTGCGCTCGTCCCACAGTTGCACCAGCCGGTCCCAGATCTCCTTGAGCCGGGGGACGTCGCGGGTGCGCACGGCCCCTTGCAGGGCCGCGAAATCGGCGCCCGCTTCCAGCGCCTGCGCCCAGGCGTCCGAGACCTCCTGCAACAGCGGCGGCAGGCGGCCATCGCCATCCCCCTCGACATAGAACTGCTCGCTCTCGAGCTCGATCAGCGTCGAGGGCGTCACAGCGTCGAGCGGATTGGGAAAGGCCCGGGTCTCGATCCCGGTCTGGCCGATATAGTGGTAGAGGCTCGTGGAGGAGGTGGGGAAGCGCATCCCGCCGAGTTCCGCAACCACGCCTTCCGCCCCGCTGAAGGGTTCGGATCGCAGCCGCCCGCCCATGCGGGATGATTCGTAGAGAACGGGTTTGAAGCCGAGCTTCATGAGTTCGTGCGCGGCGACAATGCCGGCAAGCCCGGCGCCGATGATGGCGACTTCCTGGCCGAGCGCGTCCGGCGGCAGGCGGCCGAGGCCGGCGGGGTGGGCAATCCAGGTATCGTAGGCAAAGGGGAAATCAGGGCCGAAGGTCGTAACCGGCGGTGATGCTTCACCGTTCTCCGGGGGCGTCTGCAGTGGCATCCCGATAGCCTCCCATGGCAGAAGCTTCAGGACGCGCGCAGGGCGGCCTTCTTCGCTGAGGCCTGTTTCTCGGCGAGGCCGGGCGGAATCTCAACTCCGATTTCGAGGGTCGAGAAGGAATCGCCTCGGTCCAGCTTGATCTGAACCTTCTCCCGCTCCACCGAAATGTGCTTTGCGATCACGGCCAGGATCTCCTCCTGCAGAACGGCCACCAGATCGGCGTTGCCGCCGAAGGTTGCGCGCTCATGGGCGAGGAGGATCTGCAGGCGCTCGCGGGCGACGTTGGCGGTGGGCTTGCGGCTCAGGAAGCTGAAAAAGCTCATGCAACCCTCCTGCCGAAGAGTTTGCCGAAGAGGCTGGTCTTCTCGCCCGGCACCGTCATCGGCACCTGCTCACCCATCAGGCGGCGGGCGGCATCCGCATAGGCCCGGGAGGGCGCGGCCTCCGGATTGGAGAGCACGACTGGCGTGCCGAGGTTGGAGGCGCGCAGCACTTCCTGGCTTTCCGGAATGATGCCGAGCAGCGGGATGGAAAGGATTTCCAGCACATCCTCGGTCTTCAGCATGTCGCCGCGGGCGGCGCGCACCGGGTCGTATCGGGTCAGCAGCAGATGCTTCTCGATTCGCTCGCCGCGGGTCGCGCGCTCGGTCTTGCTGTCCAGCAGGCCAATGATGCGGTCACTGTCGCGCACGGAGGAGACTTCCGGGTTGGTCACGATGACCGCGACATCGGCGTGATGCATGGCGAGGCTGGCCCCGCGCTCGATGCCGGCCGGGCTGTCGCAGATGACCCAGTCGAATTTCTCGCGCAGCTCGGCGATGATCTTCTCGACTCCCTCGCTCGTCAGCGCATCCTTGTCCCGCGTCTGGGAGGCGGGGAGGATGGAGAGGGTCTCGACCCGTTTGTCCCGGATCAGCGCCTGGGACAGCTTGGCGTCGCCCTGAATGACATTGATCATGTCGAAGACGACGCGGCGCTCCGCGCCCATCACGATGTCGAGATTGCGCAGGCCGACGTCGAAATCGACGACAACGACGTTCTTGCCTGCCTTGGCCAGTGCCGCGCCGAGGGCAGCCGTCGAGGTCGTTTTTCCCACGCCACCTTTGCCGGAGGTCACCACGAGAACTTTGGCCATGCCTTTACCCCTGTCAGCGTCGTCCGTGTCCAGCCAGTCGCTAGCTGATCTCGGTAATGATGATGGATGATCCTTCGAGGCGGGCCATGATCGACTTGCCCCGGAATGCGTCCATGTCCTCGGCGGTCATGTAGAGACCGTCGATCGAAATGAGTTCGGCGTCGAGCCTGTTGCAGAAGATGCGCGCCTGCTGGTTGCCGGTGACGCCGGCGATGGCCCGGCCGCGCAGCACGCCGTAGACGTGGACCGAGCCGCCAGCCATGATTTCCGCGCCGGATGCGACGGAGCCGTTGATGGTGAGGTCGCCCTGCGGAAACAGGATGGTCTGGCCGGAGCGTACCGGCTCGTCCAAGACCATCGAGGTCGGTTCCGGCGCGGGCGGCTCATCCGGTGGATCGTCCGGCACTTCATAGAGGCCGAGCGGCCGTCCGCCGATCAGGGGACCGCCCACGGACTGGATGGCGGGCGTCAGCCCGTCCAACCCTTCGGTGCCGATGACGCGGATGCCGCGCGCGCGCAACTCGTCGAACAGGGTCCCGAGACCGGGATCGGTCTCCGGGATTCCGGAGAGATCGACCACAATGGGCCGGCCCGCGAAAAAGGTCGCGGAGCGTTCGATTTGCGCGTCGAGCTCCACTATCCAATTGGACAGCGGCGCATCGGGCGAGAGCACGAAGGCCATGAAGGAGCGGCCTCGGACGCGCAGATTGGGGCGGGTTCTGGAAAGCGTTGTCACAGTCGACCGGTATCGCTGCCTCAAGCAAAGGTCAACGACTTTTCGAAACTTCCACTAGATGATGGGTGAGTTTTGCGCGCGGCCTGCCATATCTGGGGTTCCGCAGCCGATTCGGCCTTCCCACTTGAGGGAGTGCCGTGGAAATGCCAAGTGAAAAACAATCCCTGACGCCGCCTCGATGGGGATCTCACGCGGAGTTTCCCAAGGCCGATGTCCTTCTCTTCGACCGACACCAAGGCACCGTCAGTCCGCGACTCGACGCCACCGCCTCCCAGCCGCGCCACGGTCTTCGCCTGCGTGCTCGGCAATGCGCTCGAGTTCTACGACTTCACGACCTATACCTTTTTCGCGGTGGCGATCGGCCGGAGCTTCTTCCCGACGCATGACCCTGTCGTGTCCCTGCTCATTTCGGTCGCCACCTTTGGCGTCGGCTTCTGCACGCGGCCGCTCGGCGGCCTCGTCATCGGCGCCTTCGCCGATCATGCCGGCCGCAAGCCTGCGATGATGCTGACCATCGCCCTCATGGCGATCGGCATGCTGCTGCTGGCGGCGACGCCGCCCTTCGCCGCCATCGGCTATGCAGCACCCGTCCTCGTCGTCTTTGCGCGCCTGCTGCAGGGTTTTGCGCTCGGCGGCGAGGTCGGCCCGGCTACGAGTTACCTTATCGAGGTGGCACCGAATGACCGGCGGGGGCGGCTCGCCTCCTGGCAGATCGCGAGCCAGGGCTGCGCGCTGCTCGCCGCCGGCATCGTGGGCTTTGTCCTGGCCCACAGCCTGTCGGACGCTGCGATGACGGAATGGGGCTGGCGCGTCGCGCTGCTACTAGGCCTCACCATCGTCCCGGGCGGCCTCTATATCCGCCGCCGCCTGCCGGAAACCGCGCATCTTTCGGACACCGAGAAACGCCGGAGTGCTGCGCAGGTGCTGGGCCATCTCCTCACCGGTCATCCCTGGCCGCTGTTCCTCGGCCTCGTTGCCATCATGACCAGCACGATCTCAACCTATGTCGGCCTCTACATGACAACCTATGGCGAGACGGCGCTGCACCTGAAGGTACCCTCGGCCATTACCGCACCGCTCATCGGCGGCATCACCACCATCGTCTTCGCGCTGGCCGGCGGCTGGCTCGCAGATCGCTATGGCCGCAAGATCGTAATGCTGCTGCCGCGCATTTTGCTCATCCTGGCGATCTATCCAGCCTTTCTTTTCCTCATCGGCCATCCTTCGATCGTCACATTGCTGGTGACCACCGGGCTGATGTCGGTGCTGGGTTCGTTGAGTTCGGCCGCCGCCATCGTCGCCATCCCGGAAATGCTGCCGGCGAGCGTTCGCGCCTCGGGCCTTTCCACGGCCTATGCGTTCGCCGTGACCGTCTTCGGCGGGACGACGCAATTCGTCCTCGCCTGGCTCATCGGCGTCAGCGGCGATCCGCTCTCGCCCGCCTGGTATATGATCGGATCGGGAATCCTCGGCGTCATCGCCATGGCGCTGATGCCGGAAACGCGGGGCCGCCCACTGCCTCGCTGACGGAGTTACGGCTGGATCGCGGCCATCGCCACGGCGTGGAAGAGTGCCGCCGGCAGCGTGCCGCCGGCCACCAGCTTGCCCATCGGGCTGTCGTCGTCATTGCCGACCCAGACGCCGATGACATCGCCGTCGACGCCGCCGATGAACCAGGCGTCCCGGCTCGATTGCGTCGTGCCTGTCTTGCCGCCGACGAAGAAGCCCGGCACGGCGGCCGCGCGGCCGGTGCCATAGGCCACGACTGCCCCCAGCATCTGCCGCATTTCCCCGGCAAGCGCCGGAGAAATGACGGGCACGGCGTCCGGCGGTGGGGCCATCAGATCCTTTCCCTCGGCATAGAGGGCGGTGATGCCATGCGGCGTTACCCGGTGGCCGCCATTGAAGAAGGTCGCATAGGCGCCTGTCATCTCGAGCAGCCCCACGCCTGCCGTGCCGAGGGCGATCGTCGCATTGTCCGGAATGGGGTCGGTGATGCCGAGGCGATGGGCGACGGACGCAACCTTGCCCGGCCCGCCAGCCCTGAGCAACAGCCGGGCCGAGACGGTATTGAGCGAATAAGCGAGGCCCTGGGTCATGGTGACCTGACCCATGTAGTACCGATCGAAATCCCGCGGTTGCCATTGGCCGATGCGCACCGGCCCGTCCAGCACCGGGCTGTCCGGCTGCATCCCGGCTTCGAGGGCTGCGAGCCAGACGAAGGGTTTGAAGGAGGAGCCGGCCTGCCGCCGCGCCAGCACCGCGCGGTTGAAAAAGTCGTGCCCGGTATTGGAGCCGCCGACCATCGCGCGCACCGCGCCGGTTGCCGCATCCATCACCACGATGGCGCCCTGATGTGCGTCCGCGCCGGCGGCGGGACCCGCCAGCATGTCCGTCAGCGCCTTCTGAGCCGCCCTCTGCAGCCTCGGGTCGAAGGTGGTGGCAAGGCGGGAATCGGTATCGGCCGGGATCAGCGGCCCCGCCTGCTGCGCCGCCCAGGAGGAGAACCAGTAGTCGCCGCCCGCCGACTTGGGCACGACATTGATGGCAGCCGCCGCCTCGTCGGATTGCGCTTGGGTGATGTAGCCGGAGCGCACCATGGCAGCCAGTACCTCTTTGGTGCGCGCGATGGCGGCGGAGGGATCGGCCAAGGGATTGAAACGCGAGGGCGCGCGCGGCAGCCCCGCCAGCATCGCCGCCTGCCACAGGCTCAACTGGCTTGCTGGAACGCCGAAATAGGTCTCGGCCGCCGCATCCATGCCCCAGGCCCCGGCGCCGAGATAGACGCGGTTGAGATAGATTTCGAGGATCTGCGCGGGCGTGAAGTGGTGAGTGAGCCAGAGGGTCAGCAGCATTTCCTGCGCCTTGCGGCGGAAGGTGCGGGCGTTACTGAGGAACAGTGTCTTCGCCACCTGCTGGGTCAGTGTCGAGCCGCCCTGCACGACATGCCCGGCCAGGACGTCCACCACCACGGCGCGCGCCATGCCGAGCAGGTCGAGCCCGCCATGTTCCCAGAAGCGGCGATCCTCCACCGCAACCAGCGCCTGCGGCAGATAGGCCGGCACCGTCTTCAGGGTCAGGATCTGGCCGGAATAATCGCCAAAATGGGTGAAGGGCCGGCCGTTGCGGTCTGTCAGCACCAGGGCGGGGCGGCGCATCGCGGCCATTCCGGCGGAGGGGCGCGGCATGTCCCAGGTGAACCAGAGCAAGACGAGGGAAGCGGCAAGACCACCCCAGACGGAGAGCAGGATGGCCCATTTCAATAGCCGGAGGAGGAGGCGCGGGCTGACGCGCGACCCTTTGCGCCGGTTCGGCTGAACCGTGGCTGCCCCGGACCAGGCGCGCGGCACAGGCGGCGGCGGGGCCGCCTCGGGCGTTTCGTCATAGTCGTAGAAGTCCTCCTCATCCTCGGCGAAAGTTTCGTAGCGCGGAGGGACGTAGGGGGTGTGCGCGTGAGGGGCATGCCCATGGTCGCGGCGCAGCCTGGGCGCCGCTTCGGTTGGACCTTGGGCTCCCAAGTTAATGCGGAACATGAAGGAAGCGCGCTATCACCTGGACAATAGACAGGAGCTTTGGGGCATGCCTCACCCCTAGTCAAGAAAAAGCCCTCGTTGCAGAAGCCGTCTGGGCCCTTGCCCAAAACCCGGACAAGCCGCAGCCTGGGCCGCACATTCGATGGAGAGAGGCTGATGAAGGGCATCTATGCCGATGCGAGCGGTGGTCTGGCCGAGGTCTTTGCGCGGGTCTACCGGCCGGACGATCCGCGCGTCACGGTTCATGAGATCGAGACCGTGTCGCCCGAGCAGATGCCCAGCCTCTATTCCGGGCATGATTTCATGCTCAATGACCACACCTTCCTGCCGACCGAGGCGATGGCGAAGGTCGAGGGTCTGAAGCACGTCATCTTCCTCGGCACCGGCGCGCGCTCGTACATGAATGTGGAGGAGATCGAGGGGCTGGGCATCCAGGTCCATACCATTCGCGGCTATGGCGATACGGCGGTGGCCGAGCACGCGATCGCCCTGATGTGGGCGGCCGCGCGCAATATCGCCATGCTCGACCGCAGCGTGCGGGCGGGCGGCTGGCCCCGCGGCGGCGCCATTGAACTCACCGGCAAGACTTTGGGGCTTTATGGTTTCGGCGGCATTGCCGGGGAGGTCGCGCGCATCGCGGCGGGCTCTGGCATGCGTGTCATCGCCTGGAACCGCTCGGCGCGGAGCTATCCGGGAGTGGAGTTCGTCGATCTGCCGACGCTGTTGGCGGAGAGCGACGTGCTGTCGCTGCATCTGCTGCTGACGGACGAGACCAAGCAGAGCCTGAACGCCCAGCGGATCGCCGCGATGAAGGATGGCGCGATCCTGGTGAATACCGCGCGCGGCGGGCTGATCGACACGGCCGCCATGGTGGCCGCCCTGCAGACCGGGCACCTTCGCCATGCGGCGCTCGACGTCTTCGATGTCGAGCCTTTGCCGGCCGGCGACGTCCTCGCAACCCTGCCGAATGTCACGCTGACCTCGCATGACGGGTTCAACACGCCCGAGGCTTCGGAAAATCTCATTCGCATGGGACTGGACATCGCGAAGCGGCTCGCCCAAGGGTAATGCGCCATGGGGCGCTCGGCGCCCCATGGCTGGATGCGGACGTGGCGGAACCGGTAGACGCAGCAGACTTAAAATCTGCCTCCCGGACGGGAGTGCGGGTTCGATCCCCGCCGTCCGCACCAAGTTTTCGTTCGAGTCTCGGAGGGCACGTCATGCGTGGATCTGTTCCGCGCATTCGCCCGCCGGAAGGGTCGCCCGGCCGAAACGCTCAGGCCAAGGGCCGAGTGCCGATCGCCATCGCGAAGCGGATCAGGTAGCCGTCCGGATCCTGCACCAGAAACTGTCTCTGGCCGATCTCAATGGTATCGGCGCGATACCATTTCTCCTCCGGCGCCATGAAGAGCGGCCAGGATGCGGCCTCCAGACGCTCCAGCATGGGCCCGATATCGCTTAGCGTGATCTGGAAATTGAGGCCGCGTCCGAGCGGGCGCTCCATCGGCCCGGTGATCCAGTTCCGCCCGTGCCCGGCCTCCTCCAGCATGACCTGCGCGCCCTCCTGGTCGAGATAGGCGAAGCCTTCTTCCAGCCGGTGATAGGCGATACGGAAGCCGCAGAGATCGCGCCAGAAGGCGAGGCTAGCTTGGATTTCGCAGACCAGCAGTTCGGGAACCAGCGGCGCCCAGTGGAAGTTCACGCCCGGGACGGCCGCCGATCGCATCATGCGGCGGTCTCACGCCGTCCGCGTGATTCGCCGGCGGCGTGCGGCACTCTCCATGTGGTCGGTGATGAAGGCATGCGCATGTTTCGCCAGCGCCACGTTGTCGTCCCAGGTATTTCTCCAGATGCCCGCAATGATCGAAAGATCGCGGTCGACGACGGTGGAGGAGAAGGATTCGAACGTCACCGTATCCGCGTAGCCATTGTCGAGGAGCGCATCGAAAATCGGCGCATAGTCGATCGTGCCGGCGCCGAGATAGCCGCGATTGCTCTCGCCGACATGGAAATAGCCCAAGCGGTCGCCCGCGGCGCGGATCGCGTCTGCCGGGTTCGCCTCCTCGATATTCATATGGAAGGTATCGAGATGGAGATAGACATTGTCCTCACCGATCTCCTCGATGAAGGCCAAGCCCTGGGCGGTGGTGTTGAGAAGATTGGTCTCGAAACGATTGACGATTTCGAGATTGAGGGTGACGCCGGCCTCGCGGCCGTAGCGCGCGACCTTTCGCAGCGTGTCGATGCTGTTGCGGCGGCCGGCCTCGCTCGGCATCGACATGTATTTGCCGTGCGCCGAGAACAGGATGCCACCGAGCTTGGTCGCCCCGAGATCCCGCGCGACGGACACCGCTTCGCGCAGCACCGCCTCTCCGCGCGCCACCGTGTCGGCATCCTCGCTCGAAACATCATAGGCGGCCTGCAGGCCCATGGTGACGGCGATACCCATCTTCTGGGCCGCGAGCGCACGGGCGAATGCCGGGACGTCGAATTTTTTCGGGTCGAGGCGGGGGAATTCGATAAGACGGTAGCCGGTCTCAACCGAACGATCCAGCGCGCGGTTGAGATCCTCCTGCGTCGAGCCGCCCGACCAGACGAAGGCATGGATGCCAAGTTGATTCATGGAAACGCGTCTCCCCAGCGCCGCGACGTTACGCGGCCATTCTTCGTTGTTGTGCCCGGGCAAAGGCCGGACAAAAAAGGCCCGGGGGTTGCCCGGGCCCATCCTGAAACGATTGTGCCTCAGCCGGCAAGGATGTCTTTGAGCGTGGCAAGTGTGCCGCGACTCGCGAGCTGCTCCCGGTAGTCCTGGAAGGTCTTCACGAAGTCCGGGGAGGTGTCCATGCCGAGCCCCGCGAAGATCGGCAGGGTGAGGAAAGCCATGGGGTCGGGATCGGCCGCCGTAGCGCGGTCTGCCGCGGTCAGGCGCGGCTCGGGCGTATGGAAGGTTTCGCCCTTGTCATCCACACCGCCCAGGCAACGGGCGAAGGTCGCGATGAGGAAAGCACAGCGGCGGAAGTCCTTGCCCGCTTCCAGGATGCTGCGGATCGTATCGCCCGAGAAGATCGGGATGCGGGAGGCGCCGTCCGTCGCGATGCGGATGGTCTGGTCACGCGTTGCCGGATTGGAGTAGCGCTCCATCAGCTTGTCGCGATAGCCCTCGAGGGACATGCCGGGCGGCGCTTTCAGGAGCGGAATGACATCCTTGTTCCAGAAATCGAAGAGCAGTTGCGCGATGGCCGGATCAGCCACCGTCTCGTCCACCAGCCGGTAGCCGGCGATGGTGCCGGGGAAGGCCAGCATGCTGTGGGAGGAGTTGAGCATACGGAGCTTGATCTGCTCATAGGCCCAGACATCGTCCGTGATCTGCACGCCGACTTTTTCCCAGGCCGGGCGGCCGAGGCGGAAGTGATCCTGCACCACCCACTGGATGAAGTCTTCGCAGAAGACCGGGATCTTGTCGTCCACACCGCTTGCGGCGTTCAGCCGCGTGCGGTCGGCGTCCGTGGTTGCCGGCGTGATGCGGTCGACCATGCTGTTGGGGAAGTCGACCTCCTGCTCCATCCAGGCGGCGAGTTCCGGATCGCGCGCGCGGGCAAAGCCCGTGAAGGCGGTTTTGGCGACGTGGCCGTTATGACGGAGGTTATCGCAAGACTGGACGGTGAAGGCCGGCAGGCCGGCGGCCCGGCGGCGGGACAGCGCTTCGGCCACATAGCCGAAAGCGGTGCGGGGTGCGGTGGGATTGGCGAGGTCGTGGACGATGTCCGGCGCGCCCAGTTTGAATTCCTGGGTCTCGTCGTCGATGTTGTAGCCGCTTTCCGTCAGCGTCATCGTGACAATGCGAATCGCCGGGTCGCAGAGCCTGGCGAAGACCGCTTCAGGATCATCCGGCGCGAAGAGGTATTCGACGATCGAGCCGATGACGCGGATTTCAGGTGCGCCATGGGGCGGGCAGATGGTGATCGTGTAGAGACAATCCTGCGCCGGGAAGCTCGCCGCCTTCGCACGTTCGCGGGGGTCGTCCATCAGCCCGATGCCGCACAGCGCCCAGTCGTCATGGCCGCCGGCGGCGATCAACTGGTCGAGATAGACCGCCTGATGGGCACGATGAAAATTGCCGACGCTGAAATGGACGATGCCGGCGCGCAGTCGGCTCCGGTCATAGCCGGCCCAGGTGACGCCTGGCGGCAATGTGCCGAGCGTCGCATTGCTCAGTTGGACCATTGGACTCCCTTCCCTTCGGTAGCATGCTCTGCGGCGCGGGGCAGGCGCGCTTGGATGTCTTTCGCCTTGCCCTCCCGTGCAGCAGCAATACCGTCAGTCGGTACTTTAGAGAAGGATGTCGGATGGATTTAGGGCTCAAAGGGCGGCGAGCCATTGTTTGCGCCGCGAGCAAAGGCCTAGGCGCCGGCTGCGCCATGGCTCTTGCCAAGGAAGGTGTGTTGGTAACGATCACGGGACGCGACCCGGAAATCCTAGCGCGAACGGCCCGGGCAATTGCTCAGGAGACGGGCGGCCGCGTGGAAATCGCACCGGGCGATATCGCAACCCCCGAGGGCCGCGCCGCCGCCCTGGCGACCTGCCCCGAGCCGGACATCCTGATCAACAACGCAGGCGGTCCGCCGCCGGGCGATTTCCGGGATTGGGAACGCGAGGACTGGCTGCGCGCGCTCGACGCCAACATGCTGGCGCCTATTGCCATGATCAAAGGGGTGGTGGACGGGATGATCGACCGGCGCTTCGGCCGCATCGTCAACATCACCTCGGCCTCGGTGAAGTCGCCGATCCCCAATCTCGGTCTCAGCAATGGCGCGCGCGCCGGGCTGACGGGCTTCGTCGGCGGCCTCGCGCGGCAGGTCGCCAAGCATAATGTGACGATCAACAATCTGCTGCCGGGCCCGTTCCAGACGGACAGGCTCGGCAAGACGATGGCGGATGCGGCGAAGAAGGCCGGACGGACGCTGGAGGAGGAAATGGCCCACCGGGCGCAGCTCAATCCGACCGGGCGTTTTGGACAGCCCGATGAATTCGGCCATGCCTGCGCCTTCCTCTGCTCCGCCCATGCCGGCTATATCGTGGGCCAGAATCTCCTTCTGGACGGCGGCGCCTTCACCGCCACGATGGGCTAAGTCGGGAGGGAGAGGGCGAGGCGCCTCGCCCTCTCGGCCTGATCACGGATTGAAGGACGGCGGATCGCTTGCGGGAAAGCTGTCATCGCTGTCCTGGTCGACGATGTCGGGGCCTCCCGCCTCGCCATCGACGATCTTCTCCGCCTCCAGCCAGAAATCATGGTCCTGCCCCTCCGGGCGTCCCGCCTTCTCCCACAATTCGTAGGCGGTATCGCGGATACGCTGCAGGCGATCTTCACTCGCAGACTCGGACACGGTTTTTTCCCTTTCGTCCCTTGGCATCAATGCCGCTTTGCAGATCGCGCGGCGGCCGCCCGGTTCAAGGGTGCGCGGCGGGCGCGCGCACGGTTTTGACGTAGATCGCCCATGCGCCGAAGCCGAGGCAGGCGGAAAGCGCCATGAAGCCGGTCATCGGCCGCGCCGTGCCGTTTGCGCCGAAGCCCATCAGCGCGGTCATCACCGAACTCATGGTGAATTCAAGGCCGACGCCGAGCGCCGCCGCCGCGCCGGCGGTGGCGCCGAAGGGTTCCATCGCGGTCAGGAAGGCCGGTCCCATGATGAGGCCGAGGAAAAAGAAGGTCGTGACCGTCAACAGCACCAAGGGCCAGAGCGCGGCCATCCCGCCCCAGATGAGCCCGGCAAGGGCCAGGGTGGCCACAGCGGCGCCGGCCGTGGTGACGCCGAGCAGCCGGCGCGCGCCATAGCGGCGCATGAGCGGCGCGGTAAGTTGGCTGATGCCAATCAGCGCGATGGCATGGATCGCGAAGAGCAGGCCGTAGATGGTCGGCTGCACATGGTGCAGCGTCACGAAGACGAAGGGCGAGCCTGAGATGAAACAGAAGAGCACGGCCTGGGCCGAGGCCGCGATCAACACGGGCAGGATGAAGATGCGCTGGCTGAGCAGCCGCCCATAGGTTGCGAGCACGCTGAGGGGCCGGCCGCTCACCCGTCGCTCGGGCGGCAGGGTCTCGGGCAGCATGCGCGCGATCATCAGCATGACGAGCAGGGTGATCGTGATGAGGACGAGAAAGATCAGCCGCCAGGAGGCGTATTGCACGATCAGCCCGCCCAGGACTGGCGCCAGGATGGGCGAAACGCTGAGCGCCAGCATGGCGAGGGAGAGGAGCCGGGCGGCGTCCGGTCCGGTATGTTCGTCTCGCACGATCGCCATGGGGATCACGGCGGTCGCCGCCGCTCCCAGCCCCTGGAAGAAGCGGGAGAGGATGAGGATGCCGATGGTCGGCGCGAAGGTGGCGCCCACGGAGGCGAGCGCGAAAAGCCCGAGGCCGACATAGCTCGGGGCCTTGCGGCCGAAAGTGTCCGACACCGGGCCATAGATGATCTGGCCGATGGCCAGGGCCACGAAAAAGCTCGTCATGCTGAGCTGGACGGTGCCGGGATCGGTCTTGAGATCGCGGGCGATCGCGGCGAAGCCTGGAATGTACATGTCGATGGCGAAGGCGCCGACGGCGATGGTCAGCCCGAGCACGATCGCGCGGCGGTAGAGGGCAGGGCCCGCCATCGGATTTCCTTGTGGCGTATTGTCTTGGATTGGAACGGGACGTGGCCGCCTGCGGCCACGCCCCGGAGACTAGGGGCTTTCCCTCAGACCGCCAAGCGTGCGCGGTGCGGGGCAAGCCCCAGCAGGCCCGGCTGCGCCAGGAAAAGCGCGCCTGCGAGCGGCTCCTCCATCCGCTCATGCGCGGCGGTCGTGATAGCCAGCCGGTCGAGATCCGGCCCGCAGAAAGCGCAGGATGTGACGCGCGAGGCGGGCAGGGGGATGGTGCGGTCGCGCGCGCCGTCGGGCGTGAAGCGCGTCACGCGGCCGCCATCCCAATGGCAGACCCAGAGCCCGCCCTCCGCATCGACCGTCATGCCGTCGGGATAGCCTTCCGCCTCGGTGAGGCGGATATGCACGCGCTTGCCGGTGAGGCCGCCGTCCGGCCGGCGATCGAAGGCATAGACCGTCCGGGCGGGGCTGTCGGCATGGTAGAGGGTGCGGCCATCAGGGCTGATCGCCGGCCCATTGGTCACGGTATAGCCCTGGTCGAGCACGGTAACGGTGCCGTCCAGGCCGAGCAGGTGCAATTGTCCGGTGGCCTCTACCTCGGCATCATCCATGGCGCCGAAATAGATGCGACCCTCGGCATCGGCCTTGGCGTCGTTCAGCCGCATGCCCGGCGGCAGAAGCCCCGGCTCGGTCACCACGTGCCGAACCACCGCGGGCTCCCCCGGCGTCAGCCGCATGACGACGACCGACCGCCCCAGCCCGACCACGAAATCCTCGCCCCCGGCCTGTTCGACGATCCAGCAGGGGGACTCTTCCAGCTGCCATTCGGCAACCGCCTCGCCTGCGAGGCCGCAGGACAGGATGCGATGGCCGAGAATATCGACGAAAAAGAGACGCCCGCGTCCGGGCGACCACATCGGGCCCTCGCCAAGGATTGCGCGCCCCGTCCAGATCGGGGTGGCGCTCGGGGTCTGTTCGGTATCGCTCATGCAATAATCCTTGGTTGGGGCGGAACCGCCCGGCCCTGTTCGTGATCGGGTTTCGTGATCGGGTTTCGTGATCCGGCGGGGACGGATATAGGACGGGTTATAGGATGACGCGCACCAGCCGATGCAAGGCGTCCCGGATCAGATCGGAGAGCTGCCCCCATGTCTTCCTCCCCCTCCGCGCTCTTCGCAACCGCCGAGGGCAAGCGGCTGGTGGCGGCACGCGCCTCCGGTGCCTGGCGGGCATGGGGGCCTTACCTCAGCGAGCGGCAATGGGGGACGGTGCGCGAGGACTACAGCCCCGATGGGGATTCCTGGGCCTCTTTCACTCATGACCAGTCCCGCATGCGCGCCTATCGCTGGGGAGAGGACGGGATCGCGGGATTCGGAGAGCGCCACCTGCGTTGGTGCCTGGGCCTCGCTCTCTGGAACGGGCAGGACTCGATCCTCAAGGAGCGGCTCTTCGGCCTTGCCAATCAGGAAGGCAATCACGGTGAGGACGTCAAGGAACTCTACTATTATCTCGATGGACTGCCGACGCATTCCTACATGCGGATGCTCTACAAATATCCGCAGACGGCTTTCCCCTATGATCGGCTGGTGGCCGAAAATCGCGCCCGCGGCTACGAGGATACGGAGTTCGAGCTGGTCGATACCGGCATTTTCGCTGAGAACCGCTATCACGACGTCTTCGTCGACTATGCCAAGGCCGCGCCGGACGACATTCTGATGCGCGTGACGATTGCCAATCGCGGGCCCGACGCGGCTGAGCTGCATGTCCTGCCGCAACTCTGGGCGCGCAATATCTGGGATTGGACCGCAAGGACCGACATTCCCGAGATCCGCGCTTTGTCGGCGCGAGAGGCGCAGGCGACGCATCCCGAACTGCCGGAGATGCGGCTTCATGTCGGTCAGGAGACCGAACTCCTTTTCTGCGACAACGAGACCAACCGCCGCCGCGTTTATGACGAGCCGGCCGCACCGGGTCCCTTCAAGGACGGCCTGCACGACTATCTGATCCACGGCGATGCGGCGGCACTCCGCGCGGAAAAATTTGGTACCAAATGTGCTGCCCATCATCGCGTAACGGTTCCGCCGGGCGGCGAGGTGATCCTGCGCCTGCGATTCCGCCCGGCCAGTGCCGAGGGCGATCCCTTCGCCGATTTCGACGCGATCTTGGCGATGCGCATCGCGGAGGCGGACGAGTTCTATGGCGCCGTGCAGGCGCAGGTGACGGAGGCCGACGCGCGGCTCGTGCAGCGCCAGGCCTTCGCCGGCATGCTCTGGTCCAAGCAGCTTTACGATTACGACGTGCGGACCTGGCTGATGGGCGATTCGGCCGAGCCGAAGCCGCCGGAAAGCCGCTGGCAAGGGCGCAATGTGGACTGGGTGCATATGCGCAATGCCGACATCATCTCGATGCCAGACAAATGGGAATATCCCTGGTACGCGTCCTGGGATCTCGCCTTCCACAGCCTGCCGCTGGCCCAGATCGATCCTGATTTCGCGAAGCAGCAGCTGCTGCTGCTCACCGGCGACAACTACATGCACCCAAACGGCCAGCTGCCGGCCTATGAATACGAGTTTGGGGACGCCAATCCGCCGATCCACGCCTGGGCCACCTGGCGCGTCTTCGAGCGCGACCGCGATCTGACCGGCATCGCCGACTATACATTTCTCAAGCGCATGCTGAACAAGCTCGCGCTCAACTTCACCTGGTGGGTCAACCGGCGCGATGCCGGCGGCCGCAACATCTTCCAGGGTGGCTTTCTCGGGCTTGACAATATCGGCATCTTCGACCGCTCCTCGCCGGTGCCGATGGGCGGCACGCTGAGCCAGTCGGACGCGACCGCCTGGATGGCGATGTATGCGCTCAACCTCGCCCGCGTCTCGATCGAACTCGCGTTGGTTGACCATGCCTATCAGGACATGGTGGTCAAATTCTTCGAGCATTTTCTCTACATTGCGGAAGCGGCGGCCAAGCATGGCGGCCTGTGGGACGAGCAGGACGAATTTTTCTACGACCGGCTCGAACTGCCGGACGGCCAGAAGATTCCCATCCGTGCACGCACCATCGTCGGCCTCATTCCGCTCTTCGCGGTCGAGATCCTGCGGCATTTCGACCAGCCGCGCCTGCCCGAGATGATCGACCGGATGAAATGGTTCCTCCAGAACCGACCCGATCTGGGTGCGCTCGTCTCGCAGTGGGACGTGCCGGGCGAACATCACCTGGCGCTCATGTCCATGTTGCGCGGTCACCGGATGAAGTGCCTGCTGCGCCGGATGCTGGACGAAGAGGAGTTCCTCTCCCCCTACGGCGTACGTTCCGTCTCCCGGGCGCATGAGCGGGAGCCCTATATCTTCGCCTGGGCCGGCCAGCAATTCGTACTGCCCTATTGGCCCGCGGAATCCCATTCCGGCCTCTTCGGCGGCAATTCCAACTGGCGCGGTCCCGTCTGGGCGCAGATGAACTATCTCATCATCGACAGCCTGAGGCAGTTCCACTCTTATTACGGCGATGATTTCCTCGTGGAATGTCCCGTAGGCTCCGGGACGATGCTGACCTTGTCCGAAATCGCCGACGAACTCGCCCGGCGGGTGACCCGTCTCTTCCTGAGGGACGAGCAGGGCCGCCGTCCCATCCATGGCGATTGCGCGCTCACCCAAAGCGATCCGCATTTCCGGGATCTGCCGCTGTTCTACGAGTATTTCCACGGAGATACGGGGCGTGGCGTCGGCGCATCGCACCAGACGGGCTGGACCGGACTTGTCGCCCTTCTGATCGGAGAGACCGCAGGATGACGAAACACCCGACCGCGCTCCCCTTTACACCGGCCGAACGGAGCTTCCTTCGCCAGGAACTGGCTGCCGCCTTCGGTGTGCGTCCCTCCCTCTCCCAAGGGATCAAGGTCAACCGCTGGACGACGGGGCCGCGGCGCGGGGAGCCCAAGATTCCGCCCGTGCTGGCCGGACTCCTCGAACGCGGCCTGATGGATCTTCCGGCCGAGGAACT
>Ga0310811_10003711_pt1 | contig 19272 bp, 20 predicted proteins | sample YCmetagenome_FD_207642 | JGI IMG/M metagenome (GOLD analysis project Ga0310811, IMG submission 207642) | Soil microbial communities from experimental microcosm in Duke University, North Carolina, United States - YC | ecosystem: Engineered > Artificial ecosystem > Soil microcosm > Unclassified ...
GCCGCCACCTTCAGTGCCAGCGCGTCCGCCGCCGACCGGACCTGGTCCGCCGAGAGCGAGGAGTCGTCCAGCGCGTTGAGCTCGTGGTGGATCTGGTCGAGCTGCGTTGTGGCCGTCTTGCTCAGCGTGAACGCGCCGGGCGTGTCCACGACGAACTGGTAGGCGCCGGCGACCGTCTGGCATCCGGCGCAGTGCTCGTTCACGGCGTTGCTGTAGTTGTTCGCGCTCAGGTGGATGTCGGTGCCCGCCATCGTGACGATCTGGAAGGACAGCGAGACCGAACGGCACGGCGCGTCCGGCGAGCAGGACACCGACTCCGCGGTCGCCTCGTTGTGCAGGTACGCCGCGTCCACCGAGCCTTCCTGGTGGACCGTGAACGAATCCTTGAACGAAGTCTGGTTCTGCGCGTTGCTGAGCGCGAAGGTGTGATTCTCCGCGACGGCGACCCCGTTGGAGTTCGTGTAGGTCCCGCCGCCGACCGTCACGGCCTGCGCGACGCCGCCGATCGTGGCGACCGTGCCGGCCGCCGCCGTGGCGAGCACGCCGAATCGGGCCAAGCGGCGCGAGCCCGCCTCGGGCCGGCCTTCCTTGCGATGCGAAGCTGTCATTTCTCTCCTTAGGTTGTGGATGCGCTGGGCGTCGGGGTCGTGGTCGCCGTCGTCGCCGAACCCGACGGCGAGGCGCTCGCCGACGCGGTCGATGTAGGCGTGGAGCCGCCGGACGAACCCCCGGCCGGCGACGTGCTCTTCGCCACCGTGCTCGGACTCGGCGATGTCGCGGGAGCGGAGGTCCCGGCCGAGGCCGAGACCGACGCCGTAGCGCTGGCGCTCGCCGCCGCGGCGGCCGCGGAGGCAGAGGCGCTGTGGTGCACGCTCGGCAGCGAAGTCGGCGACGGCTGCACGGCCCTCGGCGAACTCGAGGCCGTCGAACCGGTCGGACCGCTCGGCGCCGCGATCACCGTCGGGACGCCCGGCTGCAACGCGGGCACGATCGGCGCGGTCGGCGGCAGCGGCCTCGGCGTCAGGCCCACGACCCAGGCGAAGCACAGGCCGCCGACCAGGAGCGCGCCCACCGCGCCGATCCCGATCTGCAGCCTGGTGTTGCCCTCGCTGGCCCGCCGCAAAGTCCGCATCAGACGACCCGTCAGCCGCACCGACAGGTACACCATTCCGGCCAGCGGAATGACCAGCATCAGGCTGCCGATCACGCCCACGAGCCCCACCGCGATCTGCCCGTGCACGAACGCCGAACCGGTGCCGGACAGCTGCTCCGAAAGCGAACGCGCCCCGGTCGACAGGAGACGGGGCAGGTTCCACAGCGCGTATCCCAGGTCGCCCAGGATCAGCGGCACCATCGCGAGCACCCATACCGTGACGATGATGCGAGCCGAGCGCTTGAGGTCGCCGACCTCGGGCGGCGTCGGCCGGCCCGGGATCATGCTGCGCAGGATCGGCTTGATCTTGCCGAACAGGTCGGGCACACCCGCTATGTCGCCGAGAATGTAGTACCCGTCGAGCCGCACCGCCGGCATCAGCTGCTCGAGCACCTCGAAGTGCCCGAGGTAGACCGCGCTCAACAGAAAGGGCTGGCCGGTCAGCAGATAGCAACCGGTCAGCACCAGCATGAACACGACGTTGAAGTACACGCCGCCGAGGTCTGTTCTCAGCCGGCCGGCCCGATTGATCCGGTAGACGTCGGTGACCTCGGTGTACATCGACGGCCATACGAGATAGAGGCCGCAACCGATACACCCTGGTCGCGCGCCTCCGTATCTACATGCCGATGCGTGTCCGAACTCGTGGAACACCAGCGAGGCGACCGTCAGCGCGAACACCGCGAGCATCAGCACCGGCTGGTTCAGCACGCCGAGGACCGGCCCCATCGCGCCGTAGAACCCGAACAGCCAGACGTCCATCACCACCGCGGCGAGCAGGACGAGGGCGACGATCGGCGGCCGGTGCAGCCACGAGAGCGACTTGCCGATCTTGTTGACCCGCGCCTCGCTGAACATGACGCGATGGCCCTTGAGGGCGAGCAGCAGGTCGGTGCCCGGGGCCTCGACCTCGTCGCCCTCCTGACCCCAGGGCACGACGACGCCCAGCGGGATCAGCTTGTGGTCGAGCAGGAAACGGATGTTCTCCTCGCTCACGTCCCGGCCGTGGCGGGCGCTGACCCGGTGGGAGATTCCCTCGGTGTCGCGCTGTCCGTCCACCGCGTCGGCGACCAGGTGCAGCAGCCGGCTGAGCTGCAGCACCTGGCCGTCTCCGCGCCTGGCGATGTACTTGGGCTCGGTGAAGCCCGAGCCCAAGTACTCGCCGTGCAACCGCAGTCCCGCGCTCTGCCGGGGGATGGGGAAGCTCCGGCCAGGCGGAATCACGGCGTCGGCCGGCGGCACGGAAACGGCGAACCCGCCCGGACCGGGCACGAACGCCTGCGTCTTCGCATTCGCAGCGACTGTCATTTCCTCGGCGTTTCGTGAAGACGGTCGGGTACCGCGGGTGGCGGCCCGCGGTACCCCCGTGCCTCGGCGTGGTCCGGCTACTGGGCGATCGAGATGGACTGGTCGGCCTCGCCCTGGGCGACGGCGCCCCAGGAGCCGAAGTTGCCCACGTTGGAGGTGTTGGACGCGCCGACCGCGGCCACGTTCTTCGAGACGTTCACCGTCTTGGTGAAGCTGAAGGAGAGCTTGCCCAGCGCCTCGCGGCCCGGGAGCAGCTCGGCGGACTCGGCCTCGAGCTCGTGCATGTCCATGCTCATGGTGTTCTCCTGTTGCTAGAGAGGAAGGTCGGTAGGAAGGTCTTCGGTGCTACTGGGTGATCGAGATGCTCTGAACGGCCTCGCCCTCGGCGATGGCGCCCGGCGAACCGAAGTTGCCGACGTTCGAGGTGTTGTCAGCGCTGACGTACGCCTTGTGCACCGTGAGGTTCTTCGTGAAGCTGAAGGAGAGCTTGCCCAGCGCCTCGCGGCCCGGCAGCAGTTCAGCGGTCTCGGCCTCAAGCTCGTGCATGTCCATGACGGATCCCTCCGGTTCGTCCAATTGCGTCGGACGTTCTGTCCAACGAGATTGGACAGTAGTCGATCGCCGGAGCGCCGCGCAAGCATTTCGCCGAAACTGATTGCAACAGGCCGGTAACGCAGCGGAATCGGCAGGTCGGGACACATGCGGTGGCGACAGGTTGACTCGCGTCACGCGTGTTACGCATAGAATCGACGTCCCGGCAGTTGTCCGACGGGTCGTCGGCCGGGAGATCGACCGTCCGAGGAGTCCCGGCTACAGGTGCAGGTGTCCAGAGTGACGAACGCGGCGTCGAACGCCTTGCAGGAGCTGGTGCGCGAGCGACTGGAGCGCCAGGGCTGGTCCTACGGCGACGTGGCACGGCGCGGCGGCATCCCGCGTTCCACCGTGCACCACCTCGCCACGGCCGAACGACTGGTGCGCATGCCGCAGCCGGCCACCCTCGAGGGCCTGGCCCGCGGACTCGAGCTTCCGCTGGACGCCGTCCGCCGCGCCGCCGCGGAGTCCTGCGGCATCCACGTCTACGAGGCGGCCCCCGACCCCGAGGTCGACGTGCTGATCGCGAGCCTCAACCAGCTTTCCGCACAGGACCGTCGGCATGTCGCGGCCCTAGTCGAGTCCCTGCTCGAGCGCGGCAAGGGCGCCGAGGAAACGCAGAACGCGCAGAGCACGGGTTCCGCCGTTACGCCGCACGAGTGAGCGATCCACCCCCACGGGTGGCGCTGCACTGGCGCCAAGTATTGGCGCGTTCAATTCGGTCAAGACTCCCCCAAGAACCGCTGACGCGGGTTAACGTCGCAGAAACCGAAGCGCGCGGGCCCGACCGGGCCATATCCGCGTCCCCGGTATCGTCCGCGCAACGCACCGAGGAGTCACGTGCTGGTCGTGCAAGGGGGGCCCACCACCGCTGTGGTCCGGGGCCGCGAGGGCGAATCGGTCGTCCTCCTGTCGGGTGAACTGCCCGCCGAACTCACCGACGAGAGCCTGGCCCCGGTCCTGGACCTGGCGGCCGCAGTCCTCGACGACGCCGAGATGCAGCTGTTCCTGCGCTGCCTCGACCGCCTCCGCGCAGGCGACACCGCGCGCACCCGCCGCGTCGAGGTCGACGGCGCCGTGCTGACCGTCTACTCCCACGCCGCCGACGTGCCGCCGCCGAGAGCGGCGGCCGTCATCGAGCTCTGCTGACCCCTAGACCCGGGGCGTGAGCGCCTGGTGCTGGTGGCCGGGTACGCGCCCCCGCCACCAGCAACGCCGGCACCGCCCCACCCGGCAACCCGAGGGCCCCGCGCTCCCCGAGGCCGCCGAGCCGTGCGAACCACGAGGTCAGCCCCGTGGTAGCGAGCTGATCCTTCGCCCCGGAGCAGCCGACGTGGGCGAACTCGGCGAGGACACCCCCGAACCAGTCACCGAGCCGCTCGCCGCCGGCGTGGTCGCCCCCGACGGCCGATGTTCGTCGCGGAGGCGATGTCGACGCCACCAGGGACTGTTCGTCCTTCAGAACTTTGATGCGCTTCGCCGGGTCGGTGGTCGTGGCCGGTAGAACTCGGATGTGGCGCGAAACTGCTGATCGCCGCTGCGCCGCTGAGCTGCTGCGCGGCGCCGTTCCGGCGGGAGAGGTAATTATCGTCGGCTTGGCCGACCTGTACGTGCCCGGGATCGATAACGGCCAGCCGCTCATCCCCGACGCCTCGAACCTCAACTTCGGCACGGGAGCGACGGCAGATCGGCGATGCGCTCGCGGTACCGCGAGAAGGCAGGCAGGAGGAGTGTGTTCAGGTGTGCCCACAGTTCGTCGACGGCGGTCACGCACGCACTCCATCGGCCGTTCTCATCGCGGCTCCTCGCCGTCGCGGTGGGTGTTGCAGAGTGCTTACAAGCCTACTGTCGGCGTCTTGCCGACCCCACGCTCGACGCACGTGGGGTCGGCTTCGAGCTGGACGTTTACGCCCCATTGAACGGCTCAACCGGGCCCGAGTGAGCGGAGCAATGCGCCGGGTAGCCACGCTGCCGGCAGGGCGCACGACGACGGTGACCAAGAGATTCGACCCGTCGATTCCAACAGAGCGAAATGTCAGCGACGACGGCTCGAGATCATTCCGGGTCCCTCCCGCGCCCCTTCCGCCGACGCCCGCGTACGGCCATCCGGATGGGAGGGAGAGCGTCGAAATGGCACGTCAAAGCCATGATCACGGGTGAGGCGCGTGGGATTCGAACCCATAACCCACGGATTTAGAAGGACTCAATGGGTATCGCTATGGAGCGGCCTCGCGAGTCGTTGATCCGTAAAAAATTGCGGCGGATTCGCGACTGCGGGCAACCTGTTCACCGATTGGGTGCGTTGAGGGGGCATGAGTCGACGAGCAGACGGAGGGGTGCATGGCACGCGACGATGATGAGGAGGCGTTCGCTGAGTACGTAGCGGGGGCGTTGCCACGGTTGCGCAGGGTGGCGTACCTGCTGTGCCAGGACTGGCATCGTGCCGACGATTTGACGCAGAGCGCGCTGACCCGGCTGTATGTGCACTGGCATCGTGCCGAGGCGATGGAGAACCTCGATGCCTATGTCGGCGCGATCCTCCTCAATACTTACCTGTCCGAGCAGCGGACCTTCTGGTGGAAGCGCACACGGGTGCGACCCGAGCCGATCGAACGGCCGCCCGCGAGCGAGAGCGCGGATGCTGCCCGAGTGGAGGAACTGCTGGACCTGCAAGCTGCCCTCCGGACGCTCGCCCCGCGGCGCCGCGCTGTGGTCGTGCTGCGTTTCTGCTGCGACTTTTCCGTCGAGCAGACCGCAAAGATCCTCGGCTGCTCGAACGGAACGGTCAAGAGTCAGACCGCGAGGGCTCTGACTCAACTCCGCGGGGTTCTGGATGTACAGACCTCTGATGAACCTAACCCAACCACGAACGCTACTTCCTACCGCGTGGGACCGAGCATGCCCGGGAGGTCACAGTGAACGAGCAGAACACCGACCTATGGCAACAGCGCCTCGGCGAGGACCTCAATGCCCTGGCCGACCTTGCGGCACCGGTCGCGACCGTGAGCGTCGGGGACGTCGTCGGATCCGGCCGCCGTGCGCGACGTCGGCGCCGCCACCGCTCGGCCGTCGCCCTCAGCGCCGTGCTCGTTTTGGTCGCGGCCTTGACCGTCGGTGCCCTGGCGATGGCTCGCCACGATGGCGCCCTGGCTCCGCCCGCGGGCAACGTCCCGAGTCCGGGAGGTTCCGCCTCCTCCGGCAAGGACTCCGATCCGGCCCAGGCGGGCCTTGCGTTCGGTTGGCTGCCGTCTTCCATGAACGGCACGAACGAGATCGAGCAGTTCGCGGCCGGCACGAACTTCATGGCCGGGGCGAATTCGCACACCGCTCTGCTGCCGATGGACGGGCCAGGCGGCACGTTTCTCCAGGCCTGGCAGTCAGGCGCTGTCAGCCTGACCGCGAGCATCACCGGGCCCGGCAGCGGAATTCCGCAAGGCCAGAGCCTGTCTTCGGCCGGAACGGTCGACGGGCACCAGGCCTGGTGGGCAGACGGGGCACCAGGCTCGCAGCAGGCCACCAGCGGCGGAGCGCTCACGCTCTACTGGCAGTACGAGCCGAACGCGTTGGCCACGATCACCTACCACGGCACACCCGACGCCGCGGCTGGCATAATGCTTCTGCACGTCGCAAACACCCTGGTCATCGGCCCAACGAAGTCGTATGCCCTGCCGTTTCACCTGCCGAGCGCGCCTTCCGGCATGCATGCGTACAGCTTCAACCTCAACTTGCCGAGCCGGGAGAATTCGCAGTTCGGCGGTGGGTCGCTGATCCTGTGCCTGAAGAACCCATGCAATTCATTTGGCACCGTCGCGTCAGGAACCCCTGGCGGGCTCTTCATTTCGCAGCAGCCCACGACATGGGACGGCGGCGAGCAGACCGACCTCAACGACGCCCCGATGCTGGTGCCGGGAACAGACTCGCCGATTCAAGCGCCGGGGGCGACAGCGGCACCGTCGCACCAGTCCGTGACCGTCGACGGACACCCGGCGACCCTGTGGACCGAGACGAGCGGCGCCACACTCACCTTCAACTACGACGGCACCACCGCCCTCGTCTCAGCGGCCGACGCGGAGTACCAGGCGCTGGGCGGAGCAACCGGCTTCCTCAGCTTCTGCCAGTCACTCACGTGGTACGGCCCGAATCCCGCCCACTGGACCACGGATGTGATCGGCTGAAAGCCAGATCCTGACCCGACGGGATAGCCCCCGGACCGATTGAGCAGTGGCCTGGCTCCTGGAGCTCGCTCCAGGAGCCAGGCCAAACCGGCCGGATCTCGTCGATGCCCAGAGCGTTCACCTCACGGTCGGTGCGGGAAGGGCATGGGCTGCGCGCGTCGGTTTCGCCGATCCCAGCAGCGAGCACGCGCATGCGGCGACCTTGCCGCGCTGGTGTCCGCATTTCCTACTCCGCAATGTGCATATTTGGAGTTGTGCACATTGCGGACACCTACGTGAGGCGTGGTGGGTCGTGGTGGCTGATGAGCTGGTCGCTGAATCCCTTAATCGAATCAGGCGCTGGAGCCGCGCGGCCCCGAGTTCAAAAGCGCCACCGAGCGTGTCTCGACAGTCCTCGCGGTGCCCCCAGGCCGCTGCGGACGTAGCTGAGAGGCGTGACGCGCGGGCGGAAATGAACCGCGCCTACGCTATGAACCTCGCCGCCACGAGGCTGAAGCCACGTGGGCTCGACTGCATGGAGCTGGATCCGCGGGCGCAAGCTCGTCAGTGAATGTCGGCTGCGACGATCGAACCATCCTTGACGGTGTAGGTACCGGAGAAGTATTTGTGGGTTCCGTCTGTTTGAATTGCGTCGAGCTGTACTGTCACGGTGTCACCCGAGACTGAGATGATAGTGACGTTGTCCGAGCTGGTGCCCGCGAATCCCTGCACAAACGAGTTGTACGATCCCTGTTCAATGTTCATGCCACCTAGTGACCACGCGAGCGCATAGTTGCCGGCGTTGATCGCAGCGAAATACTGCTCAACCACGGCCTGAGCTGTGTTCGTACTGGTGGTCGTTGGCGGTGAAGCCGACGTGGTGATGGGGGTCGAAAGAACTGCCTGCCCGGTCGAGGACGTCGCCCCTGTCGGCAGTGTCTGGCCGCTCCCGATCTGCCACTCGCCGGTCGTACCGAACCCGAGGCTGATCGAGTATTGCGCCTGTGCGATCTTGTCGCCATTGGGGACGTCGAATGTCACGAATCCGAGGGCCGAGTCCCCCGCGGCGAGGTTTACGCTGGAAGGCATCTGCGCACCGGCGGCCGTAGAGGTCACGACGTCTTGCTGCATGCTCTGTCCAGCAGCGTCCTTAGCAGTGATCTCCACGAGCGGATCGTCTTGATAAGTCCCTTTGCCCGTGTTCGCGATCCGGAATTGGATTGATTCGAATCTATCGCCCGCAGGTGGGGTTTCAAACTCATTGGTTGAAGAGTCGGGGTCCACGACCTTCACCAACGTCACCGCGATGTTCTCGCCACTCGCGCTATCTGCGAGATTGATGGTGTCACCGACCCCCGCCTTCTGAGCAGTCGCCGTGGGCGCTGTCGACGGCGCCTTCGCCGGCGTAGTGGACACGCCGCCGGACCCGCAGCTCGCGGCGAACGCGGAGAGCGCGGTGGAAGCTACCGCTGCGATGACCGAGCGCATCATGCGACTATCCCCTTCGAACTGAGCGTGCCGCCCACGGCGGGTGAGTCGTGCAATGTGTCGTCACTCTTTCCTCCAGTTCGAAGCTTCGCCGGGGCGCCCAGGTTGAGGCCGGACGGGTGCCGACGCCTTCCCCCAGCCCACTGAAGGTGGCTGTCCACGAAGCTGCTGCGCGAAGTCGTATCCGCAGCTTTGGCACACGGTCATTCCGCGCTTAACACCGTTTCCGCATACCGGACATGTACGAGTCCGTGGCCGTGTGATGAGCCAGAGGACCCCGAAGATTACGTCGCCGAGAGCCCAGAAGACGAACAACAGGGTGGCTGCAATCCCTACACCGACATTTGTCGCCTCGCAGTTCGTCAGGGCCTCACCGGTCAGCCCATGGCATGTGCTCGCATGCGAGGCGATCGCGCTGATGACCCAGATCAGCATGAGGACATTGAACGCGAGGATGAACCAGGTGAAGACTCGCCAGCGGGGCAACCGGAAACGGTGAGGTCGAGTTGGCGATTGCGTACTTATCGGACCGGCGGACCAGCCGCCCCCATCGGTTCCGGGATGGTCGTGCTCAGTGGCCATGTCCATCTCCCCTGCAAGCTGATGGATACTGGACGATCACTCACTTCAAGCGTTGTACTGCCGCCGCACGGTCGCGCGACGTCGTACTCGACCATCCGCCATGCGGGTGACAACGCGAGACTCGCAGGGTTGCGTCTCGCGGCAGGCTTCACCACTGCAACTAACCCCATGCGCGCTAGGAAAGCCCGCTACCTGCGGCAACGTGTTCCCCGGCGAGCTAACACGCGCGCAGACCTCGCGGAGACCGCTATGCAGATCGGCAGCGCACGGCATAATCGCGAATGCAGACCGCGCGGACGCTTGCGCGGCGCTTCCGGGTGGAACAGTCACCGCGCGCCGCCCTTCGACGTCCGGCGAAGAGCGAGCGATCGGCCCCGGCGTGGCAGCTTGCCGCCGCGATAACGGAATGCGAACAATGCCGTTCCTACCAGATAATTAGACCCCTGGTTTAGCGGCTGGTGACAGGCATGCCGACATGCAGCAGCTTGAGGCACACGAGAACCCGCTCGCGAAGGTCTTCTGCGGTGACTACGACTACCAGCGGCCCTACGCGTGGGGTAAGGAGCGGGCTGCCGAGTTGCTCGACGACCTGTCTGCTCAGCGACGCACAGAAGGCGATCCAACCAACACGCGTCTGCTGCAGGACGAACTGTCCGAGTGGATCCGTACTCGCCGACACGACCTGCAGACGGCCACAATCTTCGGCATCCGCCGGACGAGGTCAAGAATGTGTACCGCTCGGGGGGAGAGTGCAAGGGGTTTGGGCGTGGGCGGTGATCGGTCCGGGAGGGAGCGCTGCGGCCGGTCCATGGGTGGGGTGGGGCGCGGTGACGGTGGCTTCGGCCAAGATGCAACCGTGTGTGGCGAGCAGCATGTTGCCGTACACGAAATTGCCCAGGTAGGCCGTTTTGTAGATAAGAGGGCGGCCGCCGGATGGCCGTAGGGCTTCGATGGTCACCATGGTGCCCGGCAGTTCCGCAATGTCGTTGCCCACCGGCTCGAATCGGGCCCACACCGCCTGGCACGCCGGCGCGTAACGTAGCCAGACGTAGCCGAGGAAGAAGCGGTCCGGGCCGAACACGTTCGCGGTGGCGATCGTCTCGACCGTGCCCGTGTCGCACCCGGTATCAATGGGGTCGGTGTCCTCCGTGATGGCCCGGACCTTACCCACGGTGTGGGGTGCGACGGATGCCTGCTGGGCGCGCCCGGCAGTCAGGGTGTGTTGATTGGACGGCAGGTATCCGATGCCCAAGACCAGCAGGACGATCACCACGCCGGATAGGGCGACACCCCAACGCAGGCGCCGGGACTGCTTCAACCCGCGGCTCCAGTCGCCCATGGTCCACCGGCTGGCGCGTCCTACGAGCTCTCCCGAGGTGCCCCCGAAGGGGACCACGTCTTTGCTGTCCAGGACGCGCAGGCCCTTTTCCTGAGGGATGGCCAGCACACCGTCGCCCGCCACTTGCGACTCACGAGCGGCCGCGGCTTCGGCAACGGCCAGCATCCACCGTTCCTGCCACCACGACCAGTCCCCGCCGCACACGCGGACGAACTCGCGCGTGACGTTCTCCGAGGGCAGTGCGACGCCGGCGACTGCGGCCGCCAACGCGCTCTTCGAGACCGCGCATCGCCGCGCCATCTTCCAGAACGGAAGATCCCCGCTGAGCGCCCGGAGCGCCCGGAGCTCACCGGCGAACCGCGCCACTGGCCCGGCCGTCGGATCCAGCGGCCGCATATGCCGTCCCATCAGCGCCCCCCGTTCTGGACAAAAACTTGGCTCCGCATTGTCCAGATTACTTCCAGCTGGACCATCAGTGGTCCTACATGGAGGGAGAACTTGCGGCCGTCAGGAAGGATCATCCATGAAGGGCAGCAGCGGCTGTGCGCGCCGCGCGCTCGATCCTTCCCACGGTTGTCCTTCGCGGCGCCGACAGCGCCTCCGCGCCCACCGTCGGTTCTACAGACGCACGCGGGCGGTTGCCGGCGAACGACTCGGGCGCGATCGGTGGTGCATCCATCGAGGTCCGCGCAGCGCTTGTACTCGGCCATCCGCTCTCGCCCTGTCATCCCTGTTCGAGTTCGCCTACCTGCGCTGCCCTTACGGCATCAGCTTGCGCGACGCAATGTTCAGTTCTGGTCGCTGCGAGACCCAGGGCACACGCCAGACGTCGCCTCGGTCTGGCGTCGACCGCCCTTAGAGAGTCCTCGCCATTTTCATTCCGCCGATGCTGCTGAGGTGTATCAAATGCCTGCTGAATGCGACGGGAGTCTCGTGAGCCAGTGTTACCAATGTGGATCTGCGGTCACTGGAGCCGACTCGTCGTGCCCGTTGTGCGGTATGGCCGTGCTGGACGAACCAGGCGACGCGAGGCTCGGCGTGCGACCACCACTTACTGCCGCGCGCTCACTACTCGCCGAAACCTCGAATGCAGATCGCAGCAGCGTCCTTGAAGGTACCGGCGAAAGGATGACAGGGCCGCTGCCGGAAAATTCGAGGCCACCCGTCGTAGGTCTTCTCGCAGCCCCCACGCACCGCATCCGGTCGAGGCGGGTCATCCTCGCCGGGGCGGCGCTTGCAACGTTTGCCGCCGGTGGCGGGATTGGTTATGCGGTGCTCAAGCCATCCCCGCCCACGCCGGCATCGACCGTGCAGCAGTACTTCGATGACCTCGCGGGGGACGATACGGCAGCAGCGCTCGCGCTCGTCGATGGTTCGGATCAAGTTGAGGGCACGACGTCGATGTCGCTGCTCAGTTCGCGTGCGCTGGCCTCTGCCGCCTCGCGCCCGAGTGACGTGCGTGTCGGGCATACGACGACAGAGTTCGGACAGGGCTCGCCTGCATCCATGTATAGCGTCCAGGTCTCGTACAAGATCGGCGGCACGATCGTGTCCACCGCCGTCGATGTGGTGAGTGCTCCTGCGGGCAGCAAGTCGGCATATCTGCTGCGGGCGCCGTTCATCAGCCTGCAGATCGGCGATTCGGGCGGACGGCGGGTGACAGTGAACGGGACTGCGCTGAACGTCGATGACAACTCGCTCTTCTACGCCTTCCCCGGCGCATACACGGCCACGGCGCAGCCGAACGCACTGCTGGCTGGCGATTCCGAGAGCGCGAGACTGGCATCCGACCCGTTCACCGGAGCTAGTCAGGCAACGATCGACTTCCCGGCTCCCCGGCTGGCCCCTGGCGCGCAGGATGCCGTGAAGGCACAGGTCAAGCGGCAGATAGACGATGATCCAGACGTTTAGTGCCACACCCCAAGCATCATGAGCATGCCGCTCACACACACGAGGCCGAATAGTACGATCATCCCGCTCGCGATCCACACGAAGCGGACCGCGTCATCCCTCGAGCCGATGGTGGCGGTGTGCTCCGGATCGGCGGGGTCGTAATACACGGTGACGTCTTGGCCGACTCGGCGAGAGCCCTCAGAGGTAACCAGGTCAAGGTATTGCACCCGTCGGCCGTGCTGGTCGGTGAACACGACGACTGGCCGCACGAGCTGCCGAGGCGGCCACTGGATCTGCTGGGTCTTGTTCGCTGTGATGACTCCGTCGGCGCGCGCCCCGAGACGCATGGCACGCATGGTTGGCAGCGTACGCTTCATGAGCGCGACGATGAAGATCGTGGTCCCAAGGCCGCCGAAGAGGAACTCGAGGATCCCGATGAACAAGCGTTGCCTCCGTCGTCGGCCTGGATGGCGGCTGTGCGGCCGCAGTGTGGCGCTCCACGATAACCGCCGGGTACCTAAAGTCGCTGGCGGCGGTCATTTCTTGCTCTTCTCTTCGCCTTCTCCTGCGGCCTCGATCTTCGCGTCGAGCACTTCGCCCAGGATGTCGGGCACGCTTGGCGGGCTCGCCGTATTTCCCTGCGCGGCTGCGACGCCGGAGTTGACCGCGTACTGACTGGCGAGGTTGTTCAGAGCCTGACCGGCTGGGGTTTCCAGCGCATCCGGGATGCCGGCGAGGACGGCGGTGAGGTCGGGAACAAGCTTGCTGACGTCGTCCGGCACGCTCACCAGAGCGTTCAAAGCGGCGGCTTTCGCGGCGAGCCCGGTTGTCCCAGCGACCCCTTCGGCCAGCCCGTTGACCACGACGCCCTCGGCCAGCCCCTGAATCGTCTGCGCGTCCGACGGCAGTTGGTCGCCGAACTTGGCCTTGATGCCGTCGGTCAGCACGGAGTCGATCATCGTGTCGAGCGCGCCGAACGCACCGCCCACGAGGCCTGCGGAGATGATGCTCGCGACGGTGGCTCCGAACGTACCGATGGCATCGAACCCGGCTGCGACCAGAGCCGCGGTCACTCCGTCGGCGACGGCGTCGGAGATCCCGAGGGTGAAGAAGGTCGCCGCGGCGCCTGCGGCGAGCGCTGCCGCGATCTCGGCAGCGGTCTCCTCCAGCTTGGATTTGACCTGGTCGACGGCGTCGGCGAACTGCTCGCATGCGGCCGAGAGGGCGTTGCACGCGTCGGCGAGTACGGGCAGCATCGCGGTCTGGGAGCCTCCGACGCACGCTTCGTACGGTCCGCCGACGCTGGCCCAGTAGTTGCTGAAGGCGTCCATCGCCGCGCCGGTGTTGCGCGCGGTCAGGGTCGCGGCCGCGCTGCCGCCGAGACTCATCGCCTCCGAGGCGGCCTGCGCGAGCGCCGACCAGGCACGTGCGGCCTCGCGCGCCTTGCCGGAGTCGGCATCCGGCCACGGTATGCCGACGTCGTTGAGGATCGAGGCCACGGATGTCACTGCTGCAGCTCCTTGAGCGCGGCGGTGATCTGCGCCTCGGTGACGCCGTACTGCTTGCCCATCTCCGTCAGGCCGTCGCCGACGCCCTCTACCGCGACGCCGGCGGCCTTCGCCAGCGCCAGAACCTTCGCCACGAGCGGTTGGTACTTGACGCCGAAATCGGGCCCGTGCGCGGTGGTGCCCCAGAACGCACCGAGACCCTCGAGTGTCGCTCCCTCCTCCCGCGAGGCGGCAGCGGTCAGCTCGTCGCCGGCTTCGAGGAACTTCGGCGCCATCGCGGCGAAGTCGTCTATCTGTATGGAAAAGCCGCCTTGTGGCATGGATGGAGCCCTCCCTCGTGACTTCCCGCTATACCGCCCCGTCCGGAGCGTAGTCGCCACCGCTGCACCTGCCAAGCAATGGCTTGATAGGTGATGGCCGCTGATCTCGATGTTTAGCAGGCGCCCTGGTTCAGTCAGCTCTGTGTGCCGCCGTTCTCGCGGCCGAGAGCGTCAGATCTCGGCGCACGAACCCCCGGCCGGCGAACGGCGGATTGCCCCGGGCCGCGGGGTTCCCGGAACGCTGAGGTCTGTGCATCGGCCGGGCGGGAATGACGGCGTGCTCGCGCAAGATAACCAGTCGGTCTGAATTGTGGGAGACGGTCGCCGGCGCTCCAGCATGCCAGGGGCGACTGTGCCGACATATGACTCGGCGTGCGTGAGGCGTCGCGCCGGGTGGCCCCGAGGCGTCGTTTCCCACTAGGCTCACGGTAAGGGAGACGTCTGATACATCCGCGCGCTGGTGGGTGAGTTCACTCAGCAGTCGGTCGACAACAACGGGGGCGTGGCCTGGGCCAAGCAGGTCGCGGCAGCCATGGATCCGGGCGCGGTCGGGGACCAGATTGTTGGCTATCAGCAGGCGGCGGACTCCTTGTCCAACGTGGCGTCCACGCTGCAGAGGATCAAGGCGAATCTGGCGGCTACGTGGGAAGGCGATGCCGCCGAGCAGGCTCAGATGTCCTTCCAGAGCACGATCGATCACGCGCAACTGGTGCACGAGACGATCGCTGAGGAGATCATTCGTCCGCTGCGTACCGCTGAGTCCGCGCAGCAGACGTACATCGCAGCGATGAGGAACGTGCCGGACGAGAAGCCGGTGCCCTCGACGAACATGCTCGAGAGCGGATACGACTACTTCACGGGACAGGCGACGCCCACCCAGCAGGCCCGGGCGCACAACATCCAGGCACGGTATAAGTCCGCGCTGGCGCTGAACGCGTTGTCCATGAGTCAGCAGTACCCGCAGCCGCCGGGCTCTCAGCCGCCGTCGTATCCCAGTGATACAGCGTCCGTCGATGCTTCCGTCCGCCCGTCATCGCGAGACTGTCTGTCGAGGCGCGGCCACGCCGGACTGTGGAAGCCGCGGACGGCGTCCTCTGAGCCGCGTAAACGTGCCGTAAAGTCGCTCGCCAATCTAGACGCGTACGGTCACGGATGGTTATCGTTGGCGGGCCACTGGGGGTTTGATCACACAATCGTATGAGGGGTGGGGTGTGTCGTGGCGTTGGATCCGCCGTGGGAGGTGGTGACCCTTCTGAACTTCATCGGCATCAAGTGGCCGATGATCAACGAAGACACCGTGCGGGACGTGGCGACGATGATCCAGTCGTTCGCCTCCGATGTGCAGAACACCCACCAGGACATGACCAACCAGATCCATGCGATGTCCGAGGCGTATCAGGGGGCGTCGTACGAAGCGCTGGTCGAGCAGTGGCAGTCCCGATCGAACACCCACATGACCGAACTGATGGACGTGTGCACGGTGATCGTGGACGGGTTGCACGGGCTGGCGGACTACATCCTGGCGCAGAAGGGCGTGGCGATCGGCGAACTACTCGGACTCGCCGCCTCGTTCCTGGCCGCGCAGGCCGCGGCGCCGTTCACCTTCGGACTCTCGGAGGTCGCCGACCTGGGCCTGGACGAGTTGGCGGAGCAGGCGATCAACCTGCTCAAGCAGTTGGTGGTGCAGTACATCGAAGGCCAGGTGATCGAGGCGGCGTTCAAGCGGCTCGGCCCGGTCGTCGAACGCGCGCTGGAGGGGTGGGTGTTCAACTTCGTAGACGGCGGCGCACCCACCGGCGGGGGCGGTCAGGTCGGCGAGCTGATGATGGTCGACGCCGGCGTGCTGAAGTCGCACGCGAACCTGATGCGCGTGCACGGGGCAACGATGCGCGAACACGCGGAAAACCTCACGGCCACGCTCTCGGGGGTCAACTACACATGAGCGAGGTCGAGGGCGGGGACTACGAACTCGCCAAGGCGGTCGAGGCCGGCACCCAGCAGGTGCTCATACCCGCGATCAAGGACATGGGCCAGACCCTCGAGAAAGTCAGCACCTCGGTGGGCACCGGCGCGGACCGGGTCGCCGACACCGGGATAGAGGCGGACGCCACCGCCACGCAAGGCTTCCATGCAATCGAACAGGGTGCGAGCGAGTCCTCGACGCTCTCGGGCCAGGACCTCCAGGCGATCCTGGATCCTGAGGAGGCCGCCGACGCACCGCACCAGATCGCGCTCGGAGGCGACTCCGCCACCGGCGACGTCAGCACGGCACCGGGCGAGGCGATCTTTTGGTCAGGTGCCACGGTACTCAAGCCCGGCGAAACGGTATGGCCTGGCGCAGAGATCGGTAAGACGCCTGACGGCCAGCCGCTGCTGCTCGCGGGCGAGGACAACGCCAAAATGATCGCCCGCGCTCAAGGAAAGGCCTCACTCGAATCGCTGATCGAAGACCGCGGCATCACGATGGAACCGTGGTCGGACGATCCCGCCGTGCAACAGAGCTGGAAGGACATCTCCGCCCGTTACGCCTCTGGCGTGAGCGGAGACGTGTCCGTCGTCCTCGGAGAGTCGCTGCGCGAAGGCAACATCTGGGAGACGGTCGAGCGCGGCAGACTGATGAGCAATCTGGCGGTGACCAGTATCACGAAGATCGACCTCAAGACGCTCGAGAAAACCCTGCTGTGGCGTCGCGACGGCTAGCTAGTCGTACCCGGCAATTAGAATCAACCAGGATGCGACGCATCCGCGGATATGAGGACGTGTACGGCTGTGGCTGGTGAAACTGCAGATCAGGAACTGGGCGAGCGCGCCGCGGCGGGCGATGCCGAGGCGATGGTGCGACTTGCGCTGACCCAGGCCACAGCGGGCGACTTCCCTGCGGCTCGGCAGTGGCTGGAGCGCGCCGCCGAGGCCGGTCGCGTCGATGCGCTCTTCGTGCGCGGCGTGGTCGAGGAGTCGGCAGGAGATCAGCGTGCCGCGTACGACTGGTGGCTGCGCGCCGCCGAAGCGGGCGACGGCGACGCGATGTTCAACCTCTCCGTCTCCGCGAAGGAAGCGGGAGACGCCGCCAGCGCCGCAGCCTGGCTTGAGCGCGCCGCTGAGGCAGGTAACGCCGCCGCGCTGCACAACCTAGGCGTTCAAGCGCTGGAGGCCGGGGAGATCGCCACAGCAGAAGCCTGGTTTGAGCGCGCGGCCGACACCGGACGCGCAGAATCCATGCTCGCCCTGGCCGACCTTCTCGAGCGACGCGGTGAGTACGACCAAGCAGCGCAGTGGTATGCAAAGGCTCTAGCCACGGCAGGCGGGAACGGCGAAATCGAGTACCGCTACGCCGTGTGCCTTGGCAAGACGGGCGACGAAGAGCAGGCCAAAGCGCATCTGCTCCGCGCAGCGACCGTCAAGCACGCGCCTGCCACCGTCCTCCTCGGCGATCTCGCCCGCGCGGCCGGAAGCCGCGATGAAGCCGCCTACTGGTACACCACAGCAGCCGACCTCGGCGCCGCTGCGGGACTCCTCGGTCTCAGCCTCGTACGCGCTGATGAGGGCGACTTCGCCACCGCTGAGAAGATCCTGACACTAGCAGCAGAGGCCGGCGAGCCCCGCGCCGTCAGTCTGCTCGCTGAACTCCAGTCAGCCCGGTCTGGCGGTGCTTCGAGGCCCGGCCATCCGAAGGGCGGTGCCTAGTGGCGACCCACCTCGAGCCGGAATCCCCTCTGCAGAACGCCGTAAGCCACCGCGACCTGCAACGCGTACGAGGCCTCCTCGCCGACGGCGCCGACCCGAACGTGCCAGGCCCACTCGGACACACGGCCCTGCACACCGCCGCCGCGCGCGATGAGCCGACGATTGCCCAGACCCTGATCGACGCGGGTGCGCTCATCGATGCGACCGATAACGCAGGCAACACGCCGCTACTCATCGCGGTGACTACCCCGAAGCCCGCTATCCATGCCATTGACGTGCTGCTGGCCGCTCACGCAGATCCCGACGCGCCGAACGAGGCCGGAGCTACACCGAGGTCGTTCGCTCTCGCCCGCAAGATTTCCGCACTCCGCAGCCGTTTTCCTGCTCCCTCGTCGAACAGCGACGTGAACGTGCCGGATATCGAGATCATCACGTCCACTCCGGGGAAACTGACGCTGAGCATCGCAGGCAACGCCCTCACGTTCCATGGAGAGCTCGTACTCACAGACGGCGGAACCGATCGCATCCTGCGCATCGGCAGTATGACGCAATTCGACGACGGCGAGCCGCTCGATCCGCAGCTTCAGCCTGTGATCCTGAGTTTTCTTACCGCCCGGCGCTTCGCCCACGAGCAGTGAACAAAGCCCGGAATGTGAGGACAAATCGAATACTGCGCAGTGGCGATAATGTGAAGCGATCCTCAATCCACGGGCACTGCGAGCTGGAACTCTACGGGCCGTTGCAGAGTCCCGTAAGGACCGATTAGCGGTCGAACTCGCCGGCCTTCACGCCTTTGAGGAACGCATCCCACTCGGCCGCGGTGTACTCGATGACCGGTCCTGCGGGACTCTTCGAGTGGCGCACGGCGATCCCGCCGTCGGGCAGGTCCGCGACCTCGACGCAGTTGCCGCCCTGTCCTCCGCTGAAAGAAGACTTCCGCCAGCGCAGGCTCTTGTGGATCTCCGTCACATTGAAGTGGCCCCTGGATCCCCGACACGTTTGATCTATGCCGCGAGGGCGACTGGTTGACCATACCTCACGGGTGCTTGTACGGGTGTCAGATAGTCGATGCTTGAGTGCAGCCGCTTGCGGTTGTAGTACGCGGCGATCCACCGAAACACTTGGTTCCTGGCCAGGGCTCGGGTTGCCCATTCCCGGACGCCGATCTCGCTTTTCAGGGCGGCGAAGAAGCTCTCGGCCGCGGCGTTGTCGAAACAGGATCCTGTTCTTCCCGTGCTTTGCCGCATGTCGA
>Ga0310811_10003712_pt1 | contig 19271 bp, 21 predicted proteins | sample YCmetagenome_FD_207642 | JGI IMG/M metagenome (GOLD analysis project Ga0310811, IMG submission 207642) | Soil microbial communities from experimental microcosm in Duke University, North Carolina, United States - YC | ecosystem: Engineered > Artificial ecosystem > Soil microcosm > Unclassified ...
CACGATGACCGAGGCGAAGGGCCTGGTCGTCTCAACCTATTCCAGAACGTGTATCCCGACGTGCAGGAACGGGTGCCTGGAGCGCCCCGCAGCCTGAGCCTCACCCTCTATCGAAGCTTCGAGTAGGCGATCAGACGGAGAACGCCCCGGGAAACCGCGCAGTGTTGGCCGAGCGACCGGGGAAGATCTGGTCGAGCTGCCTGATTCCCAGATGGGCCGTCACGGCCTCGCCGAACAAGTCGCGGAAGTCCGTGGTCACCGCGAGATCGCGCCCCTCGTACCGGGCGGACGGATCCAAGCCCGGCCAGCGGCCCAGCACCCGGCCTCCCTTCACACCGCCCCCGAGCACGAACATCGCGGTGGCATGACCGTGGTCGGTCCCGCCGGTGCCGTTCTCGCGGACGGTCCGCCCAAACTCCGACATCGTGAGCACGACTACGTCCGCCAACCGGTCGCCCAGGTCCTGGGCAAACGCCGCGAGCGCCCGGCCCAGCTCGTCCAGCCGGCCGGCCAACTGGCCTTGATCCGACCCCTGGTTCACGTGCGTGTCCCAGCCCCCCGCATCCGCGAACGCGATCTCGAGGCCCACGTCGGTCTTGATCAGCTGAGCAATCTGCATCAGTGAGCGGCCCAGCCGGCCTGCCGGATAGTCGGCCCCGTTCGCGGGTTCGTACTGCTCCGGGTTGGCCTGCCTGAGCATCTGCACCGCCTCGAAGCCCTCTGCGGACGACGAGGCAAGGAGACCCGTCGCAGCCCCCTCGTAGAGCTCCTCGAACGCACGGGTGATCCGGTCTCGCCCGCCCGACTGAGGCGCGCGAACTCCGAACGCGCGCAGATCGTCAATCGCAAGGGCAGGCGCCGAGCCCGCGAGCGCGCGCGGAAGCTGAGGACCGAAGGCGACCGCCTTGAACGGTGTATCGGCATGCTCGCGATCATGCTGGCACACGCGGTTGAGCCAGCCGTCGCGAGTGGACTTCTCACCCGGTGTCCCGGTCTCCATGTAGTCCTGCGCATCGAAGTGGCTGCGAGTGGCGTCCGGCGATCCGACTGCATGTACTACCGCGAGACCTCCTGCTTTCCATAGAGGCGCGAGCGGCGCGAGCCGGGGGTGCAGCCCGAAGTACCCGTCGAGATCGATGAGTTGGTCCCGGGGAATCGCGATGCGCTGGCGCTCAGTGTAGTACGACGGGTCGCCGTGAGGCACGACCATGCTGAGCCCGTCCACCGCGCCGCGCTGGAAGAGGCAGACCAGCGTGGAGCGGCGTGAAGGGCGGGACCGTACAGCGCCCCGGAAGGCATACGCCGCGCGGCCCAGAAACAGGGGATCAAGCCCGAGACTCACCAGCGCCAGGCCGCCCGCCTTCACGAAGACGCGTCGCGAAATGGTCATCTCATTGCCTCTGAAACTCGGGTCCGCCCAGCGCCAGCCCAACAGCCAGCGCCCGGGCTTCCACGGGGTCTGTCACGTCGGCCAGCTGCTTCCGGATCACTTGACGTGTGTGCTCGGTCATCCGCCCGCTCAGGCACCGCTGATTCACCGCCTCGACCAGGTTGTCATAGTCGGTGGTCGGTGGCGAAACGTGATCGAGATCGGCTACTACGCCAGGAAGCCGGCCGGCCGCGAGCAGCGTGGCGAACGTCATCCGATTCAGTAGAGCCCCGCTGTTCACCCAGTCTTCCTGGGTCTCGGGATAGCCCGCTGGCGAAGTCTGGAGGAACAGGGGCTGGCCCAGCCGAGCAACCTGCTGGGAAAGGCGTGGCGTCGAGTCGGGGTCACCGCCCACAGCGCGCACCGCGCTCACCACGAACTCGAGCGGAGTCTTCACCTTTGCCGCCACGACCGATGGACTCCAAAACGCGGGTGAGCGGAAGATGGCGAGCAGCACCTCGCGCATCTCGCCGTGCGAGCGTTTCCATGCCGCGACCGCCTCGTCGATGCACTCGTCGCTCGGCTCGTCGCTTACGAACCGGGCGCAGAGCTTGGCGGACACGTGATGCATGGTGGCGGGCTGTTCGGCGAGCATGCGGAGCAGTCGCTCGCCTTCGTCCTGGCCGTGACCGGGGGGGAAGGTTCGCCCCAGCACGGTCTTCGGCCCCCGGTCGTGAGCCCAGAGGTGAAAGACGAAACCGCCCCCCTTGGCCGGCCGCTCGACGCTCCACCCCGTCAGCACGCGCGCGACGGCAATGACGTCTTCCTGCGTATAACCACCGTCCACACCGAGCGTGTGGAGCTCCATCAACTCACGGGCGTAGTTCTCGTTGATACCGGTCGGTCGCCGAGCCCGGGCCTGTGCCCGGGTGGAGTCGAGGCGGGGAGGATCCGCGAAGGCGACATGGCCCAAAGCGCCAAACCGGCCGTAGCGCACCCGCGGTTCACGCCGGCCCGGCCCGGGTGGCGACGAGCCCGGCGCCACGCTCTCGGCGTTGTCGAGGTAGAACAGCATCGCCGGACTGTGGGCGACTGCCAGCAGCAGATCCTCGAAGCGCCCCAAGGCCCTGGGCCGGATCGTCTCTTCGACGTATGCCGGGACCAGGTAGCGATCCGCCCCCTTGTTCAGATAGACGTTGAAGTGATTCAGCCAGAAGTCGGTCATGATTTCGGCGAGCTGGTGATCGGCGAAGGTGGCGCGTACGACGGTCCACTGGGCGAGTTCGCCGCCCAACTCGCGGAATTCCCTCATAGGACGGCTGGCCTTCGGATCTCTCGCCGCCCGGCGCGAAACCGGTCCATCGCCCACGCTGTCGGCCATCGCCTGCTTCATCATCCGGCGTTCGCGCTCCGCCTCCGCGAAGCGGCGGGCCAGGTCCTCCCGCGAAGCGTCCAGGTCGGAGAACTCGCGCCGGCGGTCGGCTAGGGTCCGGCTGGTCTCGTCCTTCTGCTTGAGCTGGGTCTCGATCCAGCGCATCACCCCTACCCGGGCAACGGAGTCAGCCTGACCGGGGCTCGGGCCGTAGGCGATGCGATTGAGGGCATGGATCGCGGAATCCCGCGGGGACAGCAGCTGCTGGGCGAGGGCGGGGCTGGCCGCGGCGCCGGCGAGAACGACTGCCGGGAAGAAGAATCTTGTCATGGGTGAGGTTGTGGACGATCGGCCGCCCCTCGTGTTAACAGGCCTCTCGACCAGGGCAATCGGGGGGAGCCACAACAACTTGACTCCTGGTGTTCTGGAGTTGTCAGCCGCTTGTCCCGGCGCTGCTATCGTGTGCCCGAACTGAGCGACGGATGCTCACCGGCACCCCGCCCGTAGCGGGTCAGGAAGGAGGAGGCAATGCTGGTCACTCGGCTCCTGGTTTTGAGCGGGCTCCTGGCACTGGCAGCTTGCTCGTCACCGACCGGCCCTGATGAGATTCAGAAGTCTGTCAACCGGCCGGTGTCGGCAGGCGGGCAGGGGGTGGGGGTCATGAATCCATGCGGCCCAAACTCGTGCCCCAAGACCTCGGGCAGGTTGTGAGCAGATCTGCGCTTACCTGTCACGAGTCGCTTGGCTTTGCTCGGTACCGTTGAAGTGATTGGACACCCCTAGGCTCCGAGCAAAACTCGGCCACCGCACATGCGGTGGCCGACCCATAGGCCGCTCCCCAATTTCGTGCCCGCCCCCTCGATGCCGAAAAACACATCGCCCCCTCACACCCTAATGCCAAATTGCTCACAGAAATTTCCAAGACACACCGATGACGCGACTGATTTACGACGACCGCAATGGGCGGCGGCCTTGGAATTCACGGCGGCGTTGGAAAGCGTGGGCTCCGTTCACTCTTGTAGTCATTCTGTGCGTGACCGCACTCCTCGTGCTTGCGCTCACGGCTCCAGTCTTTCGTCCCCTCCCCATTCCGCGTTCGAAAGTGTCTCGGACTTCCTATGTCGATCGTGTTGCCGAGCTGGTGGGCTTCATCCGGGATTCAACCGACCGGATGGACGTTGAGTCGGCACAGCTTGAGCGATCGCCTAAGGACTCGAACGAGCAGCACGATTCTGAACCCAATCGATAGCTTCGACCGGACGCTACGGCTTCTGCCTGACGGCAAGGCAGTCTCCCCAACTTACTGCACCGTACCGGGCAAATAGGCTCTCTTATCCTTGTGGACCTTGGAGTGCGCGGGTGGGTGGACCGCCCTCATGGTAGCTGTTAGCGGAGACACGGGATGACTTTGCAGTGGCTCGAGGCACTGACAAATGCGCCAACTGTTATTGGGGCTGTAGGGGGTGTTGCGACAGGAACCGTGTTCGTCATTCGAGCACGGGCCAAGTCGATCGCGGCCCTGCGGAACGGTCTAGCCCGATGCTGGACCAATGAGGACGGGTTAGCCGGACACGAACGCCAGGGCGTCGATCTGGATCTCCGACTCTCGGAGGCAGGCTTGGTCGGTCAGGTGACATCGAAAACAGCGGATCGCCCGTTCGAGGCACACGTCCATGTGGGCTGGTGGCGAGTCACTCTGGTGGTGTCCGAATTGAGACGGCGCAGCTTAGCCCGAGTAGGGCGGGTTCGCCTCCGGCTGACCGACGACCGTAGTCTGGATTGGCGGCTCGTTGGTCAGCGGGGAGAAGAGGTTCTGCCAAAGCAAACCCAGCTCTGGCCGAATCCTCGTCGCCCGTCGCGCCGGTCATTGGGTCGCCGCCGTTCGTATTAGACACAGCAGCGCCCCGCACTGCACGGCGCGAGCGATCAATCGACGTGTTGCTCACCCCGAGGAGCGCGCGATGCATGCTGAAAGGGCAACCGCAGATCGGCTGGCTGCATATTCAGACGCGGTCTTCGCGGTGATCGTGACGATCGTGGTACTGGAGCTCAGAGCACCGGATCAGCCGGCGTTTTCGGCTCTCTGGCCCCTATGGCCCACGGCGATCAGTTATGCGGTGAGCTATCTGTTGGCAGAGGTCCCTGGCAGTGGGCTGTGAGGCTCACAGATCAATGACGACGTCGCGAATCGGTTGTGAGCAGCAAACGAGAAGATTGCCGTCGGCGGGCTTCTCGAGTGGCTCCGGTCCGTAGATGACTGCCCCCGAAACCAAACCACTCTCGCAGTTGTGGCAAACACCGGTCCGGCACGACCAGCGGACCGGGACGTCGCACGCCTCGGCCAGCTCCAAGAGGCTCTGGTAGGCCGACGCGTTCCAGTGGGCAGCGATGCCACTGCGCGCGAACGACACCAGTGGGCCGGTGTTGGCGTCGGGCTCGGGTGGATGCGGAGCAGGTCGCGTCGCTGCGCCGACGACACCAGGGGTCATCGACTCGCTACCATTGAAGAGTTCGACGTGAATTCGCTCCGGCACCACGCCCAACGTTGCGAGGGCCTCCTTCATCTCCGCCATGAAGCGAGTCGGCCCGCAGAGGTAGACATCAGCTTCTCGGGGGACGCCGACCTTGTCGAAGACCGATCGCGACAGGTGACCGGTAGCGTCGAAATCCTCGGCAATCGTGTCGCGGGAGCCCGGGCTACTGTAACAGACATAGCTCCGGCCGTGCCTGAGCCCGAATATCAGACTGCGAACCTCGGCGGCGAATGGATGATGCTGCCGATCACGAGCCCCGTACAGCCACAAGACCTGCCGCGTCGAGCGGGCCGCCGCTAGCGCCTGCAGCATCGCCAGAACAGGCGTCGCCCCGATCCCCGCGCTGAGCAGCACGACCGGCCGCTCTCCGGACTGCAGAACGAAGCTTCCGCGCGGCGAGCTGACGTCGAGAACATCGCCCAGCCGAACATGCTCTTGCAGGTAGGCTCCAGCCGCCCCATTCGGCTCGATCTTCACGCTGATTCGATAGCGTTCCGTCGATAGGGGGCCTGAGAGCGAGTAGCTGCGAAAGAGTGGCGGGCCACCAGCAGTCGGCTGAAGACGCAGGACTACGTACTGTCCCGGCAGAGCCGTTTGTAGCTGACCATCCCGGCTTTGCAACGTCAAAGAGACCACGTCCGCCGACTCCCGATCGATCGCGGTGACCGCGAGCGGCCGAAACCCTGGTGCAACGGGATGCGCAGCTGCGGCCGGCACGAGCCCCGCGTTACCGCTCCCCGCCACAGTCGTTTGGCTCTGGAGTAACGCCTCGAACGACGATCGCCATCCCGGTGAAAGTGCTTCGATCCGCAAGGCGCGCTCCAGTCGATCGCGCGCATGATTGGGCAAGTAAAGGAGAGCGTTGATCTCGGCGACGGTCATCCGCTCTTTCGCCTCTCCCACTTTCACGATGTCGTCATCCGCGCCCACCTGGCCTTCCTGCAGGACGCGGAAGTAGAATCCCGGCCGGCCGCTGGATGTCAGCAATGCCGGCATGCGGGCCTCGTTCAACCGAATGCCGACGCGATAGCAGGTAACCCGAGGTTGAGTGACCTCGAACAGCGCGCTGCCGATCTGATAGCGGTCGCCGATGCAGACGGCATCGTCGGGCAATCCTTCGATCGTGAAGTTCTCGCCGAACTGTCCGTGGACGAAGTCGGTCCTCTTCAGTTGCTCCTGCCAATAGCGATACGATTCGATTTGGTAGACAAAGACAGCGCGCTGCTCACCCCCGTGCCCGGCCCGGTCGCCTTGACCGTCTCCGTCCAGATTGAGCCGGCCGACCCGACAGCGGCCCCGAACCGGGTCCTTCCAGATCCCGGTGTGCACCGTGCGGCCCCTCCACTCGATGTCGCGCGGAAGTCCGACGTTTACCGATAAGAGTCGAGCCATGACGCTACGCTTGGTGAACCGGAAGTCCAGCACCGGCTTCCCTCGGTCGACCTTGCCCGTCGCACCGAAGAGGATCACGGGCATGTGCGCGCAAGTCAGTCCTCAAGGCCCGCGACCTGCTCGCGGAGCACTCTGAGGGCCAGATCGATCGACCGCCGGTGGGTCCGAAACGCCAGCACGGCGAGCCGCAGCGTGAAGCGGCCGTCGAGCATGGTTGAGGAGAGAAAAACCCGGCCATCACGCCGCGCCCCGTCTACGATGGCCTGATTGATCTGATTAGCTCGCTCGAGATCTGCGCGTGGAGGGACCCAGCGATACGTGACGATCGAGAGGGCAGGCGGCGGTCCCACCTCGAAGCCCAACGTCTGGATTTCCTGGTAGAAGTAGCGAGCCAGGAGCAGCTTCTCGTCGAGCGCCGCCTGGAACGGGGCGGTCCCCAGCAGCATCAGCGGCAGCCACATCCGAACCGCACGGAAGTGCTTCGACTGCTCGGGCGACAGGTCAGCGGGCGACACCTCCCCCGGCTCCCTCGTCGCATCCTGCATGTAGTGGCCCGAGTAACTGTGAGCAGCGGCGAGCAGCTTTGCGTCGCGGACCAGCACGATCCCTGCCCCATAAGGTAGAAAGAGGCCTTTGTGGGGGTCTAGGACGACTGAGTGCGACCGCTCGATGCCCTTGAGCGCCTGCCGGCCGTGTTCGGTGAGGAGAAAGAAGCCACCGTACGCAGCGTCGACGTGGAACCAGCAATTCTCACGCTCGGCAATGCTCGCGATGGCATCGAGGGGATCCACGGCGCCGGTGTCGGTGGTCCCGCCGGCCGCGACCACGAGCCATGGCCTGAGCCCCTGACGCCGGTCGAGGGCAATGGCTTCCGCCAGCGCATCGGGCCGCATCCGAAAACGGTCGTCCACTGGGATGAATCGCAGCTGCGCTTGACGGAGGCCGGCGATGCGGAGCGACTTCTCGATACAATAATGTGCTTGGGTCGTGAGGTAGACGACGGCGGAAGCCAACTCGGATCCCTCGAGGCGGTGCGCATCGCGGGCGGCCACGATCGCAATCAGGGTGGCGATACTGCCACCCGAGGCGATGTTGCCGGCCGCGGTTGCGGGGTAGCCCACCACGTCAGCCACCCAACGGATCAGCAGGTTCTCCATCCGAACCGGTCCCGGACCGGCGAAGAAGACGCCTGCGTACTTGTTGCTGACGGCGGCGAGATAGTCGCCTAGCGCACCATGATAAATGCCGCCGCCCGGGATATAGGCCAGGTGGCCGCCAGAGGCCGTGCTTGCCCCGGGCCAGACGACATCGCGCTCGAAGACCGCGATGGCTTCCTCAATCGGAATGCCGTGCTCCCCGATCGGGCAGCCCAGCAGCCCAATGCCCTTGTCCTCGGTTTCGATGTAGCCTTTGAGGGTGGCGATCCGCCGGAGGAATCGCTCGGTGGACGCGATCACCGCGCCGCGCATCCGTTTGCGGCGAGCGGCTCCCGGTTCGAGTGCGCGGGCTAGTCGCTCGAGCTGGCGGATGCGCTCGAGCAGTCCGGCATCGGGGCTCACGTCGCGGCCGGGGCTAGCTGGTAGGCGCCGGGCACCAATCGCGCCGCAATCGACCGCCGGTTCGAGGTGTTGATTGTGACCACCGGAGAAGCATTTATCACGGAGTAACTGCGATGGCTAGGGGCGCAATCGAACCGCCGACACGCGGATTTTCAGAGCCGCGCGGCCCAATCCGTCTAGAGTCGTCCAGGGTCGTTAACGGCACTCTAGAAATCGTTTACGCCTTCTCATCGATCGATCGAGCGCGACCGAAATCAGTCCAGTCGTCTGAGTCTAGGCGCTAAGTAGGTACTATGCCAGGCTTCAGGCGGGCCTTCGGAGGGGGCACTCGAAGCAGTGCCTGGGCCGCCTGGTCAGATGACGAGGACCCGCGCCCGCGAGGACGGCAATCGGACGCGGCGGCGGGCGCGTTGAGCAATCCCCCCGCGTGATCCCAATGCCCATGGGGACAGCACGATGGTCTCGACCGTACCGAGATCGACGCCGAAGGCGCGCGGTGTTGCATTCAAACGCGTACTCCTCCGGTTTCCTATCAAGGAGAGGCCATGACGGGCGCACCAGAGATGCTCAGCGGATAGCGCCCTTATGCGACGCCGCTCCAAATCAGCTCCCCGGCGGGCTCATGGCCGAGTCGAGCCTGGCGGCGGCGGGCGCGAACCTGAGATCGAGATGCACCACGATCTTGTCGTCCATCTTGAGCGTGCCCAGGAGCTTTGTGAGGCCGCCGATCTTGTAGTCTTTGAGGCTGAGCGGCGTATCCCCGCGCACCCGAATCGCGTCCGGCTGCGTGACCACCTTCACGGGAATGGATGCCTCGCGGGTGACGCCATGGATGGTGAACCGGCCCTGAAGCACCGCGTCCACGGTATCACCCCGCTCCGCTCCGGGCATCACGCCAGTCAGGTCGAACCGGACGGTGCGGTAGAGGTTGGACTCCAGAGACTTGTTCAGGTCCTTGTCGCGGTGGCCATTGCCAGTCACGAAGGTCGAGACCGGCGCGTCCACCCAGCCCCGCACCTCCGACAAGCTTCCCCCGCCGCTCATTTCACCGCGCACCGCGGCCGTCGTCCCGGTGAAAACTCCGGTCGTTGCGCGACCTTCGAAGCTCAATGTGCCCTCGCGCACCGTCCCGACGGGAACGAGGCGGGGTGCCTGGGCATGCAGCTCGCCCGCACAGAGCGTACTGAGCGCTGCAAGTAGGAAACGCATGTTCATCGCTTGGCTTCTCCGATGTTCTCCCATGGGTGCGTGCTCCAGTCAGTTCGGTCCGATCGCCGTCCGGACGACGAGGCGCGCGGTCACTGCGTCCGCCGGCGCGGCGTAGACCTCGGCGGTAACGCCGAGCCGGTCCGCCAGCTGCCAGTTGGCCCCGCCGAAAACGACGCCGCGGTTGAGGTTCACTTCGATCCGCGTGCTGTCCACCACCCCGAACTGGTTGGTGAAGTTCACCTGGAAGCGGGGCTCCAACCGGTTATAGCCCCCGCCGACGTACGGGCGCAGTTTGCCGCCGGCCATGGTCCATCCCAGGCTGACATCCGCACCGAAGATGTTGGGTGAGTACTTGTCGTCCGAGCGGGTTCCCTGGAAGCACTCGCTCACGGGGTCGGCCAGCGCGGCGTCGTTGCAGGTGATCGGTCCGTGGATCGAGCCGAAGGTCCCATGGGCGCGGATCGCGGCTACGAGCCCGTCGAGTTTCCCGAAACTCTTCCCGACGGACACGCCGAACAGGTTGGCTTTCACCCCGTTGATCGGGACTGGGGGAATCCACGACGCCTGCAGCGCGAGCCCGAACGGCAAGGGCAGCCCAATCCGCGGGCGCGGCAGCGCGAATATGAGGTCGGTATTCAGCGGCCCCTGGCCCGGCCGACAGATAGTGGGTGTCGCCGTCGCTGGGTCCACCTTGGGCAGGTAGGCCGCCTCGAGCCCTGCCTGCAGGCCGGGGAGGAGCTCCGGCGCCGTCGCCGGACTGAAGGCGAGCGGAACCGAGAAGATCGCCAGCGTCTTCGCTTCGTTCGAGCTCGCCCCGGGGAGGCAGACCGACTGCGCGGCGAGCGGCGCCGCCAACGCAGAGACCAGGATGGCGAAGGTCGCGATCCGCCATTCCGGACCCTCCAGGGCGCTCGAGCGTGGGCGTTGTTTCGAGAGCTGGTTAGGCACACGCGGCTCAGTTCGCCGACGGGACGGGCTCTCGTGCCGTCCCGGCGCGAAGGCCAAACGGGCGCACCCCGGGCTGGGCGGCCCAGCTCCAGTACTCCTGCACCACGCCGTCGTCGATCCTGAGGAGGATGATGCGACTTTCCGAGGCACCACCGCCCATTTGGGTTACGTGCCCGATGACGCGGTCGCCTTGGGTAACGACATCGTCCACCGTGAGCTTGAGGTCGGGCGCGATCGTTCGGAGATCCTTGACCATTGTCTTGAAGCCGTCGCGGCCGAGCGGCGCACCGTTGTTGGTTAGGTCCTTGGCCACAAAGGCGTCCACCAAGGCGAGGTCACCTTGATTGAAGATCTGGTTCACAACCACGGCGAACACCAGCTTGTTGTTTTTTTGTGCGTCCGCATCCTGGGCCGACACCGTCGTGCTCCAGCCGCTCCCCGCGCAGAGCAGCGCCAGTGTCATGGAAGCCATCCAACGCTTATTCACGAGGTCACCTGTTTCGCATCTGATGTGATTGGTGCTGCCAGCCGTCTCGGCTCCGCCGGCGACTGTGCGATCGGATCGATGGGCCGACGGACGTCTGGCGCGCTCGGTCCGAACGCGGGCGACTCGATGTCTGCGGCGTCGCCAATCTCTTGAAGGCTCTTCTTGAACTCGCGAATCCCCTGACCGAGTGAGGCACCCATCTCCGGCAACCGCTTGGTGCCGAAAAGGAGCAAACCGGCGATCAGCGCCATTAGAAGCCCTGGCAGGCTAGGAAAGTGCATTGTGATGCTCCGAGGCAGTCGGTGTGCTGACGCCGCTCCTTGTGAACGGCATCATGGGTCAGCCATATACCACACGAGACTGCAGGGACTGGCGATCTATTCCCGCTGTCGTTGGGGCTCAGCTAGACGCAGGCAGGGACAGCACAGAGGGGGAACGGGAAGACTGACGAGCGAGGTTACGGCCGGGTGGCGCCAGCGCCAAGGTTGGCTGCCACCAGCTGCGCAAACTGGGAGAGCTCGGTTTCGTTCAGATCCGAGATTGCCCAATACGTCATGCCGCCGGCCGCGCCGTGCATCACGTCGTACCCTCGGCGCGAAGCGGCAGCCGGAAGGGCGTTCGCATCGCGACTCGGCCAGACGAAGAGATTGATCACGTGCTGCCGCCGCCCGTAGACCAGGGCCGCGACTTGCCTCTCGCCCAGATAGTCGAGCCGCCCGCCGATCAGAGGGAACCCCTCGATCGTAAAGTCCGGCACCGGAGGCGAGAAGTCGAGCTTCCCCGCGAACCAGGGCTTCACCGTGTGATGCTCGGAGGAGGCGACGTCCGTGAGGTGGGTCCCCTGAAGGGACCGCACGTGACTGGCCACCACCTCGGCGGCTAGACGCGATCCGTCGCCCCACGAGACGTGCCGCGTGGCCAGCTGCCATCCGCCGGCCAGGCCAAGGATGAGGGCTGCCGCGGTCGCGGCCCAAGTCGGGAGCCACACGCGCCGAGCCTGCGAGTGCTTGGCCTGGGCTCGGACAAGAGTGCGCACGCTGCTCCGCAGCCGGTCCGGCGCCCGGAGCGGCAGTAGGTGCGCCTGCACCGCGTCGCGGAGTCTCCGCTCCCGCTCGAGCCGTGCGGAGCAAATGACACATTGACCCAGGTGCGCCTCGACCTCGCCCGCAGCCCGCTCGTCGAGCTCGCGGTCCAGATAGCCGGTCAGCTGGTCACAATGGATCTCGCAGGGCACGATCAGTTCCTCCCATAGTCCTCGACCGGCAGGGCGCGCTGGAGCCGTTGCCGGGCTCGCGACAGCCGCGACATCACGGTTCCCACCGGAATGCCCACCACCTCGGCAATCTCGGCATAGGACAGGCCCTGTACATCGCGCAGGATCACGACTTCGCGGAACTCGACCGGCAGCCCATCCATCGCCTGCTTCAGCGCTTCCTCTAGGGTGCCCTGGAGCAGTTCCGCCTCCGGGTCGTCCCCCATCTGGACTTCACCATGGAGCGTCTCATCGAGCTCGATCGCGCGGGCTTCAGCCTTGTGTCGCCGGAGCCAGCTATAGCAGGTGTGCCGCACGATCGTAAGCAGCCAAGCACGGCTGTTTCCACCCCGGTACCCACCGAAGTGACGAACGGCGCGCAAGTAGGCGTCCTGGACGACGTCTTCGGCATCGTGGTCGTTCCGCAGGAGATGGCGCGCCAGCGTGTATGCCGCGTCCAGGTGGGGAAGGACCGTCTCCTCGAATCGTGCCAGCGCGCTGGGGTCCACCCGTCCCTCGAGGTCTGCTGGTGCCCGCACTAGTGGGAAGACTCACACAGTAAGCCCGGTATTCCCGGGAATTTTTACCGGCCCGCGAGGAGTCTAGCAATCGAGGCGTCCAGACCGCGCGCAACATAACGCTCGACCGGGAGACGAACATGACCGAGACGATTCTGAACGACCACAACGACGACGGGGTCGACCGCCGGGGCTTTCTCAAGTGCATGGCCTGGGCCGGCACCGGCATGCTCTGGGCCGTGAACGGCGGCGTTCTGTCGTCCGTGAACCTGAGCTCCCTCCGGCGGCTGAGCCCGGACGCCCTCAAGGGCGAGCTCTTCTTCGCCCAGATCAGCGACAGCCATATCGGCTTCAGCAAGGAAGCCAACCCCGATGTCACCGCCACGCTTCAAGTAGCGGTCGAGCGGCTCAACGCTTTGCCTCAGCGGCCCGCGTTCGTTCTGCACACGGGTGACATCAGCCAGCTCTCGAAGCCGAGCGAGTTCGACACTGCCGACCAGGTGATCAAGGGGATCAAGACCGAGCGCGTGTTTTACGTCCCGGGCGAGCACGACGTCCTGAGCGATAACGGGCAGAGCTACCTCGACCGGTACGGCAAAGGCACTAAGGGAGGCGGCTGGTACAGCTTCGACCACGGCGGCGCGCACTTCATCGGGCTCGTGAACGTCCTGAACCTCAAGGCGGGGGGCCTCGGCAGCTTGGGCCCAGAGCAGCTCGCCTGGCTCAAGAACGACGTGCGCAGGTTCTCGAGCAGCACGCCGATCGTCGTCTTTGCGCATATCCCGCTCTGGACGGTCTATCCCGAGTGGGGGTGGGGCACCGACGACAGCGAGCAGGCGCTCGGGCTCCTCAAGCGGTTCGGGTCGGTCAGCGTGCTGAACGGCCACATCCACCAGGTGCTGCAAAAGGTCGAGGGGAACGTGCGGTTCCACACCGCGATGTCGACGGCGTTTCCGCAGCCGGCCCCGGGCACCGCGCCCTCGCCCGGACCGTTGAAGGTCGAGGCGAGCCAGCTCCGCAAGGTGCTCGGTATCGCGAGCGTCGAGTTTCTCCGCGGGCACCAGGCGCTGGCCGTTGTGGACTCGCCGCTGGATAACAATCCGGCCGGGGCGGGCGCCGGTGCCGCGGCGGCAGCCGCAGGATCAGTGGCCCCACGCGCCGTACCTGCTGCGACGACCGACTCGACCGCGTCAGCGACGGCCACGACCATCAAGATCGACAACTTCAGCTTCCTCCCGCCGAGCACCACCGTCCCGGTTGGGACCACGATCACCTGGGTGAACGCCGATGACGTCCCCCACAAGATCGTGAGCAGCGATGGGAAGTTCGCGGCTTCGCCGGCCATCGATACCAACGACCAATACGCATTTCGCTTCACTCGGCCGGGGCGCTACGAGTACTTCTGCGCGCTCCATCCCAAGATGACCGGCGTGATCGTCGTCCAGTAGGCCCACTCCATCGATGAGCTACGGAGGATCGATGCCCGGCTTCGTGAAGCTCCAGCCGGAGCGTTACGAGCTCGACTGCCCGGTCGGTAACGGCGCTCACAAGCAGGCGGGCATGAGGGGCGACGATCACAGTGACGGCCGGAGAGTCGGCACCGTCTTCCACTACTAACACGAGGTCAAGCAATGCGAATTCAAGCGATTCTTGCAGCAGGTCTCATCGTGGCCCTTGTGGCCTGCTCAGGCAACAACCCCACCAGCCCGACGAGCAGCGGGGGCGGTTCGGGCGGCGGCACCGGCACGGGCGGCGGCTACGGCGGTGGTGGCGGCACGGGCGGCGGTGGTGGCGGCACGGGCGGCGGTAGTGGCGGCAACACCAGCGGTGGCACGCCGACCAGCGGGGACGTCGCCGTGATCGTGGGCGACATCTTCATGAAGAGCGCGCGTAACGGCTCGGTCAACCCGGCGGTGGACACCGTCGCCGTGGGCGCGAGCGTCACGTGGACCTGGACCAACACGGGGAACGTGTCGCACGGTATCCAGTCCCTCGGGAGCCCCTCATTCCCGACCGGCGCCGTGCTCACGGGCGACGGCAAAACCTACCGGGTGACGTTCAACACCGCCGGCACATATCAGTACGACTGCCTGGTCCACGGCACCATGATGCCCGGAACGATCGTGGTGCAGTGAGTCCGGCCCGCGAAGGCTACCATGCCCGCTGCGCATCCCCCGCCGCGCCGATGCCAAGGTCGGCTTACAGGGCGGCTGCGCGTCACGGGCATGGTCAGGTGCCGGCGACTGGCACGAGCATCCTGTCGATCGGTCGGGCGACTCCTGCTCTTCGGCTCACGCAGGAGCAGAGCCTGGAGTACGCGGGCTACAGCAGCGATCGAATTCGCCGGATCTTCCTGAACACCGGCATCGCGTATCGGCATTTCTACCTGGACAAGCCACCGCGCGTGGACGAAACGTCCGACGAGCTGAATCGGCGCTACCTGGATGGCGCCATGGAGACCGGTTGCCAGGCCGTGCACGCGTGTCTCGACGCGGCCGGCCTGTCTCCGCACAACGTGGATCTGTTGGTGGTGTGCACGTCGACGGGCTACGTCTGTCCGGATATCGGCACCCGGCTCGTCGAGCCGGTGGGTCTGCGCCCTGACATTCAGCGCGCCTCGATGACCGGGCTGGGCTGTGCCGGTGCGCTCCCGGCCTTGCAGCGCGCTTCCGACTTCGCCGAAGCGCATCCCGGACGGATCGCCTTGGTGCTGGCCGTGGAAATCTGCTCGGCCTGCTACTACGTGGATGACACCCTCGAGACCGTGGTGGGCAACGCCATCTGCGCCGATGGCGCATCGGCGTTCCTGCTGACGAGCGGTTCCGTGGCGGCCAGCCGCTACCCGAGGATGGTGGACTTCCAATCGTTCCTCGAACCCGAGCAGCTGGCTCTGGTCGGAATGGCACACCGGAACGGAAAGCTGCGCATTGTGCTGGGGGCCGAGGTTCCGGAGCTGGCCTTCTCTCTCATCCAGGGAGCACTCACTCCCCTTCTGGCCCGCCACGGCCTCCGCCAATCGGATATCCGCTTCTGGGCGGTCCATCCCGGCGGGAGCAAGGTGCTGAACGCCGTTCAAAAGCGGCTTGGCCTGACCGATGCCGACCTGCGGTTCTCCAGGACCGTCCTCCGGAACTACGGCAACATGTCATCGCCGACCGTGATGTTCGTGCTGGATGACGTCAGTCGGAACGGTGATCCCCGTCCGGGCGATTGGGGCGTGATGACCGCGCTGGGCCCCGGAATGGCGGCCGAGGCCGCATTGCTGCGGTGGTAGGGTCCCGCATGCTCCAACTGGCGGCGCAAATGCTCCGGGTCATGAAGAGCAGCCTCCGGCGTGGCCGCTGGCGGGAGTTCAGGGAAGTGCTTGTCAATGGGTTGTCCCTGAGCCGCGCCGGAGGGGCGCAATCCGGTCGGCCGCCGGCGCTGTTTCAGATGGCCACGAGCTATTGGATCTCCCAGGTGGTCTATGTGGCGGCGGCGCTGGGCCTCGCCGATGTGCTGACGGAGGGGCCGAAGTCCTGCCGGGAGATCGCGACCGAGACGGGAGCCGACGAGAGGTCGCTCTACCGGTTGCTGCGGGCCCTGTGCACGATCGGACTGATCCACACCGCCGGTCCTGACCTGTTCAGGCTCGCCGCGCGGGGGAGGCCTCTCGTGTCCGGAGTTCCCGGCTCGTTGCGCGCCATGGTGCTCACGCTGGGCGACATGCACTACGCGGCGTGGGGGCATCTCCTGGAGAGCGTGAGAACAGGCACGTCAGCCTTCCAGGCCGCCTTCGGGGCGCCGCTGTTCGACTATCTGGGACGCGATCTCGAGGCCGGTAGCACGTTCAATGCGGCGATGACCGATTTCTCGGCCCTCGTGGCGCACGCGGTCCTTCTGGCTTACGACTTCTCGGATACCGGCTCGCTGGTTGACGTAGGAGGGGGATGCGGAGGGCTCCTGACCAGCATCATGCGGATGTATCCGGAGATGCAAGGAACCCTGCTCGACACGCCGGCGGTGATTGCCGCCGCCGACAGGCATCTGGACGTGGCCCCAGGCGCTGAACGCCGCTCTCTGGTCCCCGGCAATTTTCTAGAGGCGGTGCCGCCGGGCGCGGATGTCTACCTGATGAGCGGTGTGGTTCACGACTGGGATGACGAGCGCGCAGCGAGAATTCTCGCGAACTGTCGAGCCTCCATGGCTCGGACGGGCCGAGTTCTGGTCGTAGAGTGCGTGGTTCCGGAGGGGGATGAAAGCTCGTTCAGCAAGTTGCTGGACTTGAACATGCTGGTCATGAATGGCGGGCGTGAACGGACCAAATCCGAGTTTCAGCAGTTGTTTGATGCCGCTGGTCTGCAAATGACCCGGGTCATACCGACCGTGTCTCCCCTCAGTGTCGTCGAAGGTGCGCTCCCATGACTGGTCGGATACGGAACCCCGCGGTGTCCATCGCGCTTCTCCGAATCGTGGTCGGCCTCTACTTCGCCAAGGCGCTGGTCACGAAGCTCTCGGTAGTGCTGGTTGGCGGCTTCGTGCCCGTTCCCGAGACCTCGGCCCGGTGGCTCGCGGCGATGCCGCATATCGTGGCCAGGCAGGCGTCGGCCAACCCCCTCCCGTTCTACAAGCAGTTCCTCGAGGGCGTGGTGTTGCCGCACGCGACCCTGTTCGCCCACCTCACGGCATGGGGTGAGGCGGCCGTCGGTGTCGGGCTGACATTGGGGTTGCTGACGCCGATCGCAGCGCTGGTGGGGCTGTTTCTGGTGATGAGCTACGGATTGGCCACGCAGTGGATGTCCCCCGAGCAGCGAGGGTTTCACCTGGTGCTGGGCGCGGCGATGCTCGCGTTCCTTCTGGCGCGGGCGGGTCAGACCTGGGGGCTCGACAGTTGGATCGGTGAGCCGCGCGGCCTGGCACCCACCGCGGACCAGGACGCCCGCGTATCCGACGCCCCGCAATCGACCTAGCTCCGCTCTCGAACCGACGGTTCATGCCACGGTAACCGAAGGCGGCGACCGATGCGGTCTATGCGCCAACAGTCGCCGCGTTTGTCCCCGCCGGTTCCACGCGATGATTCCGTGGGCGCACAAACATGCGGTCGCTGCCACCGGCGGACGGTGCAGCACGAACAGCTCGATCCCCGTGGCGACCACCATGACCGTCATTAGGAGGAGCGCCGAGGCGCCCGCTAACAGGGGAACGACGAGCAGCAGGCCCCCAGTCAGCTCGACAACCCCGGTGACGTACCGGAACCATTGACCCCAGCCGATGTCGTGAAAGAGTCGCACCGCCGCCGGCGATCCCAGGAGTTTGGCACCGCCCAAATAGAGGAACAGCGCCCCCATCGCGAACTCGAGCAGGCGGAGGAGGACCGGGGCGAGCCGGCGGCGAGGCAGTGCGGCGGCCCGGCGTGACGAGGCTTCCCGGGAGGTCAGGGTCATGGCGGCGCACTCCGCTGTCGCAACGGGAGAACGGGAGTCCGGGCGCCCAGGCGCAAGGACGAGGGCGGCTGGTCGGGCCAGTTCCAGATCTCCGTGACCAGGCCGTGCTCGATCCGGAGCATGACGATGCGGCTCTCCAGGGTGCCACTCTCGGCCTGGGTCACGTGCCCCAGCACGAGCTCCTCGGTGGCTGCGGCGTCGTGCACCGTGAGTTTGAAATCCGGCCGGTCGGCGCGGAGATCCTTAACCATCGTCTTGAAGCCCTCGCGGCCAACGGGCACGCCGTTCATGCTGACGTCCTCGGCCATGAGGTCGTCGATCAAGCCGAGGGCTCCCTGATTGAAGATCCGATTCACTACCAGGGCGAAGACAAGCTCGTTGCTCTGCGCGGCTGCGTCCTGCGCCGCGGCGGTGGTGCCCCAGCCGGTCGCCGCGCACAGCAGTGCCAGCCCGATGGACGTGAGCCCGCGCGGGTTCACAGTCGTGCGGCCACCAGGCGGTCCGCCGAGAGGAGGCGGATCATCGGTCGCTCCCCCACTTCGATGGCAAGATCCAGCGGCGACCACCCCTCGAGGTCGGCGAGCAGAGGATCGGCCCCCGCGACCCGCAGGCGACGCGCAAGCTCGAGATCGCTAGCCAGCGTGGCAAACCAAAGGGCCGTCCGCCCCGCCGTGTCGCGGGCGTCCACGCGGGCCCCCCGCACGATCAGCACCTCCGCCACGGCGTAATGGCCGGAGAGGCTTGCCATCATGAGCGGCGTCAGGCCGTCGTGTCCGGCGAGGTTTGCGTCGGCGCCGGCATCTAGCAGCAGCTCGGCGATCGCCGAGCGCCCCGCTGCCGCGGCGAGCAAGAGCGGCGTGTCTCCGTCCTCGTCCTGAGCATCAGGGCTCACGCCGGCGAGGAGCACGCCTTCGACCGCGGACAGGTCGCCGCGCACCGCGGCTCGAAGAAGCCAGCCGGCTCCGGGCTGCTCTTTTGGTAATGCGGTCGTGGACATATGCCTCCGGTTGCTTTGAACGCCCGCCACCCGAACGTCAGCGGCTGTTGACGATCTCGTTCTTGACGTGGTCCGTGAGCGAGTCACGGCCGCCCGGCGAACGGGACTCGCTCGCTCAGTAGTCAAGACCGCGGCTGCGCTGGATCCATTCCGCCCTGCGCAACGCCCCGCCCTCACGTGCAGGCGAACGACGTCCGAGAACCAGCGGTCC
>Ga0310811_10003714_pt1 | contig 19261 bp, 15 predicted proteins | sample YCmetagenome_FD_207642 | JGI IMG/M metagenome (GOLD analysis project Ga0310811, IMG submission 207642) | Soil microbial communities from experimental microcosm in Duke University, North Carolina, United States - YC | ecosystem: Engineered > Artificial ecosystem > Soil microcosm > Unclassified ...
ACTTTTCGCGACAACGCAATTGATGCCGAGGTCCTATCCGAGCTGACCGAGGCCGATCTTGAGAAGCTGGGGATTGTGCTCGGGCACCGCAAGCGACTGCTGAGGGCGATTGGGACACTCGCTTCCCGACAGGGTTGGAGCAGGCTGCGCTAGTCGCTCTAGCTCCGCCGATCGGTGATGGCGCCGAGCGTCGGCAGCTTACGGTGATGTTTTGCGATCTGGTCGGCTCGACCGCGCTGGCGTCGCGTCTCGACCCCGAGGACATGCGGGAGGTGATCGGTGCATATCATCGATGCGTGGCGAAAACGGTCGCCCGGTTCGATGGCTTTGTCGCGAAGTACATGGGCGATGGTGTGCTGGTGTACTTCGGCTATCCGCGAGCGCACGAGCACGATGCCGAGCGGGCGGTGCGCGCCGGATTGAAGCTCGTCGCCAAGGTCGCCGAATTGAAACCGCACTCGAGCGTGCGGCTGCAGCTTCGCGTTGACATCGCGACCGGGCTTGCCGTGGTCGGCGATATCGTAGGCTCGGGAGAAGCGCAGGAACGTGGCATCGTGGGAGAGACGCCAAATCTAGCTGCACGGCTGCAAGCCGTTGCACCGTCAGGCCGCTTGGTCATGAGTGAGGCGACGCAGCGCCTTGTAGAGGGCCTCTTCGAGACTGAGCCGCTGGGCCTGCAAATGCTCAAGGGCTTCAGCGTACCGATTGCAATCTATCGGGTGCTGCGCCCCAGCACCGCACCCAACCGCTTCGAGGCCAGAAGTGGACGGTTCCTAACCCCACTTATCGGCCGCGACAGCGAACTCGCTTTTCTCACCAGGCGGTGGGAAAACGCAATGGAAGGCGAAGGCCAAGCCGTGCTGTTGCAGGGTGAAGCCGGTATCGGCAAATCCCGCCTACTTCAAACGCTCCGTATGCAGCTTCGCGAAATCCCGCACGCCGAGATTTTCCTCTATTGTTCTCCACAACATCAGACCAGCGCGCTTTGGCCGGCGATCCAACAATTGCATCGGACGCTCGGTTTTGCCGGTGAAGAGGATGACCTCGCGCGATGCGAGCGCCTCCGACGCTTTCTCGGAGATCTCGATTTGGACAGTGCGGATATGGTCGGGCCGCTCGCTATGCTGCTTGGTCTATCCGCGGATCCGGACTGGAATGTGGGCCTAGCGGATCCTGGACAAGTTCGCCAAGCCGTGTTTACCGCCTTGTCGCGGCTCACCTCTGCGATGCAGCGGCGAAGCCCAGTGCTTGTGGTTGTCGAGGATGCCCATTGGATCGATCCTTCGACCACAGAACTTGTCGGTCAGATGCTTTCTGACATGCCGTCCCAACGGCTTTTCATTCTGCTGACTGCCCGACCGGAGTTTCGAGCTCCGTGGTCGACTTTGTCGCCACTGGTAACGTTGCCACTCGCCAGGCTGAGCCGCCGCGAGACCGAGGTGATGATTCGTGGCGTCGCGCCCGATGTTCCGGCAGCCATGTTGGCGCAGTTAGTCGTCAAGACCGACGGTGTGCCGCTATTCATCGAAGAGCTAACCAGATCAGTGGCCGAAAGTAGGAGTAACGTCGGCTTCGGCGCGGCCATCGAGATCCCTGCGACCTTGCAGGCCGCGCTTCACGCTCGGTTGGATCGTCTGGCGCCGATCCGGCAAATTATTCAGATGGCGGCGCTTTTGGGTCGGGTGTTCGATGCCGATCTTCTGATCGCGGTAAGCCAGCGCGACGCCGCCGTGGTCAAGCAGGCACTGCACGACCTGATCGAGGCTGAGCTTATCTACCCGCGAAGAGATCCCCACTCCGAAAGCTATCAGTTCAAACACGCACTGATCCAGGACGCGGCCATCAGCACACTTCTTCGCAACCAACGGGCTCAATTGCACAACCGGATCGCCGTTGCTCTGGGCGAGCTTCGCGCCGATGCGGTCGAGTGTAATCCGGAGCTCCTGGCGCACCATCTTCAGGAAGCCGGCGATTGGAGCACCGCCCTCGATCAGTGGCAAAAGGCGGGAGAGGCCGCTATGGCCAGGGCTGCCGCCAAGGAAGCTGTATCGCATTTTGCCAGCGCGATTGAGTGCAGCAGGAGACTAGACAATGTGTCTGGCGGCGCCGAGCGGATGACACGTTTGCATCTGGCGATGGCCAGTGCCTTGATGCAGGCGGAAGGCTTTGGTGCCGAGCGCCTTGGTCAGGCGCTTGATGATACACGTCGTGCCGCCACGGACACGGCATTAGTCGAATTGCAGTGTCAGGTGGCACTTACGTCCGGTGTGTTTTTTTATGCCACCGGGAGCAACCGCAGTTACCTTACGCTCGTCGATGAGCAACTGGAACATCACTCTGATCTGCTACGTCCGGCCTATGTGAGCGGCCTTTGGTTAAACAAGGGGACTGCCCATTTTAACCGGGGAGAATGGCGCCTCGCGCTCGAAGCCCTGCGTAAGGCCCAAGATCTGATTGATCGTGCTGACGCCAGCCATCGCATCTTGCTGGGCGGCGGGGATCAACTCATTGCGATCCACGACATACTTCAACGATCACTAGTTTCCATCGGCCTCATTGATGAGGCCGTCGAAACGACAGAGCGCCTTGCTCAAGCTATTGACCGGATGGAGAAGCCCTTCGACATCGCTTGGGCTCTTAGCGTGAAGTGCCATTTATGCGCGCTGCTCGGCCAACACGATGTGCTAATGCAGGACGCTGCGAAGATAATCGAGATCTGCGAACGACTGGGTGAACTGGATGCCGGCATCGACGATGTTCGGCAGGGAATGGTTACTTGGCTTGGTAAGGGCGTCGTATTTCGTACCCTAGAGCGATATGCTGGCTGTGTGATCTTCTAGTGCAGGCGGGCCGCCTCGACGAGGCATCGCACCTGCTGGATGAGGCCGATGCCCTCGTTATCAATACCGACGACGCTTGCTTCTTGGCTGAATGCATCCGCATACGTGGTCAAATCGCCGCTTGCGGAAACGATCTGACCGGCGCTGTTCGCCTCTTCGATAAGGCGATCGGCATTTCCCAGCAGCAGGAAGCGCGAGTATTTGAGCTCCGCGCTACCACACAACTAGCATCAGTTCTCGCACGTCAAGGGCACGTCCGGGAGGGTGAGGCGCGCCTGCGCACCATCATCGACGCATTCTACACCAAACACGAATTCGTCGATCTTGCCGCTGCTCGACAGGTGCTGGATACATTGCGCCGATAGCTCAACCTCTCGCGGTCACAACCGGCGGCGTCGATGTTGGCTCGGTTTCCTGCACAGCATGATGTGTCCGTTCATGGCCCATAGCGAATATACATTCGTCCTAAGTCGAAGTCCGGTTTCACCGGCCAAGCAGACGAGAGCTATCCTGAATGTGGCACCCTCTCGAGAGGTTGTGCCTCGCCGAACGGCGTTCGGTTACGCTACCGCCCGCTGACATAGGTGCGGTCCCCTTGGACTTTCGCGCGGAGGTAAACTTCGGTCGGTCGAAAGCAACCGTCAGCGAACCGGAGGCTCATTTAGCTAAGCCATTGAAATCGGCTGATCTCGCTCAAGCGTACCGAGAGGCCCTCGGTCAACACGACCAGAGAGAAATTCATTCTGTGAAGAGAAATCGGGCTGAATGACCGCCAACGCGGTCAACAGCACTGCCTGTAAAGTGTTGCCGCGATAGTGCTTTTTTGTGGCGTTCAACCAAGACCGAGATTAGTTGAACATCAAGCGACCGGCGGGCCAAAGGCAACCACCGAAAAACTGTAACTGGACGCCCGGCTTGTCGAACCGCCTGGAAACAAGCAGATCCTGTTCTTGTCTGGCTTCTTCGCAAACTAGGGTTCTTTCGCCCTAGTATGTCCGTCCATACTTAGCCCACCCTCCAAAGCATGGCGGCGCGGTGAGGCAGGCATCGGCAAGTCGCGCCTGCACACGGGACACGCCGGGAGCCATTTTCGCCAACTTCACGAGGCCGATGCTCCCCGCCGTTGACGGTGGTAGGGCGAAGCCTCCGTGATGCGGTGGCCGATCGCGAAGAGCGCATCGCCGGCCTTGTCGACCAAGTGCGCGGCAAGTTGGGCGATCCGTTTCAGCGCCTTGAGCTGGCTGACCATCTAACACCCAGGAGCACTCCATTCAGGGTGCTGTCAGGGCTAGGTGAAGCCATCGATAAGCGAATTGTCCGGGCCGGGATGATCGCGCTGCAGTTATTGCGCGCTATTCGCGACGCAACAAAGACGTGCTCGACGAGCCGGATATCCGGCGGACCGGGTCCAATCAGTCGATCGTTGCTACGGATAGACGACGACTTCATTCCCCCGCCCGAGGTGCAGCGGGCGACCATTCGGGCCGCCCGCATAGTTAGACTCAACGTGTCAGCGTCCACTCAATCGTGCCCGTTGTGGCCGCTCTGCTGCATGGCCTTGAGGATGCCGTCCAGGTTGTAGGTCTCGGGTGCCTGCATCGGCGGAAACTCCTTGTAGGAGAAGAGTTCCTTCTCCCAAAGCAACTGGCCGATCGGCAGCATGTTCCAGTTGTAGAGGTAAGCGTTGCCAGGTGAGCCGAGCGCGCCCCCATAGCCAAGCAGGGACTTCGCGTCGTCACCGACCGTTTGCTCGAAGGGATCGCGCTTGAGATTGAGCAGCTGGGTCCAGTGAAAGCTCTGGGCTCCAAACAGTCCACCCGTCCCCGTGTCCGGCACGATCGTGTAATACATCTTCCAGTTCTTGTAGCGAACCGCCGATGGTTGCGAGCCCGTGTAGTAGAAGAACACTTCACGAGCCGACTTTTGCGACTTGCCGGTGAGGTAGTCGGTCTGATCGACGCCGTCGAGCTTGGTCTTGACGATGCCGGGGTACTTGCCCGCCATGATCTGCCCGTTCAGCGCGTCACCTTTGGGTCCGCCGGCGATGTCGACCAGTGTCGGTACCCAGTCGAGCGATGCAAACATATCGTTCATGACCGTGCCCGGCTTGATGACGCCTTTCCAGCGGACGAGCATCGGTGCGCGCATGCCGCCTTCCCATGTGGTCAGCTTGCCGCCTTTGAAGGGGGTGTTGCCGCCATCCGGAAAGGTGATGTTCTCGGCCCCGTTGTCGGTGGTGAAGACAACAATCGTATTGTCGAGCTGGCCCATGGCCTCGAGCTTCTTGAGGACTTCGCCGATGTTGTCGTCCATCTGCTTCATGCCGGCTTCGTTGGTGCCCCAGTCCTTGCCGCCTTGCTCACCCACCATCGCCTCGTACTTTGGCGACAGTACGGTCGTTATGTGCATGCGCGCCGGGTTGTACCAGACGAAGAATGGCTTGTTGGTCTTCTTGGGGTCGTTGCGGTCGAGAAAGTCGATGACTTTGCCCGATATCTCCTCGTCCACCGTCTTAGAACGTTCCAGCGTCAGCGGACCCTCGTCCTTGCAGGTCGTATTATTCTGCGTGCCGTCGCTGGACTTGCACGAAATAACCGGGCGCGGCGGCGTGAGACATGTAGACGTTTTCGGATCCAGGGCGCCAGGCACCTCGGGCAAACCTGTGATCGGCGTATTCTTGCAGGGCGGTGCGATGCCTTGCACCAGCGGGCTCTTGTTGATGTCGACGAAGCTCACGCCCTGCATTGCGTCGAGGTGGTAGAGATAACCCCAAAACTCCTGGAAACCGTGCGAGGTCGGCAGCGCCTCGAAATGGTCGCCCAGGTGGTTCTTGCCGAATTCGCCCGTGCTGTAGCCGAGGTCGAACAAGAATTTGGCCAACGCCGGCGTGCCGGGCCGCAGCCAGGAAGGGCTGCCCGGCAGTTGCGGCGGGATCATGCCGGTGCGCAGCGGGTGCATACCGGTGAAGAAGGCGTTGCGCCCAGCCGTGCAACTCTGCTCGGCGTAGTACGTCATGAATTTGGCGCCCTCCTGACCGATTCGGTCGATGTTGGGCGTTTCACCGACCATCAGCCCTTGATGATAGATGCTGGGCTGCATCCAGCCGATGTCGTCGCCCATGATGAACAGGATGTTGGGCTTGCCCGGCCCCTGAGCGCCAGCCGGTGCGGCAACAAGCACCGCAGCAACGGCTGCGCTGCTTACGGTGACCAGCAGTCGTTTAAGGTTCATGTGCGGAACCTCCTTCGGGTCATTGGAGAAACGGTCGCAAAAAGCGGTACTTGCAATGAGGCACGCGCGACCGCTTTGCGCCGGGCGGCCAACCGACCGGCCCTAGCCAATAGTCTTGACTGGAGGCGTCCCGCGCTATGCAAATTCGGTCAATCAGCATGATCGGCGCTCGGCATCTCAAAAAGATCCGGTTGGATAGTGCAGGGCTGCGGCATGGGGCTGTCAGAACCTTGCAACACGGCCGCGGCCGGTCGCGGCGTACCTTGCATGGCTCCAGACTCTATCACTCCGACGTTATCCCTTTTCTGCCACGTCAAAGCGTGAGCCAGTCGCGATCACGTCGTAAGCGAGGCCACTTGCCATCGCTGTTTTCTCGAAGGCGTTACTTCGGAAACATGAACTGGATCTGGGCGCGCAGCTGCCAATCGGGGCCGAAGTCGGGACGCACGACATTGTAATAGGCGCTTAGCTGTGCGTTCACGGGTAGTTTGCCGAGATGGAAGATCTTGCCAATCCCACCGCCCAACGGCAGCGTCAGCTGCTGGTTCATGGGCGCCAACCAGCTCATAGTGATGATGGGCGCTGAGACGAGATAAAGCCCACCCTCGAAGTTATAGTTGACGAAGGGCTGAAGCAGACCATTGCTATATGCTGGCGCATTGGCGTTGGTGCCGAGCGACCAGACATTGTTCATTAAAGCGCCATAGACCCACGGATCACCTTTCGCTAGGTGCAGCACAACGCCCGACGGCCCGAGGCCGAGATTGTCGTTGCCCAAGGTACGGCTCGTGTGCGTAGGCATTTGCGCGATCGGGCCCAGGCCCCAAATCCAGGCGCCCGGCTGCGCTGGCGAAAGGAACGCCGTAAACTGGAGATCGCCCAGCCCGCTCACCGCGCCGGCAGTTGGTCCCAGCGAAGGATTGAAGACTACCGGCAGGATGGTGCGGGTGATGATGTTCCATTGCTCGCTGACGCCGAACGGCACCACCGGCTGGATGTTGAGGATATCCTGAACGCCGCGGTTGGGACCGACGTTGAAGTTGGCGTTGTTCTGGAACGGTACGCTAATCAGGTTGCCCACTGGATTCTGCGCCAGCTTGGCAAGGTCTTCACTGCTCAGCTCTTCGCCTCGGGCGGATGCCCCAACCATGCCTGCGGCGGCAACGATCGCCATCAAGGTTGCCGGGAGGAGCCTAGTCGCCATTGGCCGTTCTCACGAAGCTGCGCCTGCCCAGCTGCATCGGCTATCGTTGGTGGCGATCGTCAGCGTCTTCGGAATGCGCGAAAGATTGGCCTGGATCTTGATCCAGTCCCCACCGGCATAGACGTTGGGACCGACACGGGTCAGCCCGTAGTGAATGCCCCCGTCCGTCAGCAGCATTCCGGAGTCATTGGTGACCGTGAAAGTCATGGGCCTCGTCATACCTGGATCAGCCATCATGCAGTTCGCAAGACTGGTCGTCGTCAATGAAAGGTTGAACACGGTAGACGAGTCGGGATCCCTCGGGCCACCAGTGTAAGGCGTCGGTCCATCCTGAACGCAGCCGCCACAGAACAGCAATGCCGCCGTAAGTGCGAGACTAGGCTTATTGTTCATGTTGGTCTCATCCACGATGATTGTTGCCGCGCCGTTCGCGTGCATGTAAGCCCCAGCCGACGTTTGAGCTATGCAAAATCGGCGGAGTTTCGGTTCAGGTAGTGCGCCCCTACCTATCTAGGCATTCGCCGATGGCCGACTTAAGAGATCGTGGACCGGCTCCGGCGCGGCAGCCAAAGATCGCGCGGCCTTTATGTGCGGATCATGCCGGCGACATCGGACGTCACTATTGCGGCCGTCGATGCGGTCCGCATTGCTACCGCCTCTCGAACGGGTAGATCGAGTTTCAATCGGCTTTCATGTCGACCACAGTCCATTTCCGTTGCACGGCCTCGTCCCACGCCTTGTCGAGACGGCCGATGCGAGACTGGCGGTCATAGGCATATTCGCGCGTCGCATCGGTGTGATGCACCAGCCCCATGAAGCGTGGTCCAGCACCGCCCGCGGTGTATTCCAGCATCTGCTGGTCGCCATCGGAGTTGCCGAACGCCAGGGTCGGCCGGCGGCCGATGATGCGGTTGATGCCGCCGGCTTGCCCGGCCCGTCGTCGATGAACTCGACCTTGGGTTCCTTGACCAGGACGGGCTTGCCGTCACGCAGTTCGTACTTCACCACGCCGGACGAGCCCACGACCTGCTCGGGCGGGATGCCGTAGACCTTCTCCCTCCACGGCCGCATAAATTCGACGCCGCCGCCTGAGACGATGAAGGTCTTGAACTGGTTGGCGCGCAGCAGCGTCATCAGCTCGAGCATCGGCTGATAGATCAGCTTGGTGTAGGGGCGGTCGAAGCGGGGATGGCGCGCGGTTGCGACCCAGTCCTCGACCGTCTTGCTGAATTGCTCGACCGTCATGCCGCTGTGGGTGGCGGCGACGATTTCGAGCATGCCTTTCTCGCCGGTCGCGGCGAGGCCTGCCCTGTCGCCCGCCAGCACCGACTTGAAGGGCTCGCGCTCCTTCCATTCCGGATGCTGCGGCGCCAGCGCCTTTACCCGATCCAAGGCGAAGGCAATCTGGCAATAGACCGGCTGCTAGGTCCACAGCGTGCCGTCATTGTCGAACACCGCGATCCGCTCGGGGACGGCCACGAAGTCGGCGCCGCCGGCGGTCGTGGTCCGCGAGACGAAGTCGAGCAGCGCTTTCTTGGACGCGCCGTCGTTCCACGACGGCAGCGGATCGGTCTGTGCCAGGGCAGTCGACGCGGTCGCGACGAGAACGGCCAGGCCGAGCAGGTAACGGCGATGCATCATGTGTTTCCCCTCGTGCTTCAAAAGCGGAAGCTCGCGCCGATGATCGGTCGTACAAGACCTCGTTGATGCCGAAGGTGTCGACGCCCGAGCCCGAACTCCCTAAGGAATAGAGGCTGTACACAACGTATCAGCTGCATCTAAGCCCATTTTCCGGCCTGATACCTATGCTCGCTTGATGCAAATCAAGGGCCTCGCGGCCGCTGCAGCCTGTCGATCCCCTGCTGGACTGCCGGGTCGTCAGGTCGGAGCGCTCGCAACGTCATGAGATGCCCGAGCGCGGCTTGCCGGTCGCCGTCCCGCAGGGCCCATCCGGCGGCAGCCGACAGCGCGTCGGGGTCGTAGGGGTGATGTTTCAGAACGGCGTCGAGCGCCTGAACCGCTGCCGGCTGGTGCCCGGTCTGTTCCAGGGCGACAGCATGGACGAAGCCGTAGCGCGCATTGTCCGGCTCGAGCTCGACGGCGCGCCGTAGCTCATCGACCGCCGAAGCGAGCTTGCGCTGGCGAATCAGCGACAGGCCGAGCGCGTGATGGGCAAGCGCGGACTCCGGGTTGCGCTCGAGCGCGTGGCGCAGCGTCGCTGCTGCCTTCGCCTCGTCGCGCCGGGCTCGATAAAGCTCGGCGAGCTGCACATAGGCGGGCACGAACGTCGGATCGGTAGCGATCGCCCGCAAGAGATGATCGTCCGCGAGCAGGCCGTTGCCGCGTCGGATCTCGAGCAGAGCGAGGTTCATGTGGCCCTCGCCGCGATCGGCGTTGTAGCGCTGCACGGCGACGTACTCGGCGAGCGCCGCCCGGAACGCTTCCCGGTCCGGATCGGAGAGCTGCATCTCCGGCGCACCAGTTAGGGCATGAGCCGTCTCGGTCCGAACCCGTAGCGTCGGGTCGCGGAGGAGCGGCGCGAGCAACGCCAGGCGCTGCGCCGGTTCGAGCGATGCCGCTGCTTCGACCGCGGCCGCCCTCAACATGGGATCACTGCCGGAGAGGGCGGCCCGCAGGTCGACGCCGGCGAGCGGTCGGTCGGCCGCGGCGGCGCGCGCGATGGCGGTGGCGCGAACGATCGCCGGCTCGGCCGAATCGTTGGCGATACGGGCGAGCAGGCCGGCCGCGCCCGGCGCGCCGGTGTCGGCGGCGTGGAACGCCGTGCCAAAATTCTGGAAGCCGGACGGCGCGTGGCCGAGGCGCGCGCGGAGCTGCTCGGCCGTCCAGCCGACCGGCTTGTCGCCATGGCAGCTGGCGCAGACGTCGGCCGTGCCGAGCGACGCCGCGAGATCGGGACGTGGCACGCGGAAGCTGTGATCGTGCCGCGGATCGACCACCATGTAAGTGACGGTCGGCATATGGCACGACACGCATTGGCCGGCTTTTGAATCGGGATCGTGGAAATGATGCGCCTTGCTGTCGTATCGGGCGGGCTGGTGGCACTGCTCGCACAGCGAGTTGCCCTCGGCGCGCAGCTTCTGGGTGTGCGGGTCGTGGCAATCGCTGCAGGTCACGCCTTTGGCGAACATCCGGCTCTGCAGGAACGAGCCGTGATTGAACACCTCGTCCTGCATCTGGCCGTCGGTGCGGTAGAGCCCGCGCTCCAGCAGGCTGACGCGGAAACCGTCGGCGAGCGGCTGGCCGGCGTGGATCGCGTCGGTCAGTTGTGAGCGCCGCGCATGGCAGCGCCCGCAGGTCTCGACCTCGGCGACCTGTCCGGCGGCCGGCTTCGCGACCTGTGGCCGGGCGGCGGGATCGTTGCCCCAGGCGATGCCTGCGCGCGCGGGAGACTGCGCAGGCATCCGGATGTGCGGGTCGGCGACATGGGCGCTGCCTGGCCCATGGCAGGCTTCGCAGCCGACGCCAAGCTCGCTCCAGGTCGAGCTGTAGCTGCTCGAGGCCTCGTCGAAGCCCTTGTGCAGGTCGGTGACGTGGCAGTCGATGCACATGTAGTTCGCGGTCTGCTGAATGCCCGTCCAGTGCAGCGGATCGCCGTATCGAACTTTCTGGCCGGGATAGAGATCGAACCAACGCTGGCCACCAGCCGTCTGAGGCCGCGTGTCCCAGGCGATGCCGAGGGCCTGCAGCCGGCCTCCGGGCATCGCAATGAGATATTGCTGCAGCGGCGTCACCCCGAAAGTGAACTTGACCTCGAACTCGCCCGGCTTGCCGTCCGGCCCCTCCGTGAGCACGAGGAACTTGTCGTCGCGGCGGGTGAAGGTTGTAGTCACCCCTCACGACCGGGCTGCTCGCAGGCTGCATGGCGGCGGCATGCTGGGAACCTTTCCAGGCGGCCGATTCAGGCTGGTGGCACGTGGCGCAAGTCGAGCTGCCGACGAAGGCGACCGCCTCAGGCCCGGCGGGCGCCGCGCCGGTCTGGGCACGCAAATGGAGGGCTCCGGCGCTGGCCAAGAAGACCAGGGCCAGCAGCAGGATCGTCGAGCGTCGCGGTGTGACGAGGCAGTATGGCACCGGCCGCTCAGAAGCTTACCGTGAGTCCGATCATCGGCCCATGCACGATGAGATTGAGATCCCCGCCTGTAGCACTGTCGAACGTCTTGTACACGGAGAGCGCCCGGTAGCCGCCTACGGCGGACAGCGAATAGCCGGTGAAATGCCACGTGTAGCTGTAGATGCCCGCGACCTGCCAGGAGAACAGACTGCTGCCGGGAATACCGAAGCCGCCAACGTCGGCCCGAAACATCACGTTCTGACTCGGCGTAATCTGGTGGCGGAACCGGAAGCCGATGAGCGGGTCGGTCCACTGCAGGGTGCCGCTATCGGCGATCCCGATCGTCTTGCTCCGATCGAAAACTGCAAGCCGAGGGTCGGAGAAGCTAATGGCGCCCGTCAAATCGAGCGCGACGTCGGTCGTGGAGTTCCAGTAGCGTGCGCCTGCCAAGATATCGAACGCGGTGAAGGACTGCTCGCTCCATGTCCACTTGTTGGCTTCATAAACCGCGCCGCCTTCCAGGATTAGGAGAGACGTGGTGATGGCTGCATTGGCCGTCAGGCTGAGCCTCACTCCCGCGATGGGATTGCGATAAGCCGCTGCCGACGCCGGAATCCCCAGCTTGGCCCATACAACGTCACCATAGAGGCCGAAACGGCCCTTGTTGGCCTCGAAGTAGCTGTCCCAAGCCAGCAACGAGTCGCTCTTTTGGATGAGATCGATGACGCTGGCATTGATGTCGACGGTGTTTCCTCGCGCGCTTGCACTTCCGGAAAGGTTGGTCGCCCAGCCGTAGATGGTTGCAGCGAAGCGCCAGTCGTCCGAGGATTTCGCGGCGCCGGGCTTGTTCCCATCCGCGACTATGGGCGGTTGCTGCACCGGTCCCGGATCGACGGACTCCGATTGGGCCCATGCGGTGGCACTCGCGACGCTCAGGAGGCTCCCTATGACTACCGCCAGATACGACCTCATTCGCCTCATCATGGCGGGCGGCCGAGGCGAGCGGCCCGCTATGCGTTTCCGACAATTCGCCGGGTCGGCGGGTCGGTAACGGAAGATCGTTAGGACTGCAGCAACAGGCAGAAGCCTTCGATCTAGACGCGGCATCGGCGTTTGTCCTTGAAAGCGTAGCGGGACTTTCGTGACCCGATGAAATTTCCGGGTCGCACATGTTGACGGACTTTTGCCGACGAGGCCTGTCCTCGGCGTTTAGTTGCCGGTCGGCAGAGTGAGGGTCACGCCGTCCTTCTTCAGCTGGTCTCGAACCCATTCGAACTTCTGGTAGTTCGAGAGGGTGATGGGCCCAGTATAGCCCATGCTCTGCAGTTTCCGTGGTGGATACTGAACGTAGGTCTTCACGAGCTTGTCCAACTCCTGGCCCATGACGACCCCCATCCAGGTCGTTTCGGTGAAGTTGGTCATGAAGATGTCGTAACGCTCTTGAGGGTCCTGGTAGAGGTCGAACACCTGCGGAACAGTGGCAACATAGCTTTCAGGCCCCTTCCAACCGAGGTTCGTGTCGACCGCAAGGCCGCCCGTCGGCTTCCCATCATCGCCGCGGAGGTTGAATACGAACTTGAACTGATGATAGCGGACAGCGCCCGGAGACAGTTCGTTTTCAGTGAAGTAGAACCACGTCTCCCGAGGCGCCTTGCCTGTCCCGAAGAGGATCGGCGACATGTCGTAGCTGTCGAAAATGATCGGCTGACCATCGCGGTCCTTCTCCGGCAACTTCACCCCGGCCATCGCAGCGAACGTGGCCATGAAATCCAAACCACCGACGATGTCATAGTTCTTCGATCCGGCTTTGATGTTCGGACCCATGGCGATGAACGGCACCCGGTTCCCGCCTTCTCGTACTGTGCCCTTGGTGCCGCGAAACGGCGTGTAGCCGGCATCCGGATAGACGTCCTGCCAGGCTCCGTTGTCCGTGGTCCAGAAAATATAAGTATTCTTGTCGAGACCGAGCTCGCGGACCTTTTCGGCTATCCTGCCGATCCGGGTATCATTCTCGACGATCGAATCAGCGAACTTGCTCTTGGCCAGCGACTTGTCCTTGAACTCGGGCGCCGGCATGTTCGGCTGATGCACCTTCATGAAGTTTACGCTCATGAAGAACGGCTTGCCGGCCTTGGCTGCTCTGTCGAGATACCCGACCGACGCCTTTTCGACGTACTCGTCATAGAACGGAATACCGACCACACCGGGCTTTCCATCGATGACCGGCGTGTTGACGTACTGCCCGTTGATCTTGAACTCCTCGACAGCCTTTTCGCCGGCCTTCCCGGACAAGGACCCCTTGGTCACTTTGTTGAACATGTCCCGCAGCTCCGCTGGCATCGCCGGGAACCAGGTCGGATCACCATAGGTGTATGCATTGAGATGATACAGGCCGACGTACTTCATCTCGTCGTAGCCCTGCGCTGTCGGCAGCGCATAGTCTGCTTCACCCAGATGCCATTTGCCCGTGAAGAAGGTGTTGTAGCCGCCCGTTTTGAGCACTGAAGCCAACGTCCATTCGGCTGCAGGCAAACCGCCGCCCTGGCCTTGAAAGGCCACCGTTGTCATGCCGCTGCGGTTGGGGATGCGGCCCGTCTGGACAGCAGCGCGCCCGGGCGTGCAGCTCGGCTGGGCGTAGTTGGAAAAGAAGGTCATCCCTTCCGCCGCCAAGCGGTCGAGGCTCGGAGTTGGGCTCCCACGGCCCGGGCCTCCACCGTAGACACCAGCGTCCCCGTAGCCGAAGTCGTCGGACAAAATCAGAATGATGTTAGGCTTCTGAATCTGGGCAGCGGCTGGAAAGCCAGCCGCGCACAGCGCGGTAGCTGCCAGCACCGCGAGCCTGGCATACCGATCAGGTTTCATGTTGCCCCCTCCACAGGGAATATCTCGTGGATCTTCACGAGGAAGGTGGACCAGTCATTCCAGCCAGTACTATGCAAATTCGGCCGAAATGGATTTGCGGCGACGCAGTGTCGCCAGCGGCACCTCGCCGAACAGGCGGCGATAGACGCCGGCAAAGCGGCCGGGCTGCGAAAAACCATGCGAGCGCGCGACTTCGGCGACGCTCGTCGCGTTGGGATCGGCCTTGAGTAAAGTCAAACGCGCGAGGTTGAGACGGCGCAGCTTCGCGTACTCGAGCGGGCTGCAACCGAGATAGGCTGCGCAATAAGCCCGCAACGTGCGTGCCGGCACGCCGATCGCGGCGCAGAGCGCGGGTAAGGATTGCGAATGGTCGTGCGCCGCTAGGGCGTCTTCGAAACGCACCATGATCTCGGCGCGTCGCCGCCAGGCGTCGGTGCGGAGCACCGGCTGCCCATTACCCAGTGCCGTGACAAGCGCATGGATCAATTCCTGCTCAAGCGCCCGGCTGACTTCGCGGCGCGCCAGCAGGCCGGGCTTGGTGCGCGCCAGGCGACCGGCCTTTGACTGCAGGCGCAGCAGCGCGGCCGAGCTGCGCGCGGATGGCCGGAGCAATTGGGTGCTCCCCGTCGGTAGATCGACCTCGAGCAGCGTCCGGACATAGCCCTTAAGGTTGTTGGGCGAGATCAATATCAAGCCCCACCGTGTGCCGACCATCGTGCGCTGGTGAAAGCGATCGCCGGGTGCATGCAGCACCAGGTCGCCCAGATTCAATCGAAGTCCGTTCCAGATCAGCGAGGAATTGTCAGCCAGTGGGAAGGAGACGAACAGCGACGAGTGCGACAGGGTAATGAAAGCCACCCGTGGCGCCTTCTCCTCGATCACGAACAGGCGCAGGCAAGGCAAGCGGATCCACGACACCTCCGAGCTGAATGCGACGCAGTCGGTGACGGCCAGGCCAAAGCGCGCGTCTATCAGCCCGCCGGGAAAGTTGTCGGGATCGGTGAAGGCCGCACTGCCGAACCTCGTCATGTCTCCTTTTGCACGCCTTACACCTAGAGGCGTCCTGCAGGTCAGTATGTACGGCTGTTCAAAGCTAGCTATGCAAAAACGGAATAAATGCGTTCAGGCCGAGCGAATATTCCGTCGATATGGCGTCCTCGTCGAGCAGCGGAGGCCTTCCAATGCCAATTCCAAGTAACAAGGCAACAGCAGGCGGCGCGGCAGCACGGCTCGGTGCCGGATTGGACCGGCCCGGGTTTGCCGCGGTGTCGTAGCGGTTGCCAATCGCCGAATCTATACTGCCAGAAGTCCAATTTAGAAGACATTCCAGATCGTGTCCCAATGCGTGGTGTATCTGACGGTTAGTCAGTACGACGATTCCGCGGCTAGCGCCGGATCGATCAAGCAGCCATATCGGGCAGCCCGACAAGAGGATCATCGCCGACGGGGGCGATGCTTTCCAGAGTGATGTAGCGGGCGCGTTGGACGGCCCATTCATCGTTCTGCTCGAGGAGGATGGCGCCGACGAGGCGGGTGATGGCAGCCTCGTTGGGGAAGATGCCGACGACCTCGGTGCGTCGCTTGATCTCGCCGTTCAATCGCTCGAGCGGGTTGGTGCTGTGCAGCTTGGTGCGGTGCTGTGGCGGGAAGCTCATGTAGGCCAGCACGTCAGGCTCGGCCTGGTCCATCAGGTCGGCGAGCTTGGGGAGCTTGGGTCTGAGCTGGTCGGCGACGCGTCGCCATTGGGCCTTGGCCTGCTTGGCATCGTCCTGGGCGAAGGCTGTGGCGATGAAGGCCGAGACGACACGCTTGCCGCTGCGGCCGGCATGGGCGAGCGCGTTGCGCATGAAGTGGACACGACAGCGCTGCCAGGTGGCGGTGAAGATCCGGGAGACGGCGGCCTTGATGCCTTCGTGGGCGTCGGAGACCACCAGCTTCACGCCGCGCAGGCCGCGCCGGGCGAGCTTGCGCAGGAAGGCGGTCCAGAAGGTCTCGGCTTCGGACGGTCCGATGTCCATGCCCAGCACCTCGCGCCGGCCATCACAATTGGCGCCGACTGCGACGATCACAGCGACCGAGACGATGCGGCCGTCCTGCCGGACCTTCACGTAGGTGGCGTCGATCCACAGGTATGGCCAGTCGCCCTCGATCGGCCGGTCGAGGAAGGCCTGGACGCGTTGGTCGATCTCTTCGCACAGCCGCGAGACCTGGCTCTTGGAGATGCCGCTCATGCCCATGGCCTTGACCAGCTCGTCGACCGAGTCGCGCGGAGTAACCTCCGCGCTTAGTCGAGATGCCCTGGATGTACGCCTCCTGGATGACGGCGGTCAGCGCCTTCTCGGCCATCCGGCGGGGCTCCAGGAAGCCCGGGAAGTAGCTGCCGCGGCGCAGCTTGGGGATGCGCAGTTCGACCGTCCCGGCCCGGGTCTCCCAATCACGATCGCGATAGCCATTACGTTGTGCCAGACGGGTGGCGCTCTTCTCGCCGTGCGGCGCGCCTGTCAGCGCGCCGACCTCGAGCTCCATCAGCCGCTCGGCGGCAAAAGCGATCATATCGCGCAATACATCCGCGTCAGGGGTCTTCTCCACGAGCATACGCAGGTTCATCATCTCGTCAGTCATCGGTGGTGTCCTTAGTCAAGAGTTGGTCTTCGCAACCCAACCCTAACCCGGAAATCGCCGGTGACCGCCGCAAGCCCGCTCCCTCGCTACGGCGCCATCAAACAGCGCGCTCGCTCGCGGCCCTGCTACCGCCTGCTACACCACCGGCTGGGACACGACCACATTCCAACCAGTCGCCCATCCTGGATTGCATAGTTGATACCGCGAAGCCGCTTCTTTCAGCTATGCAGGAACGGCAAGTTCGTTGGCTTTCCTTCCGGAACCATCTGGCGCAGCGACGTTGACGGCGGTTCGCCAAACAGGGCTCGGTATTCGACTGAGAAGCGGCCGAGTTCCCAGAAACCATGCATCGTCGCGATCTGGGTGACGGTTGTTGTCGAAGCATCGGCGTGTAGCAAGTCCTGCCGTGCCAGATACATCCGTCTCAGCCAGAGGAACCGCACCGGGCCAACGCCGAGCACCTCCTGACAACAGGTGCGAAGGGTCCGTTCGGACGCACCGATCGCCGCGCAGATTTCGGCAATGTATACCGGCTCGTCTGCCTTGGCTTCGAGAAACTCCTGGAAGCGGTTGACGATTCTCGCGTGTTGTCCCGGCAGCCACCGGCGCTCGGCTGCATCCGAAAGCGCGGAGATCATCGCGTGCGTTAGCTCCTGTTCCAGCGCTCTCCCGACGGCCGGCGCCGCCAATCTCTCGGGCGCCGTACGCGCGAGCGCCACCGTCTGTGCGTGAAGCGTTCGAAGACGCGCCAGATGTTCCGTCGGAGGCCGCGCAAAGTATGTCTCCAACGGCCCGGTAATTTCCCGCCCGGCGATCGCCTCGCCTGCCGCCGCGAGGTCCGCATGCGCGAACGACATCGCGCACCATTTGCTGGGTCCCTCCGTCCGCGAAATATTGGTCGAACCCCTGCCATAAGCGACGAAGTTATCCTCTGCCATGTCTCGCCCGCCGATCTGCATGGCCGCCTGCTCCGCATCGGCCAGGAACGTTATGATGGTTCTTCCAGGCTCGAGCGTCGTGCGGGCAATTCGCGGCAGGTCATCGAAACCCCATTGCATCCACAGCCGGCCGAGGTCGATGTGCGCCAGTTCTGCCTGGAACGTCCCTCGGCCCAGGGTGAGGATTTGCGTTTGACTGGCGCGTATACCTTCCTGATAGGAATCGGGATCGGTGAAGGAAAAAACGCGACTATGCGGCATACCTTTGTACCCCCCGCATCTGTGGAGGCATTTTTGGCGGCACAACCTGTGTTGGCAAGCGACCCGGCCCATAGTCACGAGAATATCAAAGTCAAGATTCGCCGATTCTGCATAGTCGCCCGCCCATTCGTCCGGCTAGCCTCGCTCTGTTCGGAGCGTCACGAGGCGGTCTGGACGTTGATTGAAAGCTGCTTACAAAAGGAGGGGACATGAAAACTACCCTAAGTCTTCTATCCGTAGGGATCGCGCTTGCATTACCGGTCGCCGCTTCTGCCCAGTCGGCGGCGGACATCGCCTATTGCAAGAAGCTGGCCATGCTGTGGTACACCTACGTTGACACCGACCCCTCGGCCTCGGTCGCAACGGCTCTCAATACATGCCACAGCGCTTCGGCCACCGCTGTTCCCGTGCTCGAAAAGTCCCTGAAGGACGGCGGCTTTACGCTCCCGAAGAAGATGTAGCCGCTTCGCAAGCCTTGGCCTGTTGCCGTTGCGTGGTGTTTCGATTTACACCATTCGGGAGCTCAGTGGTGCCGCGGCAGTTGATTGTTCGCCCGTCGCAGGACCCTTACGATCCCAGGCGTCCCCAATTCTCCGCGCTCCCCTCCTGCTCCCGACGCCATTACTTGCCCGGATACGAATCGACGCTACCGGGACGATCAAGTCGGATGGGGAATTGGACCGGCGAGGCTCGTGGTCACTTTATACATGTCGGCGAGTGGTACCGGACCTCTTACGGCTCTGTGAGGACGATGCTCTATCCGGGCAAGACCGGGTGGGGGTCAGAGAAATGAGACTCGAGCGAGCTGTCTGTTTCGGAATGGTTGCCGCTGGCTGCCTCTCAATGGCCGGCATCGCCCATTCCCAGAATGCGAACGCGGTCACGCCGCAGAAAGTACTCGCAGATCAGTTGCGCAGCCAAGGATACCCCTGTGATCGGGCGCTCAGTTCCAAACAGGATGTCGAAGCGTCCACGCGAGACGAATCGGTGTGGATTCTCAAATGCACGAACGGCAACTACCGAATGAGACTTGTTCCCGACATGGCGGCAAAGGTCGAAAAGATTAACTGATCCGGAGTCGGGCAGGCCTGATCGTCTTACATGATATAGGGAGAAACCCATGCGACCTTTCACGCCACTGCTTGCGATTCCGTTGATGGCGCTTGGTCTACTGGCCTGCGCTCCCACCCCCGGGCATGAGTCAATCAACAAAGAGGACATGCTTTCGGCG
>Ga0310811_10003715_pt1 | contig 19260 bp, 13 predicted proteins | sample YCmetagenome_FD_207642 | JGI IMG/M metagenome (GOLD analysis project Ga0310811, IMG submission 207642) | Soil microbial communities from experimental microcosm in Duke University, North Carolina, United States - YC | ecosystem: Engineered > Artificial ecosystem > Soil microcosm > Unclassified ...
GGTGCGCAGAGTGATCGGATCGCTTCTGCGCACGGAAGTGCCGCAGGCACAGCACCAGGGCGGTGAGGCAACGTTCATCGAACGTTTTCTCCACACGGCTCTTCGCGCACCTGAGGAGGTCATCGTGTCCTCCACTCTGTGCGAATGACGGGTCAACTGCGAGTCCTCTCCATCTATGAGGGCTTCTTCAGCGGCGGCGCACGCATTCTGCACAGCGATGTCCTCTCCGGGCTACATGGCCGGCACGGCCAGCAGCACAGCCTGCTCAGCATCCACCACGAGATGCTGCGCGAGGCCACGGTCCAGCCGATGCGGCAAGACACCTGCTATCGCCGTCTGGTGGGTGAGGGGCTGAAAGTCTCCACGCTCGGCCGCGGCGCAAAGGACCGCTCCGCTTACTCGGCGGCCGAGCTCTCACACGTGTCCGAGCTCGTGAGGCGGTCGGACGTCGTGGTCACCCTGAAAGAGCAGCCCCTAAGCCTGCTGAACCAGGCCACACTGCACGGCCGTCCGGTGATTGCCTGCCTGCACCGCTCGGATCCGCAGAACCAGGGCGGTGCGCTGGACGACCTGCGCGAGGCCGCGGCCTCGGGCAGACTGGCGGCAGCCGTGTGCTGCGCCGAATCGGCGCGCAAGGCCTATGCGGCCGCCGGAATCCCCACCGATCTGCTGCACGTGATCCCCAACGGCGTGGACCTCCGGCGCTTCCGGCCGAACCGCGCCGCGAGGGCCGCGCTCCGCGCGGAGTTCGGCGTTCCCGAACACGCGCCAACGGTCGTCTTCGCCGCACGCTACGACACGATGAAGAACGTCCCGCTATTCCTCGCCGCAACCGAAGTGCTGCTCGCGCTGCGTCCGGACGCGCACGTCCTGCTGTGCGGAGCCGGGATGACGGCCGAGAACCCCGGGCTGCTGCGCGATCTAGGGGTACGGGGTCTCACCTCAAGGCCGGGCGGCCGGATCCACCTGCTCGGAGTGCGTAACGATCCCGAAGCGGTGTACGCCGCTGCCGACGTGGTGGCACTGACCTCGGCGTTCGGCGAGGCGGCGCCGTTGTGCCTGATCGAGGGACTGCTGTGCGGAGCCGTCCCGGTCGCCACCGACGTCGGTGACTGCGCCGCGATCGTCGAGGGCCACGGGCTGATCGCCGCCCCCGAGCCGAACGCGCTGGCGTACGCCTGGCTCGAGGCTTTCACCCGGCGACCGGAGTTCCTGCTGACCTCCCGGCACAGTAGACACCGGTTCGGCCGCGCCCGCATGATCGGCGCTTACCGCGCGCTCATCCGGCGCACGCACCGGGCCGCGGGTCGGCCCGCCGCCCCGGCGAGCAAGGGTTCGATGACACCTGTCTATGTCGGTCGATAACTCAGCCACCGGTCTGAACCTACATATTCAGCCCGGTCCGATCGCGCTCCGATGATGGCTCTCGAGACACCCCCCAAGCCAGGGTTCTGGCACGCTGGGCTGCTATGACGGATGAGAAGGCGATGGGCCGCACAGAACCCCTGCTGCTCGTGTTCGGCGACGGATGGTCGCGCGCCGTGGCCGGGAGGATGCCGCGAATCCCGCAAGAAATCAAGAACCTGCGTGACGCGTTCCGGCCGCAGGTGAAGCCCAGGGAGGCGGCGGAGCGAGCGGACGAACGCACGCGTGCCACGATCGCGCTGCTCATCGACGCGCTCGCCGAAGGCGCCGGGCACCATCCGAAGCCCGGCGCGGGCGCCGCGAGCGCCGACTTCGTGTGCGCCGAGAACACCGGCTACGCCGTGCGTGCGATCTGGCTCGCCGCTTTCACTCCGCGGGATTCCACGACACAGCGGCTGGGCACCATCCTGCGCCGCTCACTGGCCGAGCCCTGCTTCGCCGACCCGACCGCAGTACACGACGGCTGTGTGGCAGCACTCGTCGAACTCGGTACCAAACCGGCCTCGCGGGCCTTGAGATCGGCCGCGAAGGTCGCCCCGACCATCGGAGCGCGGGAACGTCTGCTTGTCGCGGCCGCTCGTGCAGGCCGGACGCTCGCGAGCCAAGTCGCCGAATCACACGTGCCCGATCACGGTCTCGACGGGAACGGAATGCGGGTGTTCACCGTGGACCGCGGCGAATACAGGCACGAATACCTCATCACGCTGTATGAGGACGGCCGCGTAGGACTGACGGATCTCGATCCCGGCGCACCCGCCGATGAGGCGGGCGAGCACGTCGCGGGGCAAGAGGCACAGAAGGTCAGCGACGCCTACGAGCAGGAGGTGAGACGGATCGAGTCGTTGCTGGCGGCGGACCGGGTGTGGAACCGGGCCGAATGGCGCAGGTTGTACTGGGACAACGCGATCACGCGCACGATTGCGCTCGGACTGGTGTGGCGGTTCGAAGACCGCTCCGGCGAACGCCGCGCGGACATCCTGCCCAAGCCCGACGGCGCATTCCTCGCCCAAGACGGCTTCACCAACCCGTACGGCTCGATCTTCGCCAGCGAGTGGAGCACGGTCCGCCTCTGGCATCCGGCCCTCGTCGACCACGGACGGCGGCAACGCTGGGGCCGGGCTCTCAACGATCTCGGATTCGTCCAGCCCTTCCCGCACATCGACCGCCCGGTCAAGCTTCCCAAGCCGGACTCGGCGGCGGAGCACCTGGACGTGCCCGTTCTCAGGAAGATGATCAAATCTGTGTTCGAAGATCTGATGCGGCAGCGAGGCTGGCACTGGGAGCTCGGAGACGACACCACGTACCTCGCTCAGCGAGACTTTCTCGACCACCGGCTGACCATCACACTGGAGTGCACCGCCGCGGGCACAGAGGCGGACGACGTCATCACCCGGCGTCCCGCCTGGTTCCACTGGACGGCAGACGAGGTCCGGAGCCCGCTGCCAGTCGTCGACGTACCGGCGCGCGTCTACGCGGAGGCCGCATACGACCTCGACATCCTGGTGCAAGGCGCGACGCGTCCGGAAAAGGACCCGAAGAGGCCCACAGACTCCAAGGACTCCGGCGGCCCGAAGACCCCCGACGACGCGGCGCCGAGCACCGCACCTCCCGCACCGGCCCCCGGCGCGCCGCCCCCTACCGAGGCCCCCCTACACCGACGGCGCCTGCTTCGATTCGGGCTGTGCTGGTCGAATACTCACCTGCGGGTCAATGCTTCGGTGGTGGACCGGAGGATCAGCCGCCGCTCATCGGGTTCGCCCGCCCGTAGTCGATGGAGGTCCGGGCTATCGAGGTCAGCCTGCGTCGGACCGGTCGATCCCGGTCGGGCCAATCGTGTTCAGGCCGGTCGATCGGCGCGGTACCTCGCGCCGTCGCATCAACGTCCTTCGCGCCCGGCTCCCCGTCATGCGCATCGGCGTCGAGCAGGCCCTCGAGCACCGCGATGTATGTGGCAATCGGCATCCCTTCGCCGAGCCTGCCGGGAGGTGGAGCTCGTTCCGTGCCAGATCGCATGCGCCACGGTGTCCTGCAGCGCGGCGATCGCCCAGGCCCGCCGGCCAAGGGCCCGCGCCAAAGCAAGCGCGAGCCGGTGGTCGGCGCGCTCGATGCCGCGCACGATCCACGGTTCCAGGGCTCGACACACCGCGAACTCCTGGCCCCGCCAGGTTCTGGTCCAGCCGACCCAACTGGAAGGCCCCGGTCACTCCGGCCAGCTCTTCCAGAGCGGCCAACGCCCATGCCAGGATGCCGCCCGGATCGGACTCATCCGCAGCGCTTCCGGCAAGGATCCGGCAGGCCAGCCGGACGAGCGCGTGACGGGTGGGCGGCGAGGTGTCGCGCGCCTCGGTCGCGTCCACCACAAGCCGGAGAAGTGCATCGGTGACCACCTCGGTGGCCTCGAAGAGTTCCGGAGGAACGGTGGCCAGCGCGGTCAGCACCGCCCGGCGCACCGGATCCTGCTCGTTGCGCAGCCGGCCGAGTTCACAGGTGAGCAGCTCCGTGACTTCGCCCGGGCGGCCGCCCACGACGGCGCAGGCGATGAGCAGCGAATACGCGCACGCCCGGTCTTCGGGATCGCCCCGCGCACAGCGGTGCGCAGTTCCGCCCGCAGTCTCCATTCTCAGCTCGTCCGTGGCCCAGTACATCGATAACCGCGCAAGGTAGATGATCAGTTCACGGGAGACATCGAGTGTGCAACGATAGGTCACGCGCGGGGCCGTCCCGCCGAAGGATCTTCATTAGTCAGAACCCTTCTATCAGCGGCCCCGCGTTCTACGTCGGCGAGGTCCCGTACGGCCGCATGCGCCCTCATGCCGAGCGCGCGCTGCCGAGATCACCTCAATTAGCGTTCAAACCGTCAGCAGCAGGCGTTCCCAGCTCGAGGGCCCGCCGTGCAGCGTGCGCGTGAGCACGCACACCACTCCGCTGTCGCCGTTCAGGAAGGATGCGTCACGCCTCTTGCCGTCCGGCCCTTGATAGATTATCGGCCCGTGAGACCGGTGCGCCCGGATGCTGGAATACCAGTCATCCGCGAACGCATCCGCGACATGCGCGCCGAATTCGGAGATGCGGCCGCCGAAGTAGTACAGGAATGCCGCGCCATGGCACAGGCAGCAGTCACGAATACCGGCAAGGCGCACGGGGCGGCGAAGGACAGCCATCGCCGCCGCTTCGGAGCAGGCGCTGACTTGTTCTGCGAGTTCCCGGACATGCAGCACCCTTGCGACGCTTCTGAGCGCCAACGCGATCCCGGGATCGCCGTGACACCAAGAACTTCGACCCCGACCCGTCTGCGGGCGGCCGTCTTCCGTCGTGTCCTCACGGAAGGAGTCGAATACGTAGTCGGATGTCGGTGACGCGATGGACACCAGCCAGCGTGCGACCTCCTGCAGCATGGCCTGTGCCCTGTCCGCGAGGTCCGTGCCGCCGTGTGAAACCGCCGCGAGGAACGCCGCCAGTCCCGCGTTCCCGTGCGCCACTCCGACCGACCGCCACCCCTTGCGACGTGAAGCCCCGGGGGCGTCCCACATTGCCGCTGTCAAGCGTACGAAGGCCGCTGCTCCATCGGCGCTCCGCTCGAGGCGTTCCTCGATCACTCGCAGGGACGCCGACACGATCTGCCGGCCCCGTTCCTCGGATGTGTGCTCCAAGCCGTAGACGCCCAACCCGACCGGCCCGAAGAGCAGTTCGACGTCTCTGTCGACAGGGTAGTCTTCGAGCCACGACATAATGAGCTCGTCGATGCTTCGCAGGTTCTTCAGGGTGACGCCGAGTGCCTTGTGCAGTTGGGTCGCAGTCCATCCGATCTGAGCCGCCCCCCGGTATAGCCAAGGCCCCAGCTCCTCATCGGCACGCAAGGCCTCGACAGCGTTCATGAAGTGGACGAGCGGTTTGAACTCGCCGAGGCCGGCCTTCTTAGCCTCAAGCATCGCTACGGTGAGATCCATGGCGTGAAACGGGTCCCAGTCGATGGCCAACAGATCCTCGGCGTCATGCAGCAGCGTGCGCGCCAGTTCAGCCTGCGCGAGCGCGTCGGACGACGTCATCACCTATCTCTCACCGACTACTTCTTGGCGGAGCATGTCGCGAAGCGCGAACTCGTAGGCCAGCGCCTCCAACCTTCTGCTGTCGCATGCGAAAACTCTGTTGCAGTGCATGTGGACCACCGAGGCGACGATACGGGCGGCAGTACTCCCGACAGGCTCGTGCGGGACCAGTTCCGACAATGCCGCCAGTTCTTGTTCGCCGTGCGCGCGAACCCCAAGCGACCCGATCTCGTTCGCCACGTCGACACGATAGTCGCGCCAGACCTTTCCGAAGCCCTTGGGCAAGGTCCCGCCCGGCCAGAGACTGCGCTGCGCCGCACGCATCGCCGGATACAGGATGGGGTGCCCGCCCAGGACCTGCCGCCACCACGAGCTGATCGTGTTGCCGGCCATGGCGAGGCGCTGGATCTCCGAGGGCTGCGAGGCCACGTACTCGGCTACCACGTCGCTGTCGACCGAGAAGAGCTTTTCGGCCGCGCCGATCGCCGATGGGCCACCGTATCGGCGCGTTTCCGGTACGTACGGTTCCTCACGCATGAACGTGACGAGGTTCTCTTTGCGCAGGAGGGCGAAGAGCCGATGGAGTGCGGACCTCACCTCGGCCGACGCCTCGGGGCAGGACGCGCGGACTCGCACCCGCACATGATGTCCGTCGGTGTCGTAGCGAATGAAAAACCACTCTCGCGCCAGACCGTCGGCCCGTAGTCTCTCGACGAACGTGCGTGTCCGGGCGGCTACCAGGTCGGCCGAGCTGAGTCCGCAGAAGAGTTGTAGGTAGCACCACTCGTCGCGAGCGACGAGAGGTGAGAGCGGCCGCGTGTCGGCGACCGGCCGATGCCCGGCCGCGGCCCCGGGCTCAATCGCTGTCTCGGCTTCGGCTTCGGCCGTTCCTCGGAAGGACACGCAGACCTCTGTGACGTGACGACCGCGCGGACCCTCGATGAAGGGATGCTCGACGTGCGGTAGCTCCACGAAGTCGGTGACTCCGCGACGCGCCAGATAAGCCAGCCGGCTGATGAGCTGCTGCGGCGGGCTCTCCAGATCCACCGGGAGAATCTTGTCGCCGTCACCTTCGCAAGCCCCGATCCAGCGCCGCCCGTCGATGCCCGGCATGGCGGACCGGATCCGCTGACCGATGCTTGCCGCACCGGTACTTTCGATCAGGTCGCCGACGCCGATGGTCCACCGCTCCGGGCTGACGATGACAGCGCCGCAGACCACGCGCGGCAGATGTCGAAGACGGCGCAGCGCCTTCCACCGCCAGGACACGCCGGCGCTGGATTTGGCCAACGCCGCGAGCAGAACGTACAGCTGGTCGTTTCTCGCGGATTCCGCCTGGTACGCCGAATTGATGTAGAGGTTGACACGAGCCCCGCTGCTCATGTCATAGACCTGGAACGCGTCCCGCTCGACGCGGACCAAGAGCCGACCGGGATGGATCGTGCCTCCGGTTGCGCCAGCGAGAGCGACGGCCTCATCACATACGCGGGGTCGCACGAGCACGTTGCCCGCGCGTCCACCCGGGCTGTACAGAACCTCGGCCGAAATGCACGGGTTCTCATCGTCGTGCGCGTCCCCTATCTCCGTTCGCACCCACTCGGCCAGCGCGTGGTCGGCGACGGCGAACCGGCCGAGCAGAGCTCCGGTGCTCTCCAGCCCCGCCGCGATCAGTACACCGCGGAACGATCCACGGGGATCGTGCAAGAGCGCGGCCAACGCGCCCTTCGCCCTCGTCAGCTCGGGTGCTCCGCCGACGGCGTCGAGAGCCGGCGGGATCGTCTCACGGGCCAGATCGAAGGGTTCGCCAGTTGCCAGCCAGTGGTCGAGAGCATCCAGTTGAATTCGGTCCGCCTCGGTGGAGAGGGCGCTGGCGGGCTCGGCGCCCCGGCCCTGCGCAAGCTCGGCGACGGCCGATCTGGACCGCGCGCCCCACGGAAGCAGCCCGCGCTCAGGGTCGGCGAGTTCGAGGAGCGGCACAGCGGCATCCCCGTATCTGGCCTCGAACTTGGTCCGCAGGTCGGCCAGCCTGTCGCGCGGCGGGCACAGCCGTACGAGCTGATCGGCAGCCTGCCGGAGTTCACGGACGACGTCGACGCCCAGCGTTCCACGGCATGCCATGTTGAGACGCAGATCATAACGATCTTGGACTCGGACCGATGCGAGTCGGCTGTCCGCATCCTCGAGCGCCGCCCACGCCCTATCCAGGCCGGCCAGGGAGTTCGGTGTAATCGGATGCTCGAGCTCGATGGTCGAGCTGATCCGCCTCAGCCTCTCGGCACATCCCTCACCGCGCGTTTTACCGAGCAGGTCGGCCGCCACGCTCACCGGCGTGGAGCCGTGCCGCAACAGGCCCGTGTCCGGACACAACAGGCCCTGATCCACCAGCCCTGAGACGAAGGTTCTGATGGGCTCGTCGCTCTCCGGGGAGAAACGACCACGGAGTCGGTCGATGAGCGCCTCGGCGGTGTATGTCTGTTCGCACAGCGACAAGGCGAGCGAGACGGCCGGCGTAGCCCGCACGCTGATGACGTCGTGCGGGGCGTCATCCTTCCGGCACAAGAGCTGATCCCCTACACGTACGAGCATGGGATTCACGCGAAGCGGCAGCATCCCGAAAGGAAGGTTCGACAGATGTTCTCCGATGATTCTTTCCAGTACCGCAACGTCGATGGAGGCGCTCAGCCGATATCCGGATCGCCCGCCGAGACGAAGCGTGGTCCTGTCCCCGAGTTCTGCGACGCTTGTGCCCGCCAGCAGCCCGAACGGGGTGGCACGCCCGCCCATTCGCGTGATGTACCGATGCAGGGCTTCCACCGCCCGGTTGCGTTTTTCAGCAGATGCCGAGGAATCAGCAGCGGTCACTATGTGCGGCCCGGCGGCGCAAGTGATCGCTCCCCGGATGAACGGATCGCTCACAGGGTCCGGCGATCTCAACGCACGAGTCATTTCCCTGACACTCAAGGACGCGATCCGCAGCAACACGATGCCCCGCTGTGGAGTGGCCGAGTCCGGCATGCTCACCCTCTCCGCAGCGGGGCTGGCGTTCCCGAGTCCTGAGTCCGGGCGCACTGTGGGGAAAACGTGTCCTCGTCAGCCGCACACCCAGGCCGCGGTGCAGTCCCACACGTCGGTGCCGCAGTTGGCTTGAAGGGTGAGCGGGTACTTGCGCCGGCTCTCCGGAGACAAGGACTGGGCGGACGTACCGCTGCCGTCCACGCGCTCGGACGGCGCGGGCAGGCGACGGACGTCGATGGCGAGGTCCAGTTCCAGCGGCTCGACGGTTTGCACGGAAGACATGTGGTCGTCCTCTCCTCGTGACGAGTGATAGATCCACTTGGGCCCGGTCGGCGGCCGGGTGGCCGTGACGGCACATGCGCCCGAAGGGCGCGGCCTCCGGTGTTTGCGAGATGGATCGGCTTCGCATGCGGGCACTGCCAGCCTGGCCCTAAAGTGTTGCTTCTCGGTTGCGTCTTCGTGTCGTGGTATCTGGCCGGGAGGAGAGCGATGAGACTCGGCGTTCTGGGGCCGCTGCTCGTGATCGACGAGGCGGGTGCACGGGTGCCGATGACGACCCCGCGGTTGCGGGTGTTGCTCGCCACTCTGATGCTGCACGCGAATACCCCGGTCTCGGCGGAGACGCTGGCCGACTCGGTGTGGGACGGCTCGCCCCCGGGCGGTGCGGCAATTACTCTGCGTACGTATATACGTAGGCTGCGCACTGGACTCACGCCGGGGTGGGCGGAACGGATCGTCACCAGCTCAGCCGGGTACCTGTGCCGCGTCGACGAAGACGAAGCGGACACGCTGCGGTTCGAGGCATTGTGCCTGGCGGCTGACACCGCGGTGCGCGAGCAGCGGTGGGAACAGGCGTCGCAGGCCACGGAGCTCGCGGCGGGACTCTGGCGGGGAGAACCGCTGCTCGACGTGCCGTCCCGGATCTTGCGCGACGAGTTCACGCCGAGGTTCGAGCAGTTGCACGTGCACCTGCTGGAGAACCAGGTCGAGGCCGCGCTGGCGCTCGGGCGCGGCGACCCGTGGGTGCAGCCGCTGCGGGAACTCGTGGTGGCGCACCCGTTGCGTGAGCGGTTCCACGCCCAGCTCATGCTCGCCCTTGCCCGGACCGGGCGGCAGGCCGAAGCGCTGGCGGCCTACCGGGAGGCGCACCGGATGCTGAGCGAGGAACTGGGCATCGAACCCGGGCCCGAGTTGCGCCGGCTGCACGAACGCATCCTCGCCGGTGACGCCGGCCTGCTCGCGTCGGCCGGGGACACCGCAGAGCCCGGACAGCGCCGGGTCGAGGCGCAGGTGCCGCGGCAACTGCCAGCCGCCGTGCGGCACTTCATCGGCCGGCACGGCGAACTCGACCTGCTGACCGGCCTGGGCGATCCGGCCGGACGCGCCGCCGCGTCGGGCGGGACGGTGGTGATCTCGGCGATCGACGGCATGGCCGGGATCGGCAAGACCGCCCTCGCGGTGCACACCGCGCACCGACTGGCCGACGCCTACCCGGACGGGCAGCTCTTCCTCGACCTGCACGGCTACACCCGGGGACGGCAGCCGCGCACTGCGGGCGAAGCCCTGGACTGGCTGCTGCGCGCCCTCGGCGTGCCCGCGGCGCGTATCCCCGAGGACGGTGAACAGGCCGCCGCGCTCTACCGCCAGCGCCTGGCCCGGACCAGGACCCTGATCGTGCTGGACAATGCGGCCGACGAGGCGCAGGTGCGTCCCCTGCTCCCCGGCGGCGGCGACTGCCTGGTGCTGATCACCAGCCGGCGTCGGCTCAAGGGCATGGACGACGCCCACGCCGTACCGCTCAACCTGCTGTCGACCGCGGAGGCGACCGCTCTGCTGCGTGCCGTGGCCGGACCCGCCCGCATCGCAACCGACGACCCCCTGCTCGGCGAGATAGCCGATCTGTGCGGACGTCTACCGCTCGCGCTGCGCATCGCCGGCGCGTTGCTGCTCCACCGCCCTTCCTGGCCGTTGGAGCACCTGGCCGGGCAACTGCGGGAGCGGCACCAGCGCATCCGTGCCCTCTCCGATGGCGAACGCGATCTCTCCACGGCCTTCGACCTCTCCTACTACGGCCTCGACGAACTGCACCGTCGCATCTGGCGCCGGCTCGGCGTCAACCCCGGTGACGATCTCGACGCCCACGCCGCCGCGGCCGTGGCGCAGACCGATCCGGCGACGGCGGCCAGGCTGCTGGAGGACCTGGTCGACCACAACCTGCTGCTGTCCCCCGCACCAGGCCGCTACCAGCTGCACGACCTGCTGCGCGACCACGCCCGCGACCTGGTTACCGCAGAACCCGAACCCGAACGCGACGGCGCGCTCGACCGGCTGCTGCACTACTACGCGCACACCGCACAGGTCGCCTCGACGTCGGTCGCCCGCTACCCGCGGACCGCGCCGGAAGGCCCCGCGCCCGCGCACGCACCGCGGTTCCAGGGCCCCGAGGCCGCCCGTACCTGGCTTCGCGCGGAACGCGACAACATCGAGGCCGCGTACCTCCACGCGCGCGAGCTCGGCCTGGACAGGCACGTCCTGAGCCTGGCCGCCGGCCTGGCGGTTCTCCTGACCACCGACGGCCCCTTCAACCGCGGCCTCGAGCTCTACCGGTCCGCCGTCGAGACCGCCGAGCGCCACGGCGATCCGGCAGCACACGCCACGGCGCTGACCGACCTCGGGATCCTCCAGCGGCTGACCGGCGACCTCGCCGGAGCGGCGGCCGGCCTGTCCCGGGCCCGGGAGATCGCGCGTGCGGCGGGCCGGACGCAGAGCGGGGCCACCGCGCTGACCGAGCTGAGCATCGTACTGCGGCTGACCGGCGACAACGAGCGTGCAGGCGAGGCCGTCCAGCAGGCTCTGGAGCTCTACCGGGCCAGCGGCAACCGCCAAGGCGAGGCCACCGCGCTCAGCGACCTCGGCGTGATCGGCCAGGTGACCGGAGACCTAGCCGGCGCTACCGAAGCGCTGGCCCGGGCACTGGAGATCTACCGGGCGATCGGCTTCCACAACGGCGAGGCCGACGCGCTGGCGGACCTCGGCATCGTGCGACAGCTCACCGGGGACCTGGCCGGCGCCGTCGACTTCCACACCCAGGCCCTGGAGCTCTACCGCAGGATCGGCCATCGGCACGGGGAAGCCACCACCCTGACGAGGCTGGGCATCGCCCGGCAGCTGACCGGCGATCTGGCCGAGGCCGCGGCGTCGCTCGCGCAGGCCCTGGAGATCTACCGCGCGATCGGCCAGCGCAGCGGCGAGGCGTACGCGCTCACCGAACTCGGGGTCGTACAGCTGCTGGCCGGCGACCCGTCCACCGCAGCGGACTTCCAGGTCCAGGCCCTGAAAATCTTCCGGGCGAGCAGCCAGCGCGGCAACGAGGCGACGGTACTCAACCGCTATGCGGCCGCCGTCGCCGCGGGCGGCGACCCACCACGCGCCCGCGAGTACTACCAGCAGGCGCTGGAGATGAACCGCCGGCTGAACAAGCCCGACGACGAGGCGATCGCGCTCGAGGGGCTGGCTGGGTGCGATGTCGTGGACGGGGACGACGCGGCCGCTGCCGGTCGCCTGCACGAGGCGCTGGAGATCTTCGAGCGCCTCGGCATGGACCCGGATACCAGCCGGGTCCGGGAGCGACTCGACCAGCTCGCCAGAACCGGCTGGACAGACTTCTCGGCACCTTCACCGTCTGCGCCACGCGATCACGAACGGTCGGCTCACCCAGAGTCCTGATACCGCCCTGCGGCTTCGGTATCTCCACCGCGCGCACCGGCACTATGACATCGAGGGTAAAGTGATATGCCCGGCCCTCGGGCGTGAACCAATAAATCGCCCTGACAGACGATCAAGGGCTCAGACAGTCGCCAACGACGTGCACGAGCACGAAGACACACCGTCCACGCCAGCCCCCAGGGCCTGCACGTTCAATATGGCGGCTGCTCACTGAACCGCCCCGTGCAACAGCAGCACGTTGGGGACCCGCGAAGGGTCGACCGCCCGCAGGAGCCCGTAGCCGATCCCGGCCAGGCCAGTCATCAGGCCCGGCACCTCGAGGCCGTGCGGCGTGCCGCACACCGGCCCGTCGAGCACCGAGTTGAACACCGCTGCTCTCCGCTCGAGAATCGACGCGTGCAGGTCGGGGTCGACCAGGACCCCGGCCGCCGCGAGGAGGGTCTCGAGATTGCCGAGATCCCCGTGGCAGAGGGAGTGACTGCCCCCGAAGCCCCGGGCGAGGGTCGATTCCACCGCGCGGACCAGGTCGGTCCGCAGATCGTCGTCGAGGCAACCGGCCATCAGCAGGCTGGCCCGACCCAAGCCGATGCCGGGTGCACCGTGGCACCAGGTGTTCAGGTAGACGCGCCCATCGGCCGGGTCGGCGAGCTCTTCAAGCTCCGGTATGGCGCGCAGGTCCGGCCAGTTGCGCACCCGCGGACTGAACCAGTGACGTTCGAAGCGGGCCGCCGCCTCGGCCGCATCGAGGTAGCCGGCATCGCCCGTGGCGACCCCGAGGGCCGCCAGAGCCACCGCGATCCCAGCGCTGCCGTGAGCGAAGCCGGTCAGCGCCGCAGCCGCGCCCCGGGGCCAGCCGAGGCCGCCGTGGAGCGGACGGGCCGAACGCAGGAGCATGTCGCCGGCCGAGGCCGCCCAGTCGAGCGGGATAGCGGCGGGGGCATTGCGGCGCACCGCCAACAGGCACATCACGAGGCCGGCCAGACCGCCGATGACGTCGGTGGCCGGGTCGTCGGCATCGGTGGCGCGCTCGAACGCGCGCCGGGCGAGGACACCAGCCCGACTCCGGAAGTCGCCGGACAGCGCCCAGCCGGCGGCGTGATCGGCGAGGTAGGCCAAACCGGCCAACCCTGTGAAGGCCCCCATGCCCCGCCTGTCCAGATCGTCGGCCCGACTCAGCGCGGTCTCGGTGGCGACCCGAGCCGCGTCGAGATAGCGCGACCGTCCGGTGAGTACACCGAGGTAGCCGAGGAACAACGCGACGCCGGCCGCTCCCTCGTAGAGGTCCGGGTCGGTATCGCGGACCGCCCAGTTGCGTCCGGCCACCGACGAGACGGTCTGCCAGCGTAGTTCACCGGCGGCCCCGATGGCCAGATCAAGCAGGCGATCGCCGATGGCCGCGGCCGCGTCGAGCAGGTCCCGCGGGTCTGGCGCCGCCCGGTCCGGCAACTCGTGGGTCGGGAAGCGCAAGGGTTCACCGTTGAGCTCCGGCAGGAAAAGGGCGCTGCGGATCGTCCAGGTCTCGCGCATGTGCCGGGCGCCGTCCAGCTTCTCGACCCGTTCGCGGGCCTGCGCCAAGGGCGCGGCGGCCAGGACCCCTGCCTGGTGGCTGCCGTCCGGTGACCAGAGGTCCGTCGAGTCGGGACGGGCCAGAAAGTACGGTACGTCGCCGCGCAACAACTGCTCGACCTCGGAGTCGACCAACGCCCGCGGCGTACCCGTCCCCCATGGCCCCGGGTACAGCCGCTCAGTCACCTTCGGTAGATCCGCGGCGTCGTACAGGTGGTCCGGGTGCCACAGCACCTGCATGGTCACGGCGTACTGCATGGTCGGACGAGCGATGAGGCGGATCTGCGTTGAGCCGAACCCGGCGAGCACGCCGTCGTCGGCGCACCACTGCTGCCGGCGGCTGGCGAGCACGCCGAGTGTCTCCGTGAAGCCGGCCACGATCTCGTCTGCGAATTCCCGGGCTCGCAGCGCCACACCGTCGAGCACCACCTCGTTCTCGGCTCCGGTCAACGGCTGCAGGGTCCACTCCCGGTGGGCACTGTCCGTGCCCGCACCGACCAGGGCCGGCCAGCTCCGTGCCCCGATCTGCCCGGGGCGACCGCCGAGCCCGCTCACGTCGACACCGGAGCGCTCGTCGCTGCCGAAAACCGGATTCGGCAACAGTCCGGTGGCCAGCACCGAAGGACCGACCTGCGCCCAGAACCGCGCCCGCGGATCCTCCACGACGGCCCGCGGCGTCGGCGCGAACAGGGTCTCGAGGTCGACGACGACCGGATGTTCGCCCGCGGCGATCAGGTTCTCGTAGTGCAGGTCATCGGCACGCAGCGCGTACATGAGACCGAGCAGGTAACCAGTGCGCCGGTAGTAGCGCGCGGCGCCGGCCCGGTCGGTGACCGGCCTCTGGGCCACGAACTCGGTCCAGCCGTAGTCGCCGCGGTCCAGGACCCGAAGCCGCCTCAGGTCGATGTGCGGCGCCGCGTCGCTCAACCAGTCGAGCAGTCGCTGAAACTGGACGTCGACACCGAGCGAGCGCGGCTTGTAGACCACCCGGTGGCCGTGGGCGAACACCAGGATGCTCACGGCACGGCCGCCGTTGTGAGCGTCGCCCCGGCCGCCCTCCATGCCGACGAGCGCGCCCAGCTCGGTCCCGACCAGGTCCCGTTCGAGCAACGGCTGGTCGTTCTCCAACCGGACCGCGAGTTCGGCGGCCGCCACCGACCAACCGGCGACCATCGTGGCGGTCAGCCGGGCCAGCACCGGGTACGTACTGAAGAACCCTTCGGCCGAGGCCGGGTCGGCCAGGCTCGCGCTGAAAGCCCGGTAGCGCTGCTCGGGCGTCGCCCCGGCCAGGCGGCCCTCGAGGCGAGCGATGTTGAGTTCGAGCAGGAACGCGGGAGTGACCGCCTCACGCAACCGGTCGGCGAGCGCGGCCGAGAACAGTTCGATGGTTCGCGTCGCCGCGCCCGGATCCGTCTCGGCGGCCGCGAGCGCGACGGCGTCCCGGACGGCGCACCGGACCAGCGGCTCCAGCAACCCTGAAGAGCCCACCGGCGTGACCGTCGGCGAGGAGCCCCCGTAGTCGTACGCGCGGCGAAGCAACACCAACCAGTCCGGCTCAGGGAAAGCGGCCGGGTCGGCCGAGTCGCCGAGATTTGGGCGGACCCGTTCCTGCGGTGTCAACGCGAGCAGCCACCAGGCGCTGGTCCGCCCAAATCGTTCCGTCATCGGCAGTCAGCAGCAGCAGCGAGCGGCGGAGCTTATGGTGCCGCCACAGCTTTGGGCGACGGTGGAGCCGACCTCCTGGTCGAAGCCCGTCGACCAGTCCTCGGCCAGGTCCTCACCGGACGGATGGGGCGGGACCAGGCCCTGGGCCGCCAGCTGCTTGCGGAACTCCGGGTCTCGCCAGGATCGGATCACCATCTCGGTTGACAATTTTCCTCCTCGAAACGTCGACCTTCAGTTAGAAGGTCACTGTGCCTTCTACGCAGGTGCGTAGGAGGGTTCGTTCGCCGACCGGGAGCTCTGGTTCCGCGCGGTGGGCCACCGCCGCGTTGTCGGCGATCACCAGGTCGCCTTCCGTCCAGCGGTGCGCATAGGTCTCAAGACCGTCCAGGTACTCCGCGATGTCGAGGAGGAACCGCTGCGTCTCTTCAGGCCGCAGGGCATCGATCGACGCGGTGTAGCCGACGTTGATGACCAAGGCCGCTCGGCCGGTCACCGGATGTGGACGATGCTGCCGGTGCCGGCACCCGTTGTTCTGCGTGGCTCCCGAGGTGTCGACGACCGCGCGGAGGTCGTCCGGGAGTTGGTCGTACGCATCATGGACGTTGGTGAACAGCGTGGCGTCGCCCCGCTGCGGGCGTACGGCCATGTTGAAGAACGACAGGTCGGTGGGGAATTCGCGGAAGGTGCCGTCCTGGTGCCAAAACTCGGCCGAGTTGAGATAACCGCATCCCGGCACGTTCGTCAGGCGCAGGACCTCAGGCATCCCGGGCAACTGGTGCGGGATGCTGCTCGGGTAGGTCTCGACCTCACCGAACGGCCGGGTCCAGCGCACCTGGTCCGCCGCCGAATACGGTGCGGCCGCCCGCAGCACGACGAGATGGTGTTCGAGGATTGCATCACGCAGCATCCCGATCGTGGCAGGGTCCGGATCGGCGCGCAGGTCGATGCCGGCGATCTCAATGCCGAAGCTCGTGCTCAACCGGTGCGTCTCGATCACTGCATGCCTCCGGCGTGGGCCTCCGGCGTGCTCTACTTGGTGCATTTTTTCGCGCTCGGGGACGACGGTCAAGAGTGATGTACTAACTAACTCGGGCCGGCCGAGCGTCCGCTACTCACGCCGGCGCGTCGGCTCGCACCGGCCGCCCGGGCGATCGGCGAAGAACCGCTCGGCGGCGGCCGCGGGTCCGGCGCACCGAACAGGAAACTCCGTGGGAGGGACTGACTTCGTCGCCCGCTTCACCTGCGGGACCCGGCGACTGGCTGCAGCGCTCATCGCCCAGGTGCGTCCCACGCTCAGCAGCAATACCCGCTGGCTCCAATCGAGACGTTCATGGGCTGGACCCGTCCAGACGCACCGCCGTCCCGCCGTCGACTACTCGGCACCAAAGATCTTGGCCGCCGCCTTCCCGTTGATCTTGCCATGAATGCACCTATGAATGAGACGGGGCGTTAGGCCCCCGTCCCGTACTGGAACGTGGGGTGAGCGAGGAGTGGAGTTCCTGACCGTGATGACGTCCATCGTGTCCGCCGCCGCGGCGTTGACGCACATGATGGTGGACGGAGTCGGAGTCTGGCAGCAGTATCGCCACCGTAAGAGCGCCCGGCCAGCGCAAAGCGACGCTACCGTTCTCATCGATCCGGTACCGGACCTGACGAGGTCGACGGGGGCAGAATCCGATGCCTGCTGACGACAATCCTCATACGGACCCTTGGGGCCGGCCGGCAGAGTCGGAGGGAGGCGTCCTCATGAACCTTGCGACCGTGGTGGAGATGCGGCAATCAGTGCTTCTGATGTTCGATCAGCATTACCACCAGGTGGTGCGGTTCGTGATGATCTGCGGGGCCGGCGCGCAGGACGCCGAAGACGCAGCACAGGAAGCGTTCATCGAGGCGCTGCGCCGAGCCGACGACGGACGGTGGGAGGCGGTGAGAGAGCCCGAGGGATGGCTGCGCCGGGTGGCGCTGCGGCGATACCAGCGGCTGATCAAACGCAATCCGGTCGCCGGCTCGCTGGCCTACAGCAACGCTCAGCCGAGCCGGGAAGACGACCCCTCCGATCTCGCGCCCGCGACGCTCGACGTGCTCTCGGCACTGCGGCGCTTGGACCCGAGCTGCCGCGCCGTCATGGCGTTCCACCTTGACGGGTTCAGCGGCACCGAAACCGCGGCGCACCTCGGGATCACCGGTCAGCAGGCTCGTGACCTGCTCAAGAAGGCCCGCAGAGAACTTCGACGCGATCTTCGTGCAGGAAAGGAGGAGGAGCGGTGAACACCGACCAGCGACCCGAATCCGGCGGTGAGGGCTTGGAGGAGATCCTTGCGGCGGCTCACGACGATCTGCTTCGACACGTGAGGACCCTCGCCGACTCGACGCACGCGATCGCCGCGATCATGGATCGTCTCCCGGTGCTCGACGACGCAGTCGCGGAACCCAGGCCTCTGCTCGTTTCGCCCGCGCAGGCGGCCGCGGCCATAAGGATGCGGCTCGCAGTGCAGGAAGAGCAAGCCGCGCTCGCCCGGTCCCGGACTCACTGCGTCGCCATCCTCGAAGGCCTCGACTACGTCCTCAATCGGCTGGATTCGTGGAGGCCCGCGGCGGACTGGTGGAGGCCGGGGAATCGCGCCGAAGAACCTGTGATTCCGGCTGAACTGCAATCGCTAGCCGACAGGGTGTTCTTCACCGCCTGTCCCGACGAGGCAGACCTTGAGCTCTTCACCGAGGAAGAACGCGACTACCTTGCCGGCGAACCGGTGCGTACCCTGCTGCCCGGCGTCGCTCACGCATTGGAGATCGAGAAGTTCCATCTGGAGTCCGCGGCCTCCGACCTGCGGGATGCCACCGAAGTGTACGGGAAAATCGCGATCAATCCCTGGCACCTTCGCCGGGCTCGCGTCGCCGTGAAGAATCTCGTCGATGTCATCGGTACGACCGCGGGAATCATCGACGCCCTCGCCGCGGCGATCGGTCTGACGATCATCGACGCTTCCGGGATCGATCTGTCGGCACTTCGCCTGACCGACGTCGGAATCCTCGACGGAGTACGCTGGACGCGTACGGCTGCCTATATCAGTGACACGATTTGGCCGGACGGGCTGACGACCGTACGGGTTCTGGAGAACTCGGCGGAGATTGCGCCGGGGGTCTACCAAGTGCGTTTGGGAACACAGGAGGTGCCCAACGAGCACGTGAGAGCGTGAGCACGGGGTCCGGCCCCTGCGAGCAGGGACGACGACGAATCAACCACCTCGAGGCCGGACCGCCGTCGCGTTCGACGACATCCGGAGCTCCGGACCGGCGCACGTGCTGCTCGCCGCATCCGCCGCTCCACGCTGAAGGTGCCGGGAAGTCCATCCATGCTGGTCATGCGTTTGCAGGACTCACGCCCTATCCGCAATGATCGCGACCTGTGTGCCTGCGTTTCGTCTTCCTCCTCGCCACCCGGATCCTCGCGGCGGCCCGGGTCGCACGCCGGGATACAGCCTGGCGGACCGCGGAGATTCTGCTACTCCAGCACCAACTCGCCGTGCTGCAGCGTCAGCTTGGCGATCGTGCCCGACCGAAAACCTCCTGGGCCGATCGGGCACTGATCGCGCTGCTGTTCGGGCTGATACCCCGGGCACGCCATGCCCGGATGAGATTGATCGTCACTCCCGGCACCATCCTGCGATGGCGACGTGACCTGCTACGCCGCCGCTGGGCACGCAAGTCCAGACCAAAAGGACGACCCTTGACACGCCGCAACATCAAAGCCCTAGTGCTGCGCATGGCCCGCGAAAACGAAGGATGGGGCTACCGACGCATCGCCGGAGAACTCGCC
>Ga0310811_10003716_pt1 | contig 19259 bp, 16 predicted proteins | sample YCmetagenome_FD_207642 | JGI IMG/M metagenome (GOLD analysis project Ga0310811, IMG submission 207642) | Soil microbial communities from experimental microcosm in Duke University, North Carolina, United States - YC | ecosystem: Engineered > Artificial ecosystem > Soil microcosm > Unclassified ...
TCACGCTTGCTCGCACCGGCCCCGTCGAACAGCGGCTGGTCGAGATTCGTGAGCGACACTCCGTCCCGCACCTCATCGCTGGTCACCAGCCCACCATGCCGACGCCGCGGCGAGAGGTCAACCACGGCGTCACACGTGATACCGGGCGACGGCCGAGATGAAACCCTCGTGAAACCGGTGCCGGATACCTTTGCCCCGACCAGCGCGACGTCGGTCCGATGGGGGCCACGGGGGCCCATGGCCGGACCCGCGCTGAAAGTCGCCGGCGGGATGACCAGTTACGGGGGCGCTGGTGATGTCACGGTGATACACCGCTCTCCTGGCGGTGGCGGCGCCGCCGGGAGAGCGGTCGACGACGTGCTCGACGAGGACCCTGGGGAGAACACCGATGAAGAAGAAGACGGTGGCGGCGATCGTCGCGCTCGTCGTCGCGGCCGTGCTCGGCGGCGGTGTCTCGCCGGCCGCGGCGGTCTCGTCGTGCGGTGAGAAGGTGTTCACCTGCGACAGCACCTGGATGGATCCCGGTCCCGCCAACGGCTCGTGACGGTGGGGGTCGGGTGACCGGGTCAGGACGGCAGGAACGGCCTGGCCTCCTCGACGGCGCGCAGTTCCTCACGTGCGCGTTCGTGCCAGACGGGCAGGCCGATCTCGGCGAACGCCTCTGCGGCCGTGTCCAGCAGCGTCCTGGCCAGATCGGGGTCTCCTCGCGCGGCGGCGAGGCGGCCGCCCGCCAGCCGGGCACGGGCCGTGAGGAACGGCTCGCCCAACTCGGTGGCCGTGGCGAGGGCGTGCTCCAGGCGTTCGGCCGCGCCGTCGAGGTCGCGCGCCAGGACCAGAGCCTCACCGATCCCCAGCAGGCCGTACGCCTCGCCGATCCGGTCCCCGACGGCCTGGGAGGCGGCCAGAACCTGCCGGAAGGCGTCCTCCGCCTGGCCGGCCGCGCCCTGGCTGAGGTGAAGTGCGCCCAGGCGGTTGAGGATCTGCGCACCTCCCCGCGTGTTGCCGAGGTCGCGGTAGACGGCCAGAGCCGTCTCCAGCAGGCGGGCCGCGGCCTCGGGACGGCTCTGCTCGATGTGGATCTGGGCGATGCTCCCCAGCACGTGGGCCTCGGCATGCCGGTCGCCGGCCTCGCGGAGCATCCGGAGCGCCTGGCGGTAACCACGCAGGGCCGTTCCGGCCCGTCCCTCGACCCGCTCGATCAGGGCGGCGTTGCGCAGGGTCAGAGCCTGCCCATGATGATCGTCCACGGCCTCGAAGAGCGTGAGCGCGGCGTCGAGATGCGGACGCGCGGCGGTGTAGTGCTGCCGGAACAGCTCGAGCGTCCCGAGCGAGTAGCGCATCGCCGCCTCACCGCGGGCGTCGCCGGCCCGGCGCGCCGTGTCGAGGGCGACCTGCGAGGTGTGCCGCCAGTCGTCGAACAGGCCCTGTGCCTCGAACAGGGTGATCGCCGTCATCGCCAGGTCCCAGCAGGTCTCGCTCAGGCCGAGCCCGGCCGCCTGCTCGACGGCCGCCACCAGGCCGAGCCGTTCGCTGCGCAGCCAGCCTCCCGGGTCCTCCAGGAGCCGCGCGGTGGTGGGCTCGCCGCAGTCCCACCGGAGAGCGTCCCCGTGGAGGACCGTGTAGTCGCCGCCGTACTGCCGCCGGTGCGCCTGCTCGGCGAGGGTGAGGTACGCCCCGGTCAGCCGGGTCAGGGCGGCCGCGGTCGCTCCGGGCGGCTCGTCGGCCTCCCCGCGCTCTCTGGCGTGCAGCCGTACGAGGTCGTGGACCCTGTAGCGGGCCTCGCCGAGGTCGTCCATGCCCGCGTACTCGACGAGCCGCGCCTCCACCAGACCCTCGAGCACGTCCTCGGCGTCACGGGGCTCCTCGTCGAGAAGCGCCGCCGCGATCCATCCGGCGAAGTCCGGGATCTCCAGCAGCCCCAGACGGCGGAAGAGGACCCGGCTGCGCTCGGCGAGTCCCGAGTAGCCGAGGGCGAGGCTGGCCCGCACCGACAGGGTTCCGTGCGTGAGCTCGTCGAGCCGGTCGCGTTCCGCCTCAAGCCGGGAGATGAGCCGCTCGACGGTCCAGTGCGGCCGCGCGGCCAGGCGGGCGCCGGCGATCCGGAGAGCGAGGGGGAGCCACCCGCACAGCTCGGCCAGCCGCGCCGCGGTCGTGGCGTCGGTGGTCAGCTCGGCCCGGCCGGTGATCGCATCCAGCAGTTCGACGGAGGCGCCGGCGTCCAGGACGAGGAGGACGAGCCGGCGGGCGCCGGGCAGAGCGGTGAGCGCGGCCCGACTCGTGATCAGCACCGCGCAGCCGTCTCCCGGCGGAATCAGCGGATCGACCTGCGCCTCGTCCGCGGCGTCGTCCAGCAGCACCAGGACGCGCCTGCCGGAGAGCCGGGCGCGGAACGCCTCGGCGCGCTCGTCGAGACCGTCGGGGACCGCGGTGCCCGGCGTCCCCAGCGCTCGCAGGAACCGGCCGAGCGCCTGCGAGGCGTCGACCGGCTCCGATCCCGCACCGCGCAGATTCACATACAGCTGGCCGTCGGGGAAGTCGTCCCGCACGTCGTGCGCCGCCTGCACGGCCAGCGCGGTCTTGCCCACCCCGGGCATGCCGGACACGGCGCAGATCACCGGCGCCCCGGGAGGCCTGCTCCGCAGGACGTCGACGATCCTGCCGATCTCGCCGTCGCGCCCCGTGAGATCGCCCACTCGTGGCGGGAGCATGCACGGCGGGGCGGCCTGGTCCTTGTCCTGCGCCGGTCGGGCGCGGGTTCCCGAGTCCAGCCCGGCGTGGGGGTCTCCGCGCAGGATGGCCTGCTCCAGCGAGCGCAGTTGCGGCCCCGGCTCCAGACCCAGTTCCTCCGCCAGAGCGGTGCGGATGCGCCGGTAGGCGTCCAGGGCCTCGGTACGGCGCCCCGCCCGGTGCATCGCCAGCATCAGGCGCGCGCCCATCGACTCCGCAAGCGGATCCGCCGTGACCAGGGAGATCAGCTCGGGGATGATCTCGGCGTGCCCGCCCAGGGCCAGGTCGGTGTCGATGCGCTCGGCCAGCACCCGCTTACGATCTTGTTCGAGCCGCTCCGCGGCCTCGGCGAGGGCGGCCACGTCGTCCAGACCCGCGAAGGCGCGGCCGTGCCACAACGCGAGTGCCTCTCGCTGGAGCGCCACCGCCGTCTCCAGGTCCGCGGCGTCCAATGCGTTCCTGGCCCGTACGGCGAGATCGGCGAACTGCCAGGCGTCCACCTCTTCGGGCGCGGCGGACAGGGCGTAGCCCGAACGGTCGTGCCGGATCCGCCCGGGGTCGTCCAGAGTTCTGCGGAGACGGTGCACGAGCACCTGAAGGTTCTTGCCTGCGCGCGGTCCGAGTCGCTCGCCCCACATCGCGTCGATCAACGTCTCGGCGGAGACCACCTGTCCCCGAGCGCAGACGAGCAGCGCCAGCAGTTGTTCCTGTCTCCGGGATGACAGATGAGCGGGACTCCCGTCGACGATCAGTGTCACATCGCCAAGTACTCGGAACCTCATCGGTGCTTCCCCGAACGATGGCGTACTTCAGGACCGGTGTGATCCGTTCCACGGTGAACGGATTCGGCGAGAATAGCCCGAATGATCCCTTCCGTGGTAGCGATCTCGGACATCCGCTGATCCGGCCCATGTGGGTGCCGCCACGGGCCACGAAGCATGATCAGGCCCGTCGGCGTGACTGTGGGTGCAGCAGGACCACCTTCCCGCCCGGACTCGGTCATAGCGTGGAGGAATGGAAGGCGAAGGCCCTCTTGGCGAGTTCCTGCGCGCTCGGCGCCAGGTCACAACGATCGAGCAGGTGGGACTGACGGCGACCGGGCCCCGCCGCAGGACGCCCGGACTGCGCCGCGACGAAGTGGCCATGCTCGCGGGCATCAGCATCGACTACTACAGCCGTCTCGAGCAGGGCAGAGAACGTCACCCCTCTGATCAGGTCGTCGACGCCCTCGCGCGGGTCTTCCAACTCGACGAGGAGGCCACCGGACATCTGCACGACCTCGCGCGTGGACGACCGCACAAGCTGACGCCTGAGGGGCGCGTCGATCGGGTCGAGCCCGGCCTGATCCGGCTGATCGACGGCTGGGACATCGCGCCCGCATACGTGGTGAACAGCCGTCTGGACGTGCTGGTCAGAAATGCCGTGGCGGAGGCCCTCTATGAGGGGTTCGAGCACAGCGACAACCTGCTCAGGCTCGCCCTGCTCAACCCGGCCGCCCGCGGGTTCTACCTCGACTGGGAGCTGGACACCACCTCCAAGGTGGCCCATCTGCGCGCCACGGCCGGCCCGAGCTCCGACGACCCCGACCTGATCGAGTTGATCGAGGAGCTCACGGCGGGGAGCGAGGACTTCCAGCGGATGTGGGCCCGGCACGACGTGCGGGGCAGAACGCGCGCGCCCGTCCGCTTCCATCGCGACGACGTCGGGGATGTGATCACGACGATGGAGGTCCTCAGCATCGACGGCTCGCCGGGTCAGAAACTGATCGTCTTCCAGGCCGAGCCCGGGAGTCCGTCCGAGAACGCGCTGATCGTGCTCCGCGACCGCATGCGGCCAGGCGGCGGAGGCCATGGGGGGCCGCCGGCGAGTTCGCCGGAGCAGGGGGAGGACCCTCAGGGCGGCCACTCCGATGGCCCTCATCTCGCCGAGCCGGGCGTGGTGGAACTGCGGCATTGCGCCGAGCCGCGGTGATCCTCCCCTAGCCGAACTCTCAGCCGGCCCTCTTCACGGCCTTCTTCGCGGCCGTCACGCGGTAGAGCAGCGGGTAAGGCAGGAAACGGGCCAGGAGAGCGGCGATCTTGGCGTCGCGGCCCACGAGCTGACGCGGCCGCGGTTTGGCGGCGGTCAGTGCCTTGACGATGACCCGGGAGACGTGATGGGGAGAGATCCCGGTCTCACCGCTCTTGACGGCGCTCGCCCTCGTCTTGCTGATCTGCTCGGCGTAGCGGTCGGCCTCGGCGGGCAGTTGCTCGATCAACTCGTCGGCGGCGGCCCTGCCCCTCTCCCAGATGGGTGTCGCGATCGTGCCGGGCTCGACGAGGATCACCGCGATCCCGAACGGGACGAGTTCCGCGCGCAGGCTGTCACTGAGCCCAGCCAGGCCGAACTTCGCGGCGTGGTAGGGGCCGAGCATCGGCCCGGCGATCCGTCCGGCGATCGATCCCACCATCACGATCCGGGGATCGTCACCCGATTCCGCCGCCCGCCGGAGCGCGGGCGACACCGACTGAGTGACGATCAACTGGCCGGTCAGGTTGATCTCGATCTGGCGCCGGAACACCTCGATCGGCAGATACTCCAACGGCCCGGCCAGCGCCACGCCCGCGTTGTTCACCAGCCCGTGCAGCGGCCCGGCCGCGCACACGACCTTTCCCGCCGCCCGTACGGAGGCCTCGTCGGTGAGATCCATCCGGACCACGCTCACCTTGTCCGGATGCTCGCGAAGCAGCGACTCCTCATCCTCGGTCCTGCGCACCGCCGCCCAGACGTGGAAGCCGGCGCGCACCAGGTCGGCGACGCAGGCGCGGCCGATGCCGGTGGAGGCGCCGGTCACCATGACCGATCGCCGTTCAGATGCCATGAGATTCAGCCTCGCTCAATCCGCGATTCCGGTATGTCCCGGAAGACTACGCGGGAGCCGGCCCCTCGTCAGGAATGGGCGGGGTGATCTTCCATGACGTACAGGCGCTCCCCGTCGTCGAACCGGTCCGTCGGCCGCAGGCCGGTTCTGACCGCCACCTTGATCGACGCGTGATGGTCGGGGTGCACGTGGGCCTCGACACGGCGGGCGCCCCGGGCGCCGAGCCATCCGGCGAGCGCTCCGGCCGCCTCCGAGGCGTAGCCCCGGCCCTGCCACGCCGTCCCGATCACCCAGGCGATCTCGGCGCGGCGCCCGCCGTCCACAACCGTCGCCTGGACGGTGCCGACGGCATGGCCGTCACCGTCGCGGACGATCCAGTTCAACCATTCCTGGGCGCCGTCGGGGGAGCGGCCCAGGGCGAGCCGGGCGTATCGGGCCCGCAGCGCGTCCCGGCCGGGCGGTTCGCCGCCGATGAAGACGTACAGTGCCGGATCGGCGAGCACCTCGGCCATCTCGTCGGCGTCTGCGACGGTGAGCGGTGACAACGCGAGTCTGGGCGTCGTGATCCGGCCCTCCGGCCGGGCGACGTCGGCGGCCGAGACGGTGTAGTACCAGCCCTCCCGCCAGTCGAAAGGCGCGTCCACGGAATGCTCCAGCGCCACTCCGCCGGCCAGGAGTTCCAGCGCCCACCGGTTGGCCGAGTGCGCGATCACCAGGACCCGGGAGCCGTCCCACGCGGCGATGAGATCCCGGAGGAAATCACGGGTCTGGTCGACCACCTGGCGGTAGCTCTGCCCGCCCGGCCAGGGCGCCTCGATGTGCCGGGACCGCTCCGCCGCGAGCCGCGCCACCGGCATGCCGTTCCAGTCGCCGTAGTCGCACTCGCGGAGCCGGGCGTCCTGGAAGATCGGGACTTTCGAGCCGTTGAAGGCGATCTCCGCGGTCTGTACGGCACGGCGCAGGTCGGAGGTGAACACCGCGGCGATCCCGTCGTCACGGCGGCGGACGCCGAGGTCGGCGGCCAGCGCGCGACCACGCGGCGACAACTCGCCGGGCAGCCACCCGGTCGCGATCCCCGCCTCGTTGTCCGTCGTCATCGAGTGTGTCTCGTACACGATCGTCACTGTCACGGCCGAAACCTATCCGAGCCGGGCGGGAACGGACGAGCCGGTCAGCCGCGGCGGCCCCGGATCCGCCACGCCCACAACAGAAGTGCCAGGCCGATCAGCACCACGATCGCGCCCAGCACGGCGTACTGGCCCTTGCCGGACATCATGGAACCGCCGAGCGCTCCCGTGCCCTGGGCGATCCAGACGCCTCCGATGAGGCAGAACAACACCCCGACGACACCGCGAACCCACATGTTCCCGCTCCGATCTGCGATCTGCCGGTGGCATGCCGCGCCACCACACAGTAAGGCCCGCGGGGGCCGCCGCCGGGGCCGCGAACCCTTACGAGGTGCTTACCGGGTGTTGGCGGCCCGATCGGCCGCACGTCACGGACGTTGCCCTGGTTCGTTCACGATGCCGGAGGCCAGCACGGCGTTCACCCATGAGCGGCCCTTGGAAATCGGGTGGGCGGGATCGCTCCTGTCGTCACGGAGCCAGACCATCCGGCTGCCGAGGTAGCGGAAGCTGCCCGGCTTGAGGATCAGGTAGCTCCGCGTCAGGGGGGCGGTGTCCTTGGGGTCGGCCTTGAATACCCCGAGGCCCTTGCGGCCCGTGCCGTCGTCGACGTCCATCTCGACTTCGACGCCGGGGATCCTGGCCAGGGCGCGGTAGATCGCCGCTTCCACCTTCGGCGGCATCACGGCCTGTTGCCGCAGGTAGGTGGAGAGCACGCGGAACGCACGCTGGTCGGGACTCTCGTATCCGGGCGGGGCTTGCTTGGGGAAGTCGATCCAGTGGCGATCTCCGCTGACCTGCGTGAGCAGCTTGCCCGGGTCGGTGGGCAGCGCCCGCAGCTTCCGGGCGTACCCCACCGGTGGGAGGTCGTCGTCGCCCGGGTCCGGCGGGATGTCACTGACATGGACCTTTCCGCCGGCTGTGTAGCCGGCGGCCTTCTTCCCGTCGTAACGGATCCACGATTCCTGGACGGTCTCCTCTCCCGGGCCCGCGAGCGCCTGCTTGTCGAGGGTCTTCGTGTACTGCCACTGGTGCGGTCGCGGAGAGACGGTCGTCGGGCGCGCCTCCGCGACGAGGGCCGCCTCCTCGAGCACCGTCGTCGTGGCGGCATACCGCGGCGGCGTGCTCCCCCCGTCCGCCGTTCCCGGAGAGGTTCCGGCGGACCGCACGGACACGAGGGACGTCAGCACGATGACGGCCATCAACGCGGCGGCGCCGGCCAGCAACGCCGGACGGCTGAACCGATCGAGGAACGCCCGCTCGGCGTCGCGCCGGGTCGTCCTCACCAGCCGGGCCTGCATGGCCGTCATCCGCTCGGCGCCGGGCTGAGGCGTGTCGGCACGCATCTCCCGGAGCATCGCCAGGTCATCCATGATCGCTCACCTCTTCGAAGGCGGTCGGGTCGATGCCGCCCAGCGCGGCACGGGTCTTCTTCCTCGCCCGGTGCAGGCGTGAGCGCACGGTGCCGACGGGGATGCCCATGGCGTCGGCGACCTCGTCGTAACTCAGATCGGCCCAGGCGATCAGCAGCAGGACCTCCCGGTCGCCGGAGGACAACGTCGCGAGTGCGCTCGCCAGTCGTCGGTGCGCGGCCGACGCCGTCACACGTTCCGCCACCCGGTCCGCGTAGGTCTCGGCCACCTCGTCCACGCCGGTCCTGGCCAGAGCCCGGTAGAAGCGGACCTCCGCCCGGTGGTGCTTGCCGATGAGGTTGGCGGCGATGCCGTACAGCCAGGGGCGGGCGTCGGGGCGCGTCAGGTCGTAGTGCCCGCGCCGCCTGAAGGCGATGAGGAAGGTGTCGGCGACGATGTCGTCGGCCAGGCCGTCTCCCAGCCTGCGGGTGACGTAGCGGTGGAGTTCCGGTCCGTGCCGCCCGAACAGGGCCGCGAACTCATCCGGCTCGTCCCGTGACCGCCGAAGCAACTCGGCGTCGTCGACGCGGTGCGAGGTGTCCGCACGTAACGCATCCACCATGGGGCGGGGCTCCACTCATCAAGCCTCTGCGGTCGTGAGGCGGCGGTGTCGTCACCTCTACTCCCCCGAACGTGCCGATCGAGTTCACGAGTGCGGGAACCGGCCTGAATCGGCCAGGCGCCGATGAGGATCTTCAGGTTCCCGCGGCGACGGAGATCGGATGACGGGCCTGGAAGGCGAGCCGGGCGTCCGCGTCCCCGGCGAGATCGCTGAGGATGTCGTCGAGGGTCATGAACGCCTGCCAGGGGTCCTCGCCGGACGCCTGGCAGAGCCGTCCGACGAGACGGTCCTCGAGATCCTGGATGCGTTTCGCCTTCCAGATCTTGTCCGCGAGGCTGACCAGAAGGTCTTCCGTACTGATGTCAGGGGGCGTCCACGTCGCATGGTTGCGGGCGAATCGCGCCGCACGCTCGTCGACTCCCCGGGCGAGGAGGAGTTCGTAGCCCGCCTGCTCGTGCGCGGAGCCGGGACCGGACAGCTCACCCACGTGGATCACCTTGCCGACGTCGTGGGTCGCGGCGCCGAACAGGACCTGTGTCGTGTCGAACGGGAGCAGGGGATACGCGCCGGCGATCGCGTCCACGAGCAGGCACGCGGTGTCGTGGACGGCGCGCAGATGCGCGGCGAGCCGCGGCGGCGCCTCCAGGTCCAGCAGCAGCCGGGCGACGTCCTCCGGCAGCGGGCGCAGAGGCGGGACGGTCGATTCGGTCAGCGCGTTTCGCAGGGCGATCAGGCTCACCGGGGGAGCGTAACGGCTTCAGCGGGGGTGGCTGCCGCCGTCTACGCTCACGACCTGGTTGGTGAGGTAGCCGTTGCGGAGCATGGCCATGGCGAGGTCGGCGACCTCCTCGGGCCGGCCGAACCGGCCGACGGGGATCGCGTGGGGGCCCTCGCCCAGCGCCGGCATCATCGCGGTGTCCTCGATCAACGCGGGCGCGAGGGCGTTCACCGTCACTCCGCGGCTCGCGACCCGGGCTGCGAGGAAGTGCAGGGCTCCATGCAGGCCGGCCTTGGACGCGGCGTAGTGCGGGCCCACGACGCCGCCGGTGAAGGCGGCGATCGACGAGATGAACAGCACCCGGCCGAACCCCCGCTCCACCATCCCGGGCACCACCTGCTGGGCCAGCATGAACGGCGCGCGCAGGTTGACGTCGATGGTGCGGTCCCAGGTCGCCAGGTCCACGTCGGTGTACGCCTGCCGTACGGCATAGCCGGCGTTCGGGATCAGCAGGTCGATGGGGCCGAGGGCGTCGACCGTCTCGGCGACGAGGCGCGCGGGCACCTCCGGGTCGGCGAGATCACCTGAGAGGGCGATCGCGTCCAGCCCCGACTTCCCGGCTTCGATCACGAGGAGTTCGGCCTCGCGCGCGCGGGTGCCGTACGCGAAGGCCGTCCGCACGCCGGCGGCGATCAGACACCGGCCCAGCGCGCCGCCGATGCCGCCCGAGGCTCCGGTGAGCAGGGCCACCCGGCCCGTGAGGTCCATTCCGGTCATCGCGCGCCTCCTCCGCCGATCGCATATGACCTTCGCCGGGGAACCGGCCCACCAGGAGGGCCGGTCCCCGGCGAAGGGGCGACTGACGTGTTCGTACCCGGCCGGGCCGGGTGTGCGCCGCTCAGATCAACCGGAGAAGAGCTGGCTGAGCTTGAGCAACAGCTCGTAGACGCCATAGGCGAAGGGCAGGCCCACCCACAGCCAGGCCAGGATCATCAACGGGGTGCGAGAGGCCGTCTCGGTCTGTTCGGTCATCAGGAGCCTCCCTGCGGAGTGGCCAGCGTGCCCGGTTCGTCGACCGTCACGAGCGGCGGTTCGTGGTACTTGTCCTTGACGGGACGGATCATCTCGTTGGACAGGAAGCCGATCACCAGCAGGCCGATCATGATGTACAGCGAGGTCGTGTAGAGATCGGGTCCCGTCTTGCCCGCCGCCTTCTGCGAGTCGGCGATGGCGTTGACGATCAGCGGGCCGAGGACCCCGGCCACCGACCAGGCGGTCAGCAGGCGGCCGTGGATGGCCCCGACCTGGAAGGTGCCGAACAGGTCCTTGAGGTACGCCGGCACGGTGGCGAAGCCGCCTCCGTAGAACGACAGGACGCCGAGCGCGCACAGGATGAACACGACGGTGTGCGAGTCGCCCCACAGCGAGATGATCAGGTACAGCACGGCGCCCACGCCGAGATAGACGCGGTACATGTTCTTGCGCCCGATGAGGTCCGAGGTCGAGGACCACACGATCCGGCCGGTCATGTTGGCGAGCGAGAGCAGTGCCACGAAGCCCGCGGCGGCGCTCACGGAGATCGGGGTCGCCGTGTTCGCGAAGAAGTCCTGGATCATGGGCGCGGCCTTCTCCAGGATGCCGATGCCCGCGGTCACGTTGAAGCACAGGACGACCCACAGGAACCAGAACTGCGGCGTGCGGATCGCGTTGCGCGCCGAGACGTTCGCGGTGGTGACCAGAGCCTTCGCGGCGGACTTCGCCGGGTCGAAGCCCTTGGGCAGCCAGCCGTCCGCAGGGACCCGCACCAGGAGCACGCCCAGGGACATGAAGACCGCGTACACCAGGCCGTGCACGAGGAAGGTCTCCGCGATGCCGCCCGTACCGGTGCCGAAGGAGCCGAGCATCTGCGTGGACCACGGCGAGGCGATGAGCGCGCCTCCGCCGAAGCCCATGATGGCGATGCCCGTGGCCATTCCCGGCCGGTCGGGGAACCACTTCATCAGCGTGGACACCGGCGAGATGTAGCCGATGCCGAGTCCGATGCCGCCCACGAAGCCGTATCCGAGGACGACCAGCCAGTACTGACTGGTCGCCACGCCGAGCGCGGAGATCAGGAAGCCGGACGCGAAGCAGACCATCGAGACGAACATCGCCCAACGGGGGCCGTTGCGCTCGACCAGCGGCCCGCCGAAGGCGGCGGACAGGCCGAGCATGACGATGCCGAGTTGGAAGGGCAGCGCGCTTTGCGTACCGGACAGGTCGAGCGCCTTCTCGAGCGGCGGCTTGAAGACGCTCCACGAGTAGGCCTGACCGATGGACAGGTGCACGGAAAGGGCTGCGGGGGGGACGAGCCACCGGCTCCACGTGGGCGGTGCGATCGTGCGCGAACGGCTGAGAAACCCACCTGAAGTGTGAGATATCAGCTTTTGACCATCTTCGGGCATAAACAGGCAGTATGTCGCAGTCGAATGTTCTTGTCTACGCTAACAATGCAAAGTCAAACCCGCCACCTTTGTGCGGCTCGCACAACCGGGCCCATCGGCCGACCTCGCCCCGCCTTCCGTGACCCTCGTTCACGCCCGCATGTCAAGACGGCGTATTTTGGACGTGGCGGATAGCCGAAAGTGAGGGTATCGGGTGGCAAAAAAAGCTCCACGGCACGACGTCGGGGATGAGGGGCTGGAGGTAGGTCCTCCGAAGGAGTGGGCGGCGGGAGTACCCGCGGTGGCCCACTCGCTGGCGATGTCCTACGCCCAGATGGGTGTCAAGCGCACACTTCTGACATTGGTACAGGTGAATCAGAAGCACGGCTTCGATTGCCCGGGGTGCGCGTGGCCGGAAGGACAACACCGCAGCCCCGCTGAGTTCTGCGAGAACGGCGCGAAGGCGGTGGCGGAGGAGGCGACCCTTCGCCGCGTGACGCGCGATTTCTTCGCCGAGCACTCCGTGACGGAATTGGCCGGGCGCAGCGACTACTGGCTGGGCCAGCAGGGCAGGCTCACCGAGCCGATGTACAAGCCGGCCGGGTCCGACCACTACGAGCCGGTGGCGTGGGACGAGGCCTTCTCGATCATCGCGAGGGAGCTCAGGGCGCTCGAGAGCCCCGATGAGGCGCTCTTCTACACCTCCGGGCGGACGTCGAACGAGGCGGCGTTCCTCTACCAGCTCATGGTCCGCCGTTTCGGCACCAACAACCTGCCCGACTGTTCCAACATGTGCCACGAGTCCAGCGGCTCGGCCCTCACCCAGACGCTGGGCATCGGCAAGGGAACGGTGTCGCTGGACGACCTCTACAAGGCCGACCTCATCTTCGTGGTGGGGCAGAACCCCGGCACCAACCACCCGCGCATGTTGTCGGCGCTGGAGAAGGCCAAGGGGAACGGCGCCCGCATCGTCGCGGTCAACCCGCTGCCCGAGGCCGGGCTGATGCGGTTCAAGAACCCGCAGAAGGCGAGTGGGGTCGCCGGGCGCGGCACGAAACTGGCCGACCGGTTCCTCCAGATCCGGCTCAACGGCGACATGGCGCTGTTCCAGGCCCTGTCGAAGCTGATGCTCGAGGCCGAGGACGCCGACCCGGGGTCGGTGATCGACCACGAGTTCGTCGAGACCCACACCCACGGGTTCCACGATTTCGAGAAGAACGTCCGCGAGCTCGAATGGGAGGACGTGGAGGAGGCGACGGGCCTGCCGCGGGCCGCCGTCGAGGAAACGGTCCAGGACGTGCTCGGGGCGAAGTCGGTGATCGTGTGCTGGGCCATGGGTCTGACCCAGCACAAGAACTCCGTCGCCACCATCCGGGAGGTCGTCAACTTCCTGCTGCTGCGCGGCAACGTCGGGCGGCCGGGGGCCGGGGTGTGTCCCGTGCGAGGGCACTCCAACGTCCAGGGCGACCGCACGATGGGCATCTACGAGAAGCCCTCGGCGGCCTTCCTCGACGCGCTGCGTGACGAGTTCGGCTTCGAGCCGCCCCGCCGCCACGGGGCCGACGCGGTGGAGTCGATCCGGGCCCTGCGCGACGGGCAGGCCAAGGTGTTCATCGCGATGGGCGGCAACTTCGTCTCCGCGACGCCGGACACGGCGGTGACCGAGGCGGCGATGCGGCAGGCCAGGCTCACCGTGCAGGTGTCGACCAAGCTGAACCGGTCCCACGCCGTGGCCGGTGAGCAGGCGCTCATCCTCCCCACGCTGGGCCGCACGGAGAAGGACGGCGACCGGTTCGTGACGGTCGAGGACTCGATGGGCATGGTCCACGCCTCCCGTGGGCGGCTGGCCCCCGCCTCACCGGATCTGCTCTCCGAAGTGGCCATCGTCAGCCGGCTGGCCATGAGGCTCTTCGATCAGGACGGCGTCGCCGGCATCCCCTGGGAGCGTTTCGAGGCCGACCACGACGCCATCCGCGACCGCATCGAGCGCGTGGTGCCCGGATTCGACGACTTCAACGCCAGGGTGCGCGAGCCCGGGGGCTTCACCCTCCCCAACGCCCCCCGCGACGAACGGCGCTTCCCGACCGACACGGGAAAGGCGAACTTCACCGCCAACGCCCTCGACGTCCTCCGTCTCGCGCCGGGGCGCCTCCTGCTCCAGACGGTGCGCAGCCACGACCAGTACAACACCACGATCTACGGCATGGACGACCGCTACCGCGGCGTGCACAACGGCCGCCGGGTCGTCTTCGTCAACCCCGACGACCTCGCCGAGCGCGGCATCGCGGACGGCGAACTCGTCGACCTGGTCAGCGAGTGGCCCGACGGGGAGCGCACCGCCGAGGCGTTCCGTGTGATCGCATACTCCACCGCGCGCGGGTGCTGCGCGGCCTACTTCCCCGAGACCAATGTGCTCGTGCCGCTCGACTCGACCGCGGACACCTCCAACACCCCCACGTCCAAGAGCGTCGTCGTACGGCTCGAGCGGCACGTCGCCGCAGGCGGCGCTGGCTGACCGGCCGAACCCGGCGGGCGTTCAGTCCGCCGGGTTCGGTATCCCCGGCGCGGGCCGCCGCCGCGATCGGGTGTCCCGCCGGCTCCCTGATCACCGCCCGGCCGTACTCGGCTAATTCAATGGATAAGAAGTAGGTTTATAGAGTTATTCAGACTTTGTGCACGTGTACATTCACAAGGAACTCTCAGTGAATTATTAGAAAAATCGAGTAGTCTCTCCCGCTATGACCTGGCAGCGGAAGGTCAATAACGCCTTCATCAAGTACGCAGGATTCCAGTTCAATCGAGTAGGGAAAGCAGGGTCGGCGGAGGCCGCGCCGGAGGAGTTGGTGCGGCCGCCGGAGGATCCGCGGATCGATCGACTACTGACCGCGCCGATCTTCATCCTGTCTCCTGTCCGCTCGGGTTCCACTTTGCTGAGGGCGATGCTCAACGCCCACTCGATGTTGCACGCCCCCCACGAGCTCCACGTGCGGCGGCTCTTCGTGAACTTCGGGACCCCGCTGGCCGAGTCGGCGATGAGCGCCCTCGGCCACAACAGGGCCGACCTGGAACATCTGCTGTGGGACCGGGTCCTCCACCGGGAACTCGTCAAGAGCGGCAAGCGGTTCATGGTGGACAAGACTCCGGCCAACGCCTTCGCCTACCAGCGGATCACGGCCTGCTGGCCCGACGCGCGGTTCATCTTCCTGCTGCGTCACCCCGCGTCCATCGCGACCTCATGGCACGAGGCCGACCCGGAGAAGCGCACTCCGGAGGAGGCGGCATTGGACGCCTTGCGTTATATGAAGGCGGTCGAGCGGGCGCGTAAGGCGCTTTCCGGCCTGACCGTGAGATATGAGGACCTGACCGCGGAGCCGGAGAAGGAGACCCGCCGGATCTGTGAATTCCTCGACGTCCCATGGGAGTCCGGGATGCTGACCTACGGCGATCTGGGCGTCGCGGAGAAGGGCCTCGGCGACTGGAAGGACAAGATCCGCTCCGGTCGCGTCCAAGCCGGCCGCGACCTGCCCTCCGAGGATGAGATCCCCGACGCGCTGAAGCCGATCAGCGCGCGCTGGGACTACCTTCCCCGTACGGCGGAGCGGACATGAGCCGTCGCGGGACGGTGCGATGAAGATCCGCTACATGCTCCTCCACGCCTACGGCATGGGGGGCACCATCCGCACGGTCCTCAACCAGGCCAACGCCATGGCCGCCGCCGGGCACGACGTAGAGGTGATCAGCACGGTCCGGCGGCGCGACGAGCCGCAGTTCGAGATCGATCCCCGCGTGCGCCTCACGGCCCTGGCCGACCAGAGGGGCGGGGTGCGGCCCGACTCCGTGGGCCGCCGGGCCTGGCGCATGATGCGCGGCAGGCTCGTTCCGGTCGGGGAGTTCAAGGCCGAGTACTTCACCGAGCGGGTGGAGCGGGCGGTCATCGACTACGTCTCGTCGTTGAAGGACGGGATCCTGGTGACCACCCGGCCGGCCCTGAACCTCATCTCGGCCCGCCGCACCCCCGGGAGCGTGGTCCGCATCGCCCAGGAGCACATGAACCTGGGCACCTACCCGGAGACCGTGCGCAGCGACATCGCCCGCCACTACTCCCGGTTCGACGCGGTCGTGACGCTGACGGCGAGCGACCGCGACGACTACCGCGATCTGCTGCCCGGCACCCGCGTCGAGTGGCTGCCGAACGCCGTCGCCACGCTCGGCCGGGCGCCCTCCCGGCAGGAGAACCCGCTCGTGGTCGCCGCCGGCAGGCTCGTCGGGCAGAAGGGCTTCGACATGCTCATCCCGGCGTTCAAGCAGGTCGTGGCGCGCAATCCGGAGTGGAGCCTGCGCATCTTCGGCACCGGCCCGAAGAAGGCCGACCTCAACGCGCTGATCGACGAACACGGGTTGGCCGGCAACGTCACACTCATGGGCCGCAGTGACCGGCTCGACCAGGAACTGGCCAAGGCGTCGATCTACGTGCTCAGCTCCCGCTTCGAGGGTCTGCCGATGGTGATGATCGAGTCGATGGCCCACGCGCTGCCGATCGTCGCCTTCGACTGCCCGACCGGTCCCGGCGACGTTCTCACCCAGGAACTCGACGGTCTGCTCGTGCCGGGCGGTGACGTCGAGGCGCTGGCCTCCGGCGTGAACCGGCTCATCGCCGACCGCGATCTCCGTGTCCGGATGGGCGCGGCCGCCGCCGCGACGGCCCTGGAGTACTCGCCGCAGAAGGTCATGCCGATGTGGGAGAGCCTGTTCGCCGACGTCTCCGCCGCCGCCCGCTGAAGAGGTCGCACGGCTTCGGCCTTGGGTCCAACCCGACAAATAAGTGTCATTTGTCGGGTTTAGGGTATTTCGTCCCCTTGTGGTGGGTCTCTCAGCGAGATCCAGCGGAAAGGGACGACATGGCTGCCGTAACGGACGTGGTGGTCGTGGGGGCGGGCCCCACGGGGTTGCTCGTCGCGGGCGATCTCGCCACGGCAGGTCTGTCCTGTGTGGTTCTCGAACGCCGTCACGGCGAGTCGAACCTGAGCCGCGCGGCCGGCGTTCACGCGCGCACTCTCGAGGAACTCGACGCGCGTGGTCTGGCGGACGACTTCGTGGCGGCCGGCCTCCCCATCGACACGCTGAAGGTGTTCGGGCGTGGGGTGCTCGACCTGTCCTGTCTGGACACCCGCTTCCCGTACATGCTGGCCATGCCGCAGTTCATGACCGAACGGCTGCTCACGGAGCGGGCCAGGAAGATGGGCGTCGAGTTCGTGCCGGGCGCGGAGGTGACGGGACTGCGCCAGGACGCCGACGGGGTGGACCTCGACATGCGGACCCACGACGGCCAGGAGTCCACCTGGCGGGCCCGCTACGTGGTGGGCGCCGACGGGGTGCGCAGCGCGGTTCGGCGCTCGCTCGGCCTGCCTTTCCCCGGCCTCTCCGTGGCACGCTCGCTCCTGCTGTGCGACGTGCGGATGACCGACCCGCCGCCGAACGTGCTGACGGCGGACGCGGTCAGGGACGGGTTCGCCTTCGTGCTGCCCTTCGGCGACGGCTGGTACCGCGTGATCGTGTGGAGCCGGCGAAGGCGGCGGCCCGACTCGGCCCCGGTGGAACTCGGCGAGATCCGCGAGATCACCCGGAGGGTGCTCGGGACCGACTTCGGCATGCACGACCCCCGCTGGATGTCGCAGTTCCAGTGCGACGAGCGGCAGGTGCCCACCTATCGCGTGGGGCGGGTCTTCCTCGCGGGCGACGCCGCGCACGTGCACTCCCCGGCGGGTGGTCTCGGGATGAACACGGGCCTGCAGGACGCGGCCAACCTCGCGTGGAAGCTCGCCGCCGTGATGCGGGACGGGGCGCCGGCCTGGTTGCTCGACACCTACGGCAGCGAACGGCACCAGGCCGGCGAGCTCGCCCTGCGCACCAGCGGCAGGCTCCTGCGCAGCGCGATGGCGCGTCCCCGGACGTTGCGCGCGGCCTGGCGGGCGCTTCTCCGGGTCGGGATGCGTTTCCCGTCGCTGGCCCGGCGCATGGCGGAGACGATCTCGGGGATCGGCCTCGCCTATCCCGCGGCGGCCGGCGCCCATTCGCTCGTGGGCCGCCGAGCGCCGGACATCCCGCTGGCCGGTCCCGGCCCGAAGAGCGTGTACCAGGCGTTGCGTTGCAGACGCTGGCTGCTGGTCGCGCCTGAGGGCTCACGGGTCCCTGCCCAGGCGGCCGCGGGGTGGGACGGCCGGGTGCGGGTCGTCACGGCGGGCGGCGCGACCAGCACGCTCGTGCTCGTCCGCCCCGACGGGTACATCGCCTGGGCGGCCGGTGCGGGATCCGAGTCATCCGCCGATCGGATCCGCACGGCCCTGGCCGAATGGTGCGGCCCGCCGCCGACCCCCGTCAGCCACTGACCCGATTCCCCGGGGAGCCGGCGCCGCCGGGCGTTCACCGGACGGCGGGGTGGACCGTCCCGCTCGGCCGCGGACTGTCCTGGCCGTGCCGCCGGCCGCCGCGGCGCAGGAGCAGCACCACGGCGCCGGGCAACGTGGAGACGAACGTGAGGACGCCGAAGACCACTGCGGCGGTGAGCCCCTGGGTGGCTCCCAGACCCGTGACGCCGAACGCCAGGGTGGAGACGGCCTCCCTCGGCCCCCAGCCTCCGATGTTCACCGGCAGGCCCATCACGAGGAGCGTCAGGACCAGCGGCGGCAGCAACTGCGCGACCGTCGCGTGCGATCCCGCGGTGCGGGCGGCGACGAGGAAGAGGACGAGGTGCCCCGCCACCGCGCCGGCGGACAGCAGCGCCACCCGTGGCCAGACGTCGCGGGCGAGCAGGGCGGTGCGCCCCTCCGCCCATGCCGTCGCGAGGGCGCGATGCCACGGCGCCCCGCCCCGCCGCGACAGGGTCCATCCGCCGATCACGAGGAGGACGGCGAGCAGGACCAGTGCGCCGATCGTCAGCACGCGGCTCGGAGCGAGGTCGTGGGCCACGGCCGAGATCAGTGCGGGCTGGGTGAGCAGCACTGCCACACCCACGGCGATGAGCACCACCTGGCCGGCGAACCGTTCGAGGACCACGGCGCGCACGCCGCGGCCCACGTTCCCGGACTGCCGGCCGTGACTCACCGCCCGGTGGACGTCCCCGAGGACCCCCGCGGGCAGCAGCACGTTGAGGAACAGCGCCCGGTAACAGTCCGCGACGGCCGTCGGCAGCGACAGCCGAAGGTCGAGGCGACGTGCGACGAGACACCAGCGCCAGGCGCTGACCACGGTGGTCGCCAGGCCGATCATGAGGGCCGCGATCGCCGACCAGCCGTCGACCACGCGAAGGCCGTCCACGAAGGCGCCCGTGCCGAGACGCCACACGAGGACCCCCAGGATGCCCGCTCCGATGAGCATCCGCAGCCAGGGCCAGAGCCTGCGCATCAGCGTCACGCGGCGACCGCCCGCGGGGGGAG
>Ga0310811_10003717_pt1 | contig 19255 bp, 17 predicted proteins | sample YCmetagenome_FD_207642 | JGI IMG/M metagenome (GOLD analysis project Ga0310811, IMG submission 207642) | Soil microbial communities from experimental microcosm in Duke University, North Carolina, United States - YC | ecosystem: Engineered > Artificial ecosystem > Soil microcosm > Unclassified ...
AAACAACACAAGCTGGTGAATGACTATGTAGTGAAGCCGGTAAGCAAAGAGACTTTTGTGAAGCTGGTCAATCTCGCAGCTTAATATCCATTCGCCTCCATAAATTTTTTTAGATTTCTCTTTGCAATCCTCCTAACCCGTCCTCGGACGATCGGCGTCCACCCCAGCAACGCCCCACCCACCCCCAACGCCATGCTGCTCCACCGCCAGAGGTTGAATGCGTCGAGGTGGGCATAGATTTTCCCATCCTTAAACTCAAATTTCGCTTCGATCACGTTGTGGACTTTGTTTCCCGTCTTCGAGAAAGTATAAAAGGCCTCCCAGTGGCAGGATCCTTTTTTATCGGTTGCTTTTACTTTGTCGAATTTGATTTCAAGATCTTTTCCGGCGGTGACAAGCATGTGCCACATGGCTTTTGCTTGATTCCCTTGCAAATACTTGAACACGGGATCCGAGAACACGATGTCATCGTGATAACACGATTGCATGGTTTTCCAATCTTTGTTTTGAAAGGCGGTGTAAAATGTGCGGATAAGCTGTTCCATGAACGCAAATGCTTTGATTTACCAGTGCGCCCCATGTTCTTCGTGAGTCACAGAGATGTGAAACCCACAAAGAACACAGAGCGTCACAGCTCTTGTTGATTAATTCTTCTTCAGCTGATCAAACTTCGATTCGCTCGGCGCTTTTTTGGGGAAGGAATTGTTGCTCGTCTCAATGTCTGCGAGTTCTGCATTTGGATCAACCACGATGTTGGTTACTTCCTTGTCCTTCACAAATATTTTTGAAACTTCATTCTCATTCAATCGCCAAATTTCGGCGGGCACGCGTTCGATTTCCTTTGACCCATCCTTAAATGTCCACTCGATCACAATAGGAGTAATGAGCCCCCCGACATTCTTGAATTTCAATTCGTAGAGATTTTTCCCTTCCAAATTTTTTCGCACTGCTTTGTCGTCGAGTCGACTGAGGAACTGACCATAATTGGCGTCAGGAGTATTTGAAATAGTCAACGGTTTCGCTCCTTGGCTAAAATCTGTTGTGTTCCCTTTATTCTGAGCTGCCAGATCGCCCTGTTGCGTCTTAGGTGTTTTGCTTTCAGGATCTGCGGCTTGGGTATTTAGCTTAAACCATTTCACCTCACTCAGCTCTATGTCCACATTGTCCGTTCCAAAAAACCATCCTCTCCAAAACCAATCGAGGTCAACGGCTGATAAATCTTCCATAGTGCGAAAGAAATCGGCCGGACGCGGGTGTTTGTACTTCCAGCGATTGGCATACTCTTTGAATGCGCGGTCAAACAACTCGGGCCCCATGACAGTTTCGCGAAGTATCTCAAGAGCGACCGTTGGTTTTTGATAAAAATTTTGTCCGAAGGCCATCAATCGCTCGTTGTCTGAAGTAGTCATGATGGGACGCATAATGCTCTTGTCGCCCTTCATGTATGGTACAATGTCTTTTGGAGTAACATGTTTGAATTTTGGATAACGTTCTGCTTCCGTTCTGGTTTGCAGGAACGTATTCAAGCCCTCGTCCATCCACATCCATTGGCGTTCGTCGTTGCTCACAATCATCGGGAAATAGTTGTGCCCCACTTCGTGCACGATCGTTCCCACCATTCCTTGTAGGGCACCGTCAGACATCTTTCCCGCTTTTGGTCGGCCCCCATTGAAGCTGATCATTGGAAATTCCATACCGATGTTTGAGGTGTTGACAGAGATCGCAACGGGATAGGGATAATCAAAAGTGTACTTGGAATAAATTTCGATGGCGTTCTTTACTGCCTTTGTCGATTCATCCGACCACGTAGGCAATCCCTCTTTTGGATAGAAAGACATGCACAACACGGTATTCGTGGGAAGTTTGACGGCTTGCGCGTCCCAGATGAATTTTCTTGAGCTTGCAAATGCAAAGTCGCGAACATTATCGGCCTGAAATCTCCAGGTTTTCTTGGCAGTGGATTTTGTTTTTTCTTTGGCCTTCGCTTCATCTTCTGTAACGATGACCAACGGTTTGTCAAAGGACGTTTTCGCTTTTTCAAGACGATCTGCTTCTGTGGCGCTCAACACTTCTTTCGCGTTTTGCAGCCAACCCGTTGATCCGATGATGTGGTCGGCAGGAACGGTGATGTTGACTTTATAATTCCCGAACTCCAAAGCAAACTCCCCCAGGCGTTGGAACTGCTTGTTTTGCCAGCCTTCGATGTCATCGTATTGACACATGCGCGGAAACCAATGCGCTATCAAATACACATTATTATTGTCTTCGGGAAAATGCTCATATCCTTCGCGCGACAGCAAAAACAAAGACCGATCGGTGATGGCATAACTCCATGAAATATTGATGACAAAACTTTCACCCGATTTTATCGGCGTTGGTAGGTCAAGTCGCATCATTGTATTGTTCACCGTCATCGGAAGGTTTTTGCCCAACTTATCGGTGATGGAATTGATAATGTAACCTGCTTCAAATTCAAGCGGGCGTGCCAGATATTGGACGGTCAATCCGGTGAGGGTGTCTCTCAATCCGCCAAAAGCGCTACCGAAATCTTCGCTCCCTTTTTTATTTACGTTTTGGTCGAGCTGCAGCCAAAGAAATGAAAGTGGTTCAGGCGAATTGTTGGTGTAGGTGATCGTTTCCTTCCCGATAAGTTTATTGTTGGGTTCGTCAATCTCGGCATCGATCACGTAGTCGGCACGTTGCTGCCAATATTTTGCACCTGGAGCTCCGCCGCCCGTCCTAAATTCATTTGGGGTAGGCAATAAATAATCAAGCTGTTCAAATTTTCCTTTCCATTTTTTATCCGCTTGCGCCAGCACCATAGACGAGGCAGCCGCCGCGAAAATGAAAGCGATTGTGAGATTTTTTTTCATACCGATCGGGTTAGTTTAAAACAAACTTACTTGAAAACGGCCTACCGGCAAATAAGGATATACCTATCGACTCCTGGCGAAAAAAAAGTGCCTCCAACAATCGAAAAAGTTTGGATTTTAAAAAAATGTAGATATTTGAGCCCTTTGAACTAGAAAATTTTGTTGCATGGCAAAGAATTTAGTGATCGTTGAGTCTCCTGCGAAAGCAAAAACCATTGAAGGTTACCTGGGAAAAGATTATAAGGTGGCCTCCAGCATGGGGCACGTGCGCGATCTACCGAAAGGAAAGGGTGCTATCGATATTGAAAACGGTTTTGAACCGACATATGAAGTCTCTCCGGAAAAAAAAGAAGTCATCAAAAAATTAAAGGAATTGGCGAAGGCCGCCGAAATGGTCTACCTCGCTTCCGATGAGGACCGCGAAGGAGAAGCCATTTCCTGGCATTTGAAGGAGGTTCTTGATCTCAAAGACAAGAAAACAAGACGCATTGTTTTCACGGAGATCACAAAAAATGCGATCCTCAACGCGATCAAAAACCCACGAGGTATTGATATCGATTTGGTGAACGCACAACAAGCGCGACGAGTGCTCGACCGCTTGGTTGGATTTGAATTATCGCCGATCCTCTGGAAAAAAATAAAGACAGGTTTGTCTGCCGGCCGGGTACAGAGTGTGGCCGTGAGGCTGATCGTTGAACGTGAACGCGAAGTCGATCAATTTGATGCCAAATCTTCTTTCAAAGTAGTGGCAGTCTTCGACCTTGGGAAAGGGAAGCAATTGCATGCTGAACTTCCCGAAAAATTTGAAACTGAGGAGGAGGCTGTGAAATTTCTGGAGTCCTGCAGAGGCGCGAAGTTTTCTATCGGCGATTTGCAAAAAAAACCGGCGAAGAAATCACCCGCACCCCCTTTTACCACTTCCACGTTGCAGCAAGAGGCAGGAAGGAAATTAAGCTTTTCGGTTTCGCAGACGATGGTGGTCGCCCAGAAGCTTTATGAAGCAGGTAAGATCTCCTACATGCGTACCGATTCGGTCAACTTGTCGGACGAGGCAGTAGCCGGAGCTACCAAACAAATCACCAGTGCGTATGGAAAAGAATTTGTACACACCCGCAAATTCAAAACGAAATCAGCAAGCGCGCAAGAAGCTCACGAAGCAATTCGCCCTACCGATTTTTCGGTGACGGAAGCTGGTGCCGACCGCAATGGTCAGCGATTGTACGATCTGATTTGGAAGCGTGCCATCGCATCCCAGATGGCGGATGCAGAATTGGAGAGAACAACAGCGGTCATCAAAATTTCAACCAACCATCGATATTCACTTACAGCGCAAGGCGAAGTGGTCAAGTTCGAAGGTTTTTTGAAAGTATACATGGAGTCGCAAGATGAAGATGACGACGAGGAGAGCGGAAAAGTACTGCCACCACTCACCGTAGGGCAGGATCTGAAATTGGAGGAGATGACAGCTACGCAAACTTTCTCGCGCCACCCGGCTAGATACACGGAAGCGAGCTTGGTAAAAAAATTGGAAGAACTTGGTATTGGTCGTCCTTCCACTTATGCGCCAACGATATCAACGATTCAAAAGCGTGAATATGTAGTTAAAGAAAGCAGAGAAGGGGAGGAACGCAAGTACAGCGTACACAAACTGAAGGAAGATAAACTGACCAATACGACCGAGACGGAGATTACCGGTGCAGAAAAAAATAAATTGTTTCCTACCAATATGGCGATGATCGTCAATGATTTCTTGGTAGAGCATTTTTCGGAAGTCACTGATTATTCCTTTACCGCGGAAATCGAAAAAGAGTTTGACGAAATTGCCAACGGCAAATTGAAGTGGCAGAAGATGCTGGATGGATTCTATAAACCATTCCACAAGATTGTAACCAAGACGGAAAAAGTAGAGCGTTCATCGGTTCAAAACAAAAGCAGAGAGCTGGGTGTTGACCCAAAGACGAAGAAGAACGTATATGTCAAGCTGGGAAAATTTGGTGCCTACGTCCAGCTGGGCGAAAACCCCGACGACAATGGCGGCGAAAAACCAAAGTTTGCTGCGCTGAGATCAGGGCAATTCATCGAAAACCTCACGCTGGAAGATGCGCTGGAGTTGATGAAACTTCCCCGCGACCTCGGATTGTTTGAAGAACTTCCTGTTGTTGCCAACATTGGGCGGTTTGGGCCTTATGTTTTGCATAACAAAAAATTTGTTTCTATTCCGAAACCAGAAGATCCTTATACCATCACCGCGGAACGAGCTGTGGAGCTGATCCAGGCAAAGCGGGAAGCCGATGCAAATAAAACGATCAAACTATTCCCCGAAAACCCGGACATTCAAATACTCAACGGCCGCTTCGGCCCCTATATCAAGGCGGGCAAGAAGAACGTGAAGATCCCCAAAGGAAAAGTTCCTGCTGAACTAACACTGGAGGAATGCGTGACACTGGCAGCTAATGCACCGGAAAGGAAGGGAAGGTTTGCACCGAGGGCTGCGAAGAAAAAAGAAGGATAGGCGTTAGACTTTGCAGATCACTATTTTCCAGCGGAAGGCCCATCGCCAGGTGAGTGCGTAATTTTTAATTCCCGCATTTTCAAGGATCTCTACCAATTCTTTTCTTGAAAAACCTCGTAGCACCGACAGGGGAGCGTCAAATTTCACCATGGCCGATTTCGAGAAAATCATCGTTAACAGTTTGATCGAGTAATAGGCGAACGGATGTCGATGGAGATCGTTGATTACAATTCCCGTTCGAACCTGAGAATAAAGCCACTTCAAAATGACACTCAATTGACCCGAAGAAAAATGATGAAAGAACAAAGTAGCGATCGCGATATCGAATGTTTGCGCCCGGAATTCCTCGGAGAGAATGTTGACTGTTGAAAATCGAACCTGAGGATCATGGGCATGCTCTCGAGCATAATCAATGATGTTCGGATTTGCATCGATGCCAATAAATTCGGCCTTGACACCTTTCTTTTTAAAGTGATTCGCCAACAGGATCAACATATCCCCACCACCACAACCTAAATCAATGATGACCAGAGGACGTTGTTGTGTTTTATCAACCAATGCATTGACGCCATCCACGGTGATCTGATTTCCACCTAACGTGCGATTGATAAACTCGAGTTCGCGGAGCGTTTGGTTTACTACGTCGCCCTTGCAATCGAGGTCATCCATGATCTCGATGCCGTTTGATCGCCCAACAAACAAGTTCATGGTACTTGAATTTTTAGGAGCGCGCTTTCGATCGTCAATCCGGGGCCGAAAGCCATGGCCATCACGCGTTCATTATTATTTTGCGACGAAAACCGTTTCATCATTTCGTGAAGCACAAAGATGACTGTGGGTGAGGACATGTTCCCGTATTCACGGAGTACACGATAGGATGCGGCCAAGTCGTCGTTTGTCAAGTTAAGCTCGGCTGCCACCGTTTCCAATATTTTTTTTCCACCGGGATGAATAGCAAAATGATTGATTTGATGCAGATCGATGTTTGCTTTCTGTACCAATGAATTTATGAGCTGACGAATTCCATTATTTAAAATTTGAGGTACATAGGAAGATAGTTTCATCTCGAAACCGAGATCACCTATACCCCAAGCCATGTGCTGTTCGTCGGTCCTAATGATGTCGCTGTGAAAATTTTCCAAAGAATAACTTACGCCTGGGCCGGGGCCTGATTCAATCAACATTGCCGCCGAACCATCAGCAAAGAGCGCGTTTGCCAAAATATTGTCTTCTGTAAATTTCTTTTGAAAATGGATGCTACAGAGCTCGGTGCACACAATGAGAACTTTGGCTTCGCTGTTCGCCTTGCATATCGAATCGCTGACTTTTAACGCATTAATCGCCGCATAGCAGCCCATGAAGTTGATACAGATGCGTTCGGTGGAGGTGGGCAGATGGAGTCGATGCACTAGGTCGATATCAAGTCCCGGTGCATACATCCCTGTACAGCTAACGGTGATCACATGGGTGATCCCAATAGTTTGGCCGTTAGGAATGCAGTTCTTGATCGCCGCTAAACTTAAATCACACGCAAATTCTTGATAAACCATCATTCTTTTTGCGGTGGAAGGAAAAGGCTCAAAACCCTTGGTATTCGGATAAAATGAAAACTCCCCCGATCGTCCGTAGTCTTCTAAGACGGAATATCGATGGCTAATAGCGCTCCCGCGAAAGACTGCATGGATTTTTCTTTGCTCGCTCTTATCACCGGTGAGTTTCTCCATGAATTGAGCGATGGTGCCTTGTTCAAATTTGTTTTTCGGAACAGCGATGCCGATAGAAGTGATGAATGCCATAAGTCGTTCAATCCAAAATAAACGTTAAAACCCCGATTCCAAGTCCTTGGTGTTGAGCATGCGAATAACTAAGCATAAAAAACTGTTCCATGAGTGCGTTTTATGATTTGATGTGCAATGAACTTCGAATGAACGGCGAGGTTTATGGAAATGTTGGAGGCAAATTCGCTTCCGAAAAGCCGTTGCACTTGCCTGCCAAACCAGAGTCGCCCGGCGAATTGGTTGTTCCAAGTCGTCGCGTAGTTTTTCTCAAGCGCTTGACGGGATATTTTGCTTCGGCAAAAATCAGTGACAAGCTCGCTGGCCAGCTTGGCTGAATGAATAGCCATCGCCATTCCATTGCCACAGAGGGGTGTTATCATTCCCGCGGCATCGCCCAGCATGAGCATATGATTGAAAACGGGCTCTTTGGTTTCAAACGAGATTTCGTTGATGGTCTCTGGTTTATTGAACAGAAAGTCTGAATTCTCGAACACCCTTTTTAAGTTGGGATTTTTTCTCAGCACATCTTTTTCCAGTAGGTCAATACTTCCTGCTTGCCGCAATTTCTCTCGATGAACCAAGTAGCACAAATTTGTTTTGCCGTCTTCAATGTTGCTTATGCCGCAGTACCCTCCGTTAAAATTGTGAAGTGAGATAAGGTGGTCGGGGTGAGATGTCTTGATGTGATATTTAATTCCAACATAAGGCGATCGTTTTGTTGTAAAATTCCTTTTCAGTTCCAGATCTAGTTTGGAACGTTTGCCAAAAGCGCAAAGTACCAAATCGGCGTTCATGGATCGGCTGCCGATGGTCAACACGAAACGGCCTCCCACAAAAGAAACGATGGAAACTTCTTCATTGACCAAAACTTGAACGCCGGCTTTTTTGGCTTGCTCATACAGAAAATGATCAAAACTAAACCGACTGATGCCGAAACCACCAAGATCGAGTTCGAGCGTCGTACTTTTTCCCGCCACCGAACTTAATTGAAATGTCCGGATCGTAGGGAGGTTAAGATGGTTGGGAAACAAATCGTGTTTTTGAAGAAACGGAAGGGCTTCGTTGGAAACGTATTCGCCGCAAACCCTATGAAACGGATAATTTTTTTTCTCAACGAGTGTGACGTCGATTCCTTTTCGCGCCAATAAAATACTTCCGATCAAACCCGCCAACCCTCCACCGATGATAACCACTTGCTTGTTCATAAATAATATGAGTCAAGTAAGTTAATTGTTTCTTGTGGATGGAAGCTAAAATCCTTCTTTAATAATATTTTCTGATTTGATGTTCATGTTAGCCAACTGTTTTTCTACGGCATCCATCATTGGCGGAGGTCCACACAAATAAAAGAACTTATCTGTGCCTTGATTATTCGTTTTGATGAGCCCTTCGGTGATGAATCCATGCTCGTAGCCGTCTGCTTTTTCATCTGATAATACGTTGACGAAGTTAGTGCCCAAGTATTTTCTCAATTCAATTTCGTTAATGATGTCGGCCTTGGTCTTATTTGCAAAAATGAGTTTGTTACTCCCGATTTTTTTCTGGGCGTACAACAACCGTAAAATGGCAATACATGGAGTAATGCCGGCGCCTCCAGCGATAAACAAGCCTTCGCCTTTGTATGAGATGTCGCCAAACACATCTTGCAGAATTAATTCATCTCCTTTTTTGAGATGCAACAGTTGGTTGGTGACACCTTGCTTTGCCGGATAAGTTTTAATTGTAAACTCCAGATGATCGTCGCTTGGTAACGAAGTGAACGTAAAGGCCCTTTTTTCATCTTGCCATTGCGGTTTGTTTACGGAGACGTCCGTCGCCTGTCCCGAAACAAAAGAATATCCAGTGGGTTTCTCTGTGGCGATGCGTAACACATCGTGAGTTGCCCTTTCAATCGAGATTATTTTTACAATGTGACTCATGATAAGTTGGGTAGAGGGGCTTGGAGTTGAGCGAGCTTGGCCATCACGCTGCTTACCATGGCATCACAATAGACCAGATTGAATTCAAATATATCTTCTGACGAGTAAGATTTCTCCACTTCTTTCCGGAGCATTGCCTTTGCTCGGTTGAGTCTGACCTTTACATTGGCTTCGCTAATGTTCAATGCGGTAGCCGTTTCGTGAACATTGAATCCGTTTGCTTCACGCATGGAAAAAACCAATCGATAGTCAAGGGGAAGTTGAAGCAATGCTTTTTCAATCACTGTATTTAACTCACGGTTCATGATCACTTTGTTTGTATTTCCATGTTCGCTGGCAAACATTGGTTCGGATGCTTCTTCCATCTCAGTCTGTATTTCATTTTTGAAACTGAATTTTTGTTGTTTCCGGAAGCAGTTGTTCAACATGATTTTTACGATCCATGTTTTGAATGAGGAACGATGCTCGTATTTTGCCAAGTTGAGAAAAGCATTGATAAACGTTTCCTGCATCAGGTCCTGCGTGTCAGCGTGACTATAATTATAGCTTCGGCCCGTTTTGTAAAGAGCCGCGTTGTTTCTGCGAATCAAAATTTCGAACAGGGCTCGCTCCCCATTCAAGATCTTTTGAATGACCTCAGCGTCAGAATATTGTTCAGCAGACTTCATTAATTCAACCCACCAGTTTTGCGATTTTAGCAAAGGAGAATGCGCCAACGGCCATCACCAGGTCACGAACAGCTACATCCAAGTGATTTAAGCCTACAATTAGACTGATCGCCACCACTGTCAACCATCCCGCAACAATTAATCCGCCAATCGCTGGCCTCAGCAGCACAATGACGCCCGCGGCGATTTCAACGATACCCACGATCATCATAAATGCGCTTGGCGAAACAGGTAGCATAACGGCGATCGACGGGGAAATGTATGAATCCCATTGAGTAAGCAAGTTCGTGAATTTATCCAATCCGGCCACGATAGGCACAATACCAAAAGTGAGCTTGAGCAAATTAAAAGTGGGCGCTATGGCCTGATTCAATTTTGTGGTTTCCATTTTATACGATTTTAAGTTTTGATTAGTACGTCTCAAAACCATAGAGTCAGTGAGCGATGGAATGGTTACAGATTTGCTGAACTAAACAACCACCGTTTTGGAATTGACGTAAGGGTAGTGTATTAAGAAAACGACTTTAAAACGATGTCCTGCTATAATTAGGGTTATCGAGTTGCTATAACTTTGGCTACCACACTTTCCAGTTTAGCTTGCAAGTCAAGGATACTGTAGTAGATGATATGAAAGTCGCTGATGCCGGATACCGTGGTTGAATGTTCGGCATCATTTCTCCGCAAATACACGATCGGTTTGTTTTTTGCTTTTCCATAGCCCACTTCTACACCAATCCCGATGGCCTTATGGGATGTTTCAGAAATTAAGAAGTCGCAGCCGTCAATGTCTTTCATGGCTTGGCTCATCATTTCCTGTTCTTGATCGCGAGCAAATGAATACTGATCAACAAAAATGAAACATTCGATTTTGAATTTGGCCAATGTTACCGTGATCGCATTCAGTTCGCTTCGCAACGAATGTTTCTCGCCATAGCTTACCGAGACATAAGCACGGGTTTTTTCTGGGCGCATAAAAACAGAGCCTACGATTTAGCGGTGCTTTTCACTTTTAGCGTAATGCCTTCTGTTCCGATGACCTCTATTGTCTCACCTTTCTGAATGTATTCACCTCTAGTAAAAGCATCATAAACATTCTCATCAATCATCACTTTTCCGCTAGGGCGGAGAACAGTGTGCGCATTACCTTTTTTTCCCACCAAATCTTGTTCATTGGTTCTAACGGAATAACCTTTGGAGCTTTCTTGTGTATCGGTAAGCGCTATTCGTTGAAATGCCTTTGTTTCTGTGAGCTTGGCCCCGCCAAAAAATAACAGAAGTACGCCACCCGCAAGGCCACCGATCGCCGCAAACGTTGCCTTGACAATATCTCCCAACGGGACAAATTCGAAATTGAAAAAATCGTTGTTCAACATAATGAGGATGAGCGACGAGACAGTTAAGGCGATGCCCGCAATGCCCGCCACCCCAAATCCTGGGATAAAGAATATTTCGGCCGCCAGCAACAGGATGCCAATCATCAAGGCGATGATTTCCCAGTACTGCGCAAGGCCGTTCAGGTAATAGGGAACCAGATAAAGGACCAAGGCGACAAGGGCAGCTGCGATAGGAAAAATAGCACCCGGTGTTTGCAGCTCAAAATAAATCCCTCCAATGATAATCAGGATCAACAATCCACTGATGAACGGGTTTAGAAAAAAAGCAATTATTTTTTCTGTTGCGCCGAGGGTGAAATGATCAAGTTCGTAGTTGTCGATTTTATTTCGCTTCAGGATTTCTTCAATCGAGCTGACTTTGGCTTCGCAATAATGATGTGCGATGGCTTCACTGGTAGTGAAAGTAATCACTTTGCCCGCTTGCTTTACACTGTCAATCACCACGCGTTCGTCCACCATGCCCTCAGCGATACGAGGGTCGCGATGGTTTTCTTCCGCAGTTGAACGCATGATGGACCTCATATAGGATTGGTATTTGTCGGGTGCGGCCTTGCCGTCGCCTTCCACCACTGTGGCGGCACCAATACTAGCACCGGGCGACATGTAAATACTGTCGCAGGCGATGGAGATCAACGCACCTGCCGAAGCTGCATCCGAATTGATGAAAACCCAAATCGGTTTTTTGAAGTCCATGATCAAATCAACGATCTCTTTCGCATCGGTGAGTACCCCTCCATACGTATCCATGTCGATGATCACGTTGTCTGCATTGGTTTTCTCTGCGTGCTCGAGAGATAACTTTACATACCGTAACATCCGCGTGTCAATCTCGGCTTTGATATCCATCACCATTACTTTTGACTTACTTTCGGTGCCGGTGCGGGATGAAGGAGTTTGCCCACGCAAGGCGGTGGCAGAAAAAACGAGAACAAATACGAAAAGCAGTCTTAGAATCATCGCGATCAAATTGTATTTTTGTACAAAGATAATTCACGTTTGGGTGTTAAATGATGCATAAAACCAAAAATCGCTTCGGGCTTCAGTCTATGGTAGTCAAATTGTTCACTTGCGTGTTGGTGGTCGTGTCACTCAAAATAAATGCAACGCCCCTCGATTCGCTTCGACTGGAGACGATCAACGGCAAGCAATACATCATTCACCAAGTAGATCCAAAGGAAACCCTGTTTTCGATCTCGAGGAGGTACGGGGTGCCTGTAACGGACCTGGCCCAGGAGAATCCAAGTGCCGGTTCAGGGTTGGCCGTGGGACAGATTTTGAAAGTGCCCTATATTCCACGCACCAAGCCGCGCACTGAAAATGGAAAAATCGTGCACAAAGTAGCGCCCAAGGAAACGATGTTTTCCATTTCAAAGCAATATGGTGTTACCATGGACGACCTAAGGAAATGGAACAACCTCACTGACAACGCCCTTAACGTTGGTCAAGAATTAGTCATCAAGAAAGGAGCGCCGTCCGAGGTCACGAAGGTAGATACGAAATATAAAATACCGGATTCGAAGACTTTGCGCGGTGTGCATACCGTTACAGCTAGCGAAACACTTTTTTCTATTTCGAAAATGTATGGCGCAAGCGTGACGCAATTGAAAGAATGGAATAACCTTGCAACCAGCGAGCTAAAACCCGGTCAGGTGATCTATGTGTTGCCACCGGTGAGCACGAAAGAGACTTCGATTTCTTCGAGTTCCACAGAAACAAACCCAGCAAAATCGACTCAAGAAATAAAAATATCTGAATCCGTCATTGGTTCGGATGAGATTCATGAGAAGGGCATGGCTTCGCTTCTTGAAGGCACGGATGGGAATCGTAAATATTTAGCGCAGCATAAGACCGCAAAGACGGGCTCCATAATAAAGGTGCGCAATGAAGCCAATAAACAGGAGGTTTTTGTGAGGGTCATTGGCCCGCTCAATACCAACGATGAAACGCTTGTGAAAATTTCAAGATCGGCATTCGATAGGCTTGGCTCGGTTGATCAGCGATTTGCAGTTGAAGTAATTCGATTTAAGTAAACGCTATGAAAATTGGGGCTTTAGCTTTCCTAACGTTGTTATTGAACACAACATTCGCACAGAATTTAGTTCCCAACCCAAGTTTCGAGCAATATTACGAATGCCCCGGCTCATACAACCGTCAGGGTTCCGCTAGAAGTTTCGCCCCAGGATGGGTTTCGCCCACCTTGGGCACGCCTGATTTGTTTAACCGCTGTAGCTTCGGTAACGCCGGTGTTCCGCACAACTGGGCGGGGATGGCACATGCACACAAAGGGTATGGCTACTCGGGCATTTATGCCTACATCAGCAACAATAATTACCGCGAATACTTGCAGGCAAAACTGACCACGCCGCTGGTGGAAGGCACAAAATATAAAGTGGAGTTTTTTTATCAGCTATCTGATTTTTCAAAATATGGCGTCGATCGACTAGGGGTGTTGCTTTCTGATTCCGTCGAGCAAGTTGCTCACGATCGCGTTTGGACCATTGAACCCTCTTACACTGCCGTCATGGATTCCGTTCGCAGCAGGAACATTGAAATTTGGAATTATGCGCACTTCGAATACATCGCCAAGGGCGGAGAGCGATTTATCAGTATTGGAAATTTTTCGCCAGACAATCAGTTAAAGAAATATTTACTCACCTCAAAAGTAGACGAACCGTTATTAAACAAAGCCTCCTACTTTTATATCGACGACGTCTCGGTGACGCCTTTGGACAAGACAGCACCAAAAATTGATTCGGTTGATCTTGCAGGTAAGAAAGTAGTGAAGCCAAATGAAATTTATATTTTGAAAAAAATTTATTTTGAGTTTGACAGTTACAGTTTAATGCCACTGTCAGAGCCCGAATTAAATCTGCTGGTGTCGATCATGAATAAAAATCCCAAATGGAAAGTAGAACTCAGCGGACACACGGACGAAAAAGGAAATAACCTATACAACTACAACCTGTCGCTCAACCGCGCAAAAAGCGTCGGCTATTATTTGACACAAAGCGGCATTGCCCAAGCCCGTGTGATCACCAAGGGGTTTGGCAAACTAAAACCCATCAACAAGGCCAAGACCGAAGAGGCGCATGCAACTAACCGCAGGGTGGAAGTGAAATTCCTCGACAAGTAATGGCCAACGTCGGCAAGCGTAGCGTAGAAGAGCTCAAAGATTTTCTCGATGAGCAAGTAGAGCAATTTAATCAACCAAGCTTCATTGAGCATGATCCGATATCAATCCCTCATGCTTACAAAAAGAAACAAGACATTGAAGTGGCTGGTCTCATGGCCGCCGTGCTTGCTTGGGGGCAGCGAGTGACAATCATCAACAAGAGCAAAGATTTTTTGCAGCGCATGGACAACTCACCACACGATTTTTTGCTGCATCACAAGTCGGGAGATTTGAAAAGATTTAAAAACTTTAAGCATCGCACTTTCAATGATACAGATGCGCTGTATTTCGTGGAATTCCTTTCACGGTTTTATCGCACGCACGAATCTCTGGAGGAAGCTTTCGCAATAAATAAAACCGACGAGGACGTCGGCCACGGCCTAATCAATTTTCATCGTGCGTTTTTCAGTTTGGCTGATTTTCCGCACCGCACCAAAAAGCATATCTCTACGCCGGAAAGAAAATCGGCGTGCAAAAGGATCAACATGTACCTGCGGTGGATGGTGCGCCGAGACAAAAATGGAGTTGATTTTGGCGTCTGGAAGAACATTCAGCCCGCGCAGCTGATCTGCCCTTGCGATGTGCATGTGGATCGCGTGGCCAGAAAACTAAAATTGATCAAGCGCAAACAAGTGGACTGGCAGACGGCACTGGAACTCACTACGATCCAGTAAAATATGATTTTGCCCTCTTTGGGCTTGGTGTGACCGAAAACCTTTGAATCGGCCGCAATCGTTTGCTGAAAGTTCCACGCCCCGAAATATGACCAGCGGGTAACATTCTCCTGAAAATATTTCTACCTTATCATCAAAATTGGAGCTGAATCATGAATTTGAACACTGAAACTGAAAAAAATAACACCTACGATGCCATCGTTGTCGGGACTGGTATCAGCGGAGGATGGGCCGCCAAAGAGCTCACCGAAAAAGGACTCAAGACATTAGTGCTTGAGCGTGGTCGCGATGTCAAGCACCCCGTTGATTACCCTACCACAAACAAGCATCCGTGGGAACTGCCCAATGCCGATAGACCTACGAGAGAAGACCTAGAGAAGCAAGGCGTTCAGGCGAGAACAGGATACACCGTTAGTCAAAGCTCGAAGCACTGGTTTGTCAACGACCTTGACCACCCGTATACCGAAACCAAACGCTTCGATTGGATGCGTGGCTACCATGTGGGAGGCCGTTCCATTATGTGGGGAAGACAGAGTTACCGCTGGAGCCCCATGGACTTTGAGTCAAATGCAAAAGATGGCCATGGCGTGGATTGGCCAGTACGGTATGAGGAAATCGCTCCGTGGTATGACCATGTAGAGAAGTATGCGGGTATTAGTGGACAGTCGGAAAACTACCCCTATTTACCAGACGGAAAATTCCTTCCTCCTATGGACTTGAATTGCGTCGAACTGGAGCTGAAGAAGTCGATGAAAGATAAATTTGATCGCCTTCTCACAATTGGTCGGGTAGCGCATGCAACGGCGGCGCTGCCACATACACCTTGGCGTGGCACCTGTCAGTTCAGGGACTTGTGTATTCGCGGATGTCCTTTTGGCGGATACTTCAGCAGCAACTCGTGCACAATTCCAGCGGCTGAAAAAACGAACAACATGACGCTGCGACCAAACTCGGTTGTGTATGAATTGATTTACGATGAAAAGAAAGGTCGCGCCACCGGGGTGAAAGTATTGGATGCGGAGAGCGGAGAGCAAATGGAGTTCTATGCCAAAGTGATTTTCCTTTGTGCTTCGACATTTGGTTCGGCATATATCATGATGAATTCTAACTCCAATCGTTTCCCTAACGGTTTTGGAAATGACAGCGGAGAACTGGGCCGCAATATCATGGACCATCACCTTGGCGTTGGCGCTGGTGGAACAGTGGAAGGATTTGAAGACAAATATTATTCAGGTCATAGGCCGAATGGCTTCTACATACCTCGCTATCGCAACGTCGGAAAAGACAAACGCGATTACTTGCGTGGCTTCGGGTATCAAGGTGGCGCGGGGCGCAATGGCTGGCATAGCATGGTTGCAGAATTGGCTATCGGCGAAGAGCTAAAGCAACAAGTGACAACACCCGGCAAATGGCATGTGGGTATGGGCGGTTTTGGAGAATTCCTTCCTCACCATGACAACAAAGTAACAATCAACAAGAATAAAAAAGACAAGCACGGCCTCTATGTGCTCGACTTTGATGTTGAGTTCAAGGATAATGAATTGAAGATGCGCAAAGAAATGGCATCGGACGCTGCTGAAATGCTTGAAGCAATGGGAGCAAAGAATATCCATACCTACGACAATCCAGGTGGCCCCGGTCTTGGTATCCACGAAATGGGTACTGCGCGAATGGGCAAAGACCCAAAGACCAGCGTACTTAATAAATTCAACCAAGTACACGCTTGCAAGAACGTATTTGTAACGGATGGATCATTCATGGCATCTTCTGCTTGTCAGAACCCTTCGCTTACGTACATGGCTTTCACAGCACGTGCCGTGGATCATGCGGTGAATGAATTGAAGAAACAAAACATCTGATTTGAAATGCTATGAATACATTAATCGATAGGAGAGAAGCATTGCGGAAGACGGCCCTCGTCATGGGCGCAGCGGTTTCCTCATCCACCATAATTGCATTCTTGCAGGGTTGCAAAAATGCACCCGCGCTGAACTATAAGCCTGTTTTCTTCAATGAAGACCAAGCGCGTCTGATCAGCGAAGTGGCGGAAATTATTTTACCAAAAACCGACACGCCCGGAGCCAAAGATGTGGGTGTCCCCAATTTCATCGACATGCTGATCAACGACTGCTACAAACCTGAAGACCAAAAGGAGTTTGTGGATGGCCTTGCCAAATTTGATGAAGAAGCAAAGAAGAGCTCCGGCGACAGTTTCATTTACTTGGACGCCGACAAGCAGAAAGAGTATGTAAAGAAAGTGCACGCAGAAGCGATCGAAGCTCGCAAAAAAGATCATGAGGCACCAAGACCGTTCATACTTAAGCTGAAAGAACTTACGATGCTGGGTTTCTTTACCTCCGAACCGGGCGCCACACAAGTGTTGCAATACAATCAGGTACCTGGAGCGTATCACGGTTGTATTCCATTGAGCGAAGCCGGCAACGGAAAGACCTGGGCGTAATGTTTGCGATTTTAGATTTGCGATTTACGAATAAAATAAAAATCGTAAATCGTACTTCGTAAATCGTCAAATCCAATGTCGCACGCCAACGGTTCCAAATCTCTTTGGACAGTCATCACAGCCTCATCGGTAGGCACACTGATCGAGTGGTACGACTTCTACATTTTCGGAAGCTTGTCCACGATTCTTGCTCAACAGTTTTTTCCGAAGACAAATCCTACGGCCGCATTGCTTTCAACACTCGCCACCTTTGCCGTGGGTTTTGTGGTGCGCCCCTTTGGTGCCTTAGTATTTGGACGACTCGGGGATATCGTTGGCCGCAAGTACACGTTCCTGGTCACATTGGTGCTCATGGGAGGATCTACTTTTTTGATCGGGCTAATCCCCAACTATGAAACGATAGGAATCTTTGCTCCCATCCTCGTTTTGTTGCTAAGGATTGTGCAGGGTCTTGCGCTGGGCGGTGAATATGGTGGTGCCGCAACGTATGTAGCTGAGCATTCCCCCGAAGGAAAAAGAGGCTTTTATACGAGCTTCATTCAAACTACAGCTACCCTCGGGCTTTTTGTTTCGCTGGGCGTGATCTTAGTGGTACGCCAGTCAATGACCGCAGATGATTTCAATACGCAAGGATGGAGATTGCCATTTCTCATGTCGGCCGTGCTGGTAGGTATTTCTATCTATATCCGGATGCGAATGCAGGAGTCACCACTCTTCGCAAAAATCAAGTCGGAAGGAAAAATCTCAAAGAACCCGATCAAAGAGAGTTTTGGTAAAAAGGAAAACCTGAAATTGGTTTTGTTGGCATTATTTGGAGCTGCTGCAGGACAGGGGGTGATTTGGTATACAGGCCAGTTCTATGCGCTTTCATTCATTCAAAAAACATGCAACATCGAATTTGTTCAGTCGAATTATATCATCGCCACCGCGCTACTCATCGGGACACCACTGTTTGTTTTCTTTGGTTGGTGGAGCGACCGTGTCGGTAGAAAATACATCATGATGACGGGAATGATTTTGGGCGTGCTGTTGTATCGTCCGATTTATCAAAAGATGTATTCCGTTACGGACATCAGCAAAAAATCGGAGCAGGAAAGTGCAAGGAGTATTGAAAGAACAACGTCATTCAATTCAGCCGGTGACACGATCGTGACTTCTACTTTGAAGAAAACCTATCACGACCAAACCGTTCAAGCCGAAATAAAAAAACGCACCGTGAAAAAGGACAACACGGCCACGGAAGAAATGAAAAAAGAAACGACCCTGGCGGGTACAAATTATTGGTGGATGGTCGCCTTGATCGCTGTGCAAGTGGTATTTGTTACTATGGTGTACGGACCTATTGCCGCATTTTTGGTGGAACTTTTCCCTACCAAAATCAGATACACTTCGATGTCGTTACCTTATCACATTGGCAACGGCGTTTTTGGTGGACTCACCCCCTTCATTGCCACATTGCTTTACGAGAACAGTAAATCGGACCTGAACCCGATAGGAGATCCAATCGCTGGCCTTTGGTACCCTATTCTTGTGGCGGGTGCTTGTTTCATCATCGGGATGATTTTCTTGAGCAACAAAAATAAAGTTGCAGTAGCTGACTAACTTTGATTGGTGGCGAAGAAAAACACACAATGGGCTCAAATTGGTAAAAGAAAGGTGGAACTCTCCAACCTCGACAAAATTCTTTTTCCCGAGGATGGCGTTGTCAAAGCGGAGATCATTGAATACTACTTAAAAATTGCTCCTACACTTCTCAACCACGTCAAAGGCCGTGCACTCACGTTAATTCGATTTCCTGACGGCG
>Ga0310811_10003718_pt1 | contig 19252 bp, 20 predicted proteins | sample YCmetagenome_FD_207642 | JGI IMG/M metagenome (GOLD analysis project Ga0310811, IMG submission 207642) | Soil microbial communities from experimental microcosm in Duke University, North Carolina, United States - YC | ecosystem: Engineered > Artificial ecosystem > Soil microcosm > Unclassified ...
CGTCACCGTCACCGTCACCGTCACTGTCGACGCCGCGCTGGCGCGGGTGCGCGCCACGCTCGGCCCGCTCGCCGACGCCTCGCCGACGAGATGCACGTGACGGTGGCGCCCCTCCTGGTCGGCCAGGCGGACGCGCCGCGCTTTCTGGGACCCGCCGCGTATCCGGGCCACTCGCGCGCCCGGATAAGGCTGGTGGAGGCCCGCCTGGTCGGCGACGTCGTGCTGCTGCGCTACTTCCCCAAGGAGCGTTCGGCCGGCATCACACGACCCGACGACCCTGAACAGGCAGGGCCGCTCGGCGATCTTCTACCAGAACGAGCAACAGCGCGATATCGCCAACGCCACGAGCAAAGACGTCGAGACCAGCGGTACGTGGCCCAGCAAGGTCGTTACGGAGGTGACCCCCATCGGGACGTTCTGGGAGGCAGAGCCTGAGCACCAGGATTACCTGATCAAGCATCCCAACGGCTGCACGTGCCACTACGTCCGACCTCAGTGGCAGCTGCCCCACCAGGAACACGGCAGCTGATAGAGCGAATTGCCCACGGCCAGGAGCAGACCCCGCGACTCCAAGAAGATGGGGAGGGCTTCTCGTTGGCTGGACACTCTGGCTAGGCATCCAAGGCATGAATCAATCAAGGTGGACGCGTGGATGACAACGCGCAGAACGCATCCGGCGATCAGCGGAGTGATCACTGGGCTCGACTGGACGCCTTTCTCCAGACCGATCCGCGCGACGCCGGCTGCGACGAAGCCATGGAGATGCTGGACGTCTACGCGGAGCTGCTTGCTGCGGGCAACGACCCGAGCGAGCGGTTCCCGGGCGTTCATGCGCACTTTCTGGCCTGCGGTCCATGCGCCCAAGACTTGGAGGGCCTGCTATCCGCTGCGGTGACCTCCCAGGAAGCTGCGGAGGAACTCCAGCCGCGCGACCATGTCGTGAGGCCGCAGTAGGGCTCTTCCGAGGGATCTCCTGATGGCTGCGTGGTCTCAGCTACGGGCCTTCGCGCGCGCCGACTCGGCGGACGCACGATCGGAGTAGCCGGGGTGTCGGGCGTCGATCAGATCGGCATAGGTGGTCGTTCGCGAGAGATAGTCGACCACAAAGGGGCAGATTGCGGTGATCGTGCCCTCGCGGGCGCGGATCTCGTCGAGCACGCGCCGCACCATCGCGCCGGCGACACCTTGGTGTTGATGACTGGGCTCGACTTCGGTGTGCCGGAGGGCGTACCGGTTGGGCTTCAGATGGGTGTAGTAGAGCCAGCCGACCAGTTCGCCGTCCCGGTAGAGCTCCAAGCGGCCTTGGCTGGTGTTGTCAATCAGGTCCTCGGCAGCCGGTGCCTGATCTTCACTGCTCATCGGCCCATTCGTTCAGTGTGTATCTGCGGCGCGCGTTCGGGCAGTCCTCGTTTTGGACGCTGAAGTCCAAGTATGTCGTGTGAATGCTCGCGGAACACCACCGGAGTGTCGTAAATTGGACTAGATAGTCCGCGTGAGCCCTTGCGGGTGCTGGCTAGACCCACCGACTGGAGACGAACGAGGCGAGAAGAGAGCATGAAGCCATCACCGGCCGCCGTTGAGGTGCGCAAGGATGAGACCACCCGCCTTTACGAGGCACTGATCGATGGCCAGGTCGTCGGGAATCTGGCCTACGAGACTTCCGGCGGACGAGTCTCACTCACACACTCCTACGTGGACCGAGACCAACGGCATCGGGGCGTCGCTTCGGCACTGGCGCGCTACGCCCTGGAAGAGCTGAGCCAAAGTCAGACCAAGGTTGGCATCTACTGCGGGTTTGTTGCCGACTACGTCCAAGACCACCCCGAGTTCAACGACGCCGTCGACATCAGCCGCTCGGCTTTCATCGCCACTCGCACCGCGCGAGACACGAACAGCGGGCGCTGACGTCATGGATGACCTGCACATCACCATCGAGCCTGACCGCATCGTCACTTCGACGCTCATCCTGCGGTCCTGGTCTGCCGAAGATGCCCACGGCGCGTTCGAGATCTACGGGGGCAAAACGTCCTGGAATGACAGTCGTCGATCACTTCGACTGGGCACATCACGGCGTACAACTCGAGGTGCTGCGGATGAGCCGGGCCGACCTTCACAAGATCCGACCGGGAGTCTTGCTGGACTCCTATGACCCAGACGGGCTAAGGCTCTCGATGTACGCAAGTGCCATGTCGATCGATGTTGCCATCGGTGTGACATCGCGCGCGGTCTGGGCCAGCATGTACCCGCCCTGGAGGGCGGCCATGAGCCCGGTCGCGAGCTGGTCTATCGACGCCTCAGGCGCAAGCGCACCACCGTCTTGAAGCCGTCGCAACACGCCGGCCAGGAGTCCCTGCCATTCGGTGAACAGTTGAGACAGGGCTTGGCGTGCGAGAGCGTCGTGATCGGAGACCTCGGAGGCCAGCGAGCCGAGCGCACAGCCGTAGGCACCATGTCGAAGGGCATTGTTCTGGACCAACGCGTCCCGCCAGCGTCGCAGGCCCCGGATCGTCGAGACATGGCCGAGGGCTTCGCGCTCGCGCTCGATGATGCGTTCTCCCACGTGCTCAACCACGGCCCGCACGAGCGCGTCCTTGCCGTCGAAGTGGTGGTACAACTGCGACTTGCTCACTCCGCTCGCCGCGAGCACGTCATCAAGCGTGGTGGCCCCGACTCCTTGGATGTACATCAGTTCGGTTGCCGCGGCGACGATCCTTGCCCGCGTCTTCGCGCCGCGCGCCGTCAGGCGTCTGCCATCGTGCGAGTCAGCGGTGGTCATCACGGGTTCATGTTACCGATCGGGCAACTCGTTACCGTTCGCGCATGGCTACAGATGCCTACGTGGTGGCAGGGGCTCGCACTCCGTGCAGGAAGGTTCCCAAACGATCTCCAACAGCGTCCGAATCAGTTCGCGGCGCTGGTCGACGACACTGCGCCTGTTCAGACCCGTATGGCCCGATCCGCCGTCGTACGCCCCGGTGGCTCTCAGCGTGGCTCCCACGAATTGGGATGACGGCCTCACCGCAGGCTGGCCATACTCAGTCGATTGTCCGACCGACTTCCAACAGTCCCCGCACGCGGAGTGCCGATCATGACCGAGGATGAGATCTTCAAAGCGATACGGTCAGACCCTGGGCCCGATGTACTACCGGTGGCCCCGTCCGAGGCCGTCGCTGAGGCTGAAGAGGCCATCGGTTACCCGCTTCCTTCGCTGCTGCGGCGGTTGTATCTGGAGGTGGGAAACGGAGGTTTCGGTCCTCGCGGTGGCATCATCGGTGTACGGGGCTATGACTTTTGGAAAAGCGACATTTTCGCGGACGTCACTGAATCGGCTGTGGCGTTTCGTGCCGAGCCTTGCGGACGGCGGGCGGGCATGATCCAGTTGTTGGACTGGGGGTGTGCAATCGCGTCACTGCTAGATTGCCGCGATCCCGAGGGGGCGATGTGGGGATGGGACCCCAATCTGTGCTGCTTGGATCATGCGCTCTTCCCTCAGGACATCGCCTTCGCGTCGTGGCTCGCGGAGTCGATCGGCCGCGATTCCGCCGAACCGTTCTATGACGGTTACTTCGAGGTCTCACCGCGAGATGAGGCAGAGCTCGCGGTGAGCACTATCGGAGAAGAGGAGGAACCGTGCATGTGGTCGCCGCCCGTATGGGTGAAGGGTAGGAAGGCCGGCGATGACTGACGGGTTGGCTTCGTAAGCGAGTACGGGGCCCAGCTCAGGAGGAGCGCTTCCACCAAGATCCGGGCCAAGGCGATCAAGAAAGCCCAGGCTTCGTATCCGATCTGGACTATCACGCTGAGAGCGGGTGACGGGAATCGAACCCGCGCTGTCAGCTTGGGAAGTGTATGGATCAGGGCTCATAGGGCCGCTGAGCTGGGCTTCAGGCCGGTCGTGAGTGACCGTGGTTGACCCCTCGTCCACCTGTCTAATTGCACGCTAATTGCACGACGATCAGGTGGTTCACCCGCGGTTTGAAGGGCGTAGCTGCTGCTCAACTCCCACACCGCGGGCCAGTGGTTGATGAGCGCAGCCCTTCCCTACCGGGTCAGCGGTCGAACCACGCTTTGGCAGAGGGTAGGAGCAACACAAGGAGTACGACGACGGGCAGGACCAGGCTGTACATGTTGGGAGGGGGGTCGAGCGTACGTCCGGAGACGTAGGTGAGAGCCATGAGGCACTCGAGTCCAAGCGCGGCGATCCTGACCCGTCTTCTCCGCGAGATCCACTTGCCTGCCCACCAGCCGATCAGCACTGCGGTCACAACGCTGAGGCCGAGAACCAGTGATGTCAGGACATCACCTTTGCCGCCCAATGCCGCTAGCGGAGCGATAAGCAGCACGCCGGACAAGAGTCCCAGCGCCCCTTGGACGATCATGATGAACTGGGCGCTTTTAACCGCGAGCGACATGCGCTCGTTCTTCTCTACCTCAGCCACAGGACCTCTTGGGGGGCTCGCAGTCTGCCTAGGCACTGGGCGTCTGGTCGTGTGCCTCATAAGGACTGCAATGAGGATCAGAGCCTACTTCCTACGAGGCTGCGGTTCCGTCCCGGATGTCACCGTGTGGCTGTGACTCGGGCCCTGAACCTCATGCCTAGTAAGGACCACCCCGGAAATACATGCTCTTGTGTGGCCGAGGACGGTCGCCGCGCTCATGTGCGACGTCGGACCGGTCGGCGGGCGTCGACCGCTTGGCGAGAACTCGCAGCCTCTCCAAGCCGGCGAGGACATCAGAGCGATTGCCTGACGTCTTCATCCATCGTGGCAATCGCGCGAACATGGCCCTCGTCGGCCGAGCACCGCCGCGCTCACGTAACCGGGCGCCAACGTAGGCCGCCAGCTCGTTGACGTGCTCCTCGTTGTAGGCCCAGAGAATTTGGCCGACACTACGGGTCTGCAGCCACAGAGGTCGACGGAAGAATGGGTCCTCGGTGCCGCCCAATGCCACGCCGACCAACCCGGTCCCCCGCAGCTCGGGTGTCCAATCGGCGACGGTGCCGCACTCCCCGCAAGTCAGACGGCGCGGCCGATACAACAGCTCACTGAAGAATCTGAGTTCAGGAAGACCCGGCCGGGGAACGACGACGGCGCGACCGCCGCACCGCGGGCACACTACGAGGATTCGGCCGGCGAACCGAGCCAACCACCGTCCCGAGTCGTGGTGGCGGTCCGGATCGATGCCCGGCTTAAGCTCCATGGCGGACACCATGACAAAGCAGCCAGCCTGTCCGCAACCAAGTTGCGTGCCCGCGCACATTCCACCTTCCTGATCACCCCGTGTGCCTGGTGGCCTTGGTCTGCTCGGCTTGTCCCGGGCCGATGGCGGGCGGGATGATCAGGCCCCTACCTCAGCCCACATGGGACAGCAGCGGTGAGGGGGTCCTTAGCGATCACCCCGGAGCCGGAGTACCCGGCCGGAGGCAGGTCTCATCGAACGCCGCGAGGACGGGGCATTGTGGAGGGGTTTCAGCCTGAAGACGAGAGCGGACTACTCATCGATGCGGTAGAGCGATGGCGGAGCGATCGCGCTGAATCACTCGGCATAGCTAGGACGACCTTGACGGTGTCGGGGCCATTCGAGGCACTCGGCATGGACGCCGTCTACATCCTTCGGGCAGAACGCCACCCCATCGAGATCGAGATACATGTTTTCCGCGGTGGCGTCATGGACGTGATGCGAGTCAACTGGGACGAGCTGTCGCATGTGCAGACAGGCATTCGGGTCACATCCGCAGAGGAGTTGGCCGCGACCCTGGATCAGCTCGTTGGCGAATAGCGACGGCGGAGCACCGGGTCGGCGAATGCCAGCGATAGCTGCGCATGCGATACAACTGCGGCCCGAGCTGCCGTCGGCCGGGACCGGCCCCCCAGGCCGCAGCCCGGCCGACGAGCGGGCATGAACCTCTTCCATGCTCAACGACCTTCTTCGCGGAAGGCACCTGGAGCTGCCCCGGCTGGGGGAGAGCGTGGCCGACATGGGCCTGCAGTTAGGCGTCCCAACCCAGGTCAACGAGTTGCCGGCAGCAGCGCTGGACCCCTATGTCTCCGGAGAACTCTAGGCACGAAGCTCTGCAGGGTGCAGTAGAACGGGCTCTTCGCACACGAGCGCCTACGGAGGCGCATAGGCAACGACGCTCTCGCGCCACAAGCCCTATCGATCAGCGTAAGAAGCCGCGGTCTAGGTGCCACGAACACTGGTGAACCAAGAATGTCATGCAGGCGAGGATTGGATACAGGGGGGCGCCGGATGAAGGCGATTGTGGTGACGGATCAGGCCGCGGGGACGGCCGGGATGACGCTGGTCGAGCGGCCCGAGCCGGAGGCGGCGGTGAACGATGTCCTCATTGAGGTACATGCGTCGGGATTCACCCCCGGCGAGCTGACGTGGCCCGGAACCTGGACCGATCGCCTCGGCCGCGACCGCACGCCGTCGATCCCCGGCCACGAGGTTGCCGGTGTGGTCAGCGCGCTCGGCTATGGCACGAGGGGGCTGTCGGTGGGACAGCGGGTTTTCGGCCTCGCGGACTGGACTCGGGACGGCACCCTGGCCGAGTACGTAGCCATCGAGGCGCGCAACGTTGCGCCGCTGCCGGGCGATGTCGACTTCACGGTGGGCGCGAGCCTGCCGATCTCCGGCTTGACCGCGTGGCAGGGACTATTCGTGCACGGCCGCTTCCAGGTGGGACAGAGCGTCCTCGTGCACGGCGCGGCCGGCGGAGTCGGCTCTTTGGTGACCCAGCTCGCCAAAGAGGCCGGTGCCCATGTCATCGGCACCGGACGTGCCGCCGATCGGCAGACCGCACTCGACTTCGGCGCGCAGGAGTTCGTCGACCTCGACAACGACTCGCTGGACGACGTCGGGGGAGTCGATCTGGTCTTCGACGTGATCGGCGCCGACATCGGGAAGCGGTCCGCGAGCCTCGTTCGAGCCGGCGGAATGCTGGTGACCATCGCCGGCCCGCCCGAAGCGCAGCCGGCGGAGGGTCTGGCGGTCGACTTCGTCGTCGAGGCCGATCGCGCGCAGCTGAACGAGATCGTCCAGCGGATCCGGGATGGTCGGTTGCGGACCAACATCGGCACCGTCACGGCGCTCGACGACGCCGTCGCCGCCTTCAACCCGACCGAGCGGATCAAGGGAAAGACCATCATCCGCGTTCGTCCATAAGGACGCGGAGGCCACACCCGATTTTCTAAGGCCACCTATTGGCTCCCCGACAGAAACCGTGACAATGACGATCAATCTCGGGGTCGAGGCCGCCACCCGCGAAGAGAACAACGCAGCGCTCACCGCTGCTCTGGACCAGACAGGTGCTCACCGCCTTCGAGCACGACCTGACGTAGCCGTCCGGCGTTCAGACGTAGCTCGAGTTGTTCAGCGGGTCCGGGATGGTCGGCTGCGGACGAACATCGGCACCGTCGCGGCTCTCGACGATGCCGTCGTCGCCGTCAACCCGACCGAGCCGGTCTGGGGCAAGGGCATCATCGGCGTTCGCCGATAAGGACGCGGAGACAACACAGACCCTCATTACGACGTGGCGGGTGTCTGTGAGCACTGTTGCAGAGAGGTATTCAATGAAAGCGATCGTGGTGACGAACCGGTCCGCGGGAACGGCCGGGATGAAGCTGGTGGAGCGGCCTGATCCGGATGCGGCGAGGCTCGCCAGTCTTGAGGGCGCGAACTACGGCGATGTCGTCGTTGAAGTTCATGCGTCGGGATTCACAGGGAATGAGCTGGAGTGGCCCTCGACCTGGATCGATCGCCTCGGCCGTGACCGCACGCCGTCGATCCCCGGACACGAGGTGGCCGGTGTGGTCACCGCCCTCAGCTATGGCGCCACCGGCCTGTCGGTGGGACAGCGGGTGTTCGGCCTCACGGACTGGACTCGCGACGGCACCCTCGCAGAGTACGCAGTCGTCGAAGCACGCAATCTCGCGCCGCTGCCGGACGATGTTGACTTCACGGTCGGCGCAGGCGTCGCGATGACCGGCCTGACCGCGTGGCAAGGTCTGTTCGAGCACGGCCACCTTCAGACCGGCCAGAACGTCCTCGTGCACGGCGCGGCCGGCGCTGTCGGCTCGATGGCAACCCAGCTCGCACGTGAGGCCGGCGCCCACGTCATCGGGACCGGCCGCGCCACCGGCCGGCAGACCGCGCTCGACTTCGGCGCGCACGAGTTCGTCGACCTCGACAGCGACACTCTGGAAGATGTCGGCGGAGTCGACCTGGTTTTCGATGTCCTTGGCGGCGACATCCAGAAGCGGTCTACAGGTCTGATTCGAGCCGGGGGAACGCTGGTGAGCGTCACCGGACCACCGGAAGCACGGCCTGCGGACGGCCTGGCGATCGACTTCGTCGTCGTGTCCGACCGCTCTCAACTGCATGAGATCGCCCAGCGGGTGCGGGACGGACGAGTGCGAACGAACATCGGCGCCGTCGCGGCCCTGGACGACGCCGTCGCCGCCTTCAACCCGACCGAGCGGATCAAGGGAAAGACCATCATCCGCGTTCGTCCATAAGGACGCGGAGGCCACACCCGTTGCCCAAAGCCCACTTCTTGGCTCCCCCGACAGAAAGCGCGACAATGACGATCAATCTCGAGGCCGAGGCGGCCACCCGCGAAGAGAACAACGCAGCGCTCATTGCTGCTCTGGACCAGACAGAACCCAGCGAGGTGGAATCCAGCTGGGAGCTCGATGTCATCAACGACACCGAGCACGGCCGATGGATCGCCACCCTCGGCGCCGACGCGATCGCCGAACTCACGTACCGGTTCGTGGGCGGCCGTGTTGTGCTGCTGACGACCTGGGTCGACCCCGCGTACCGCAGAAATCGGGTGGCCACGGAGCTCGTAGCTCGCGTGCTGGACGAGATCCGCGAGAGCGGGAAGAAGATCACCATCATCTGCCCGTTCGTGGGTGAGTTCATCGACCGCAACCCCAAGTACGCCGACCTCATCGACAAGGTCCGTCCTGGCTCCGGCGCCCACCCCAAGCATGAACCCGCGGAAGTCGGTCACGACGAGGAGCTCACCGCGTTCCAGCGCGACCTGGCGTAACCGTCCGGCGGCTCAGCATCCTTAGCTGCACCGCCTCTCGACGCCGTACCTCGCTGACCGGCGCGGGTTACGGCGGGAGGGCGTCGAGGTGCGAGCGAGATTGCGACGTTGTCGCTAAGACGGCGCGACGGATCTGAAACCAATCAGACGGACAACCTTGCACGCCGGCACCGCGTACACGGCACCGAAACGACAACCCACCTGCAGCGAACGCCGAAACGCACATAGAAGGAACAAGAAAATGAACGACACCAAGCAGTCCACCGAAGACCTGGCGATCCTCGAGCAGCTTAACCTCGACTACAACCAGGCGGATCAGGCCAGCGATGCCAAGCGCTTCAGTGAGTTTCTTGCTGACGATTTCATCGTGCAGACACCGGGCGTCACCCGCAACCGCGACGAGTACCTCGAGTACATCGCTAAGCCGCGCCCTTTCAAGGATCTCGCACTGCGCGAAGTCAAGATCCGCATCCTCGGCGATGTTGCGCTGATCCACGGCCGCGCCGCATACACCATGATCGCCGATGGAGTGGAGCAAGAAGCGCTGTACACGGACGTGTACCAGAAGCGTGAGGGCGCCTGGGTCTGCGTCTCCGCCTGCGCGATCGCCCCGGGCGCCTGACCCGAACAAGATCAGCGGAATCGACACCCCCAGGACGCGCTCAAGCAGGCCGGAGCGTCCACGACCGACATCGGCTCAGAGCGGACCTGGCTCACCGACACCTCCACGGTGCGCAGCTACGTCGACGTGCGCAATCCGAAGCCTCCAGAGACTCCGGGGTGGTTCAGAACAATGGAAAGGCACGGCTCGATGCAAAACGGGGCACCAGCGCTCAACCAGGCTCGTCGGGGCAGAACGCTCCGGCTGGCATTCGTATCTGCGGTGCTCTCCCTGGTGGCCGCGTTTGCCGCGGTGGGCTCGACGATCCCGCTTTTCAACATCTACCGGGCCGAGGACGGGTTCACCAACGCCGGTATCTCGATGACCGTCGTCGCCTACTCCGCTGCCACTCTCACCACACTGTTGATGATGGGACGGCTGTCAAATCATCTGGGCCGCCGGCCCACCTCGATCGCGAGCCTCGGCCTTCTTGTGCTGGGCTGTCTGCTGCTGCTGAACGTGCACGACATCGGCATCCTGATCGCCGGCCGGCTCCTGATGGGCCTCGGTGCCGGGCTGGCCAGCAGCAGCCTCACCTCCTACATCGTCGATGCCGCACCGGCCAGGCCGGCCTGGTTGGCCTCCGTCGCCTCCAGCCAGACAGTCATGCTCGGCCTCGCCGTCGGCGCCATCGCGTCCGGAGCCCTGATCCAGTTCGGCCCCTGGCCACGCGAGCTCATCTACCTGGTTGCCGTCGGCTTCCTCCTCCTGTCTGCCGCACTCGTCGCCGTCAGCCCGGAGACGGCAACTCCGTCGCCGGGCGCTTGGTCGTCACTGCGTCCCCGGGTCCGGCTACCGGCCCGGGTCAGGCATCTGCTCCCTGTCGCTGCGGCGGTGTTCCTGGCCACCTGGGCGACCGGGGCCTTCTACCAAGCTTTCGTGCCCGCACTGGTCGAAGATCAACTCCACACCCACGGCTCGCTCATCCTCGGGCTGGTGTTCGCCGCCTACATGGCTCCCAGCATTCTCGGTGCTCCCCTCGGCGGGCGGTTCACATCCGCGGCCGCCCAACGCCTCGGCATGAGCATCTTCCTGGCCGGATGGATCGGCATCATCACAGCGATCGCCACCGGCACACTGGTGCTGTTCATCGCCGCAACCATCGTCGCGGGCGCCAGTCAAGGCATCGCCATCAGCGCCGCCACCCGCGGCCTGCTGCACGGCAGCACCCTGGCCGACCGGGCACCGATCTTCAGCGCGATCTACCTCCTCTGCTACAGCGGCGCTGCCTTCCCCAGCCTCATCTCCGGGGAACTCTCGAGAACCTTTTCGCTACCGCAGCTCGCCCTCGGTTACGGCGGCCTTGCCATCGTCGCCACCCTGTTCACCGTCCTCGCTGCACGCAACCCGCACCCCGACACGAGCGGGAACAGTCAGCACGTGAGTAATCATGACGAACCTCACCGTCATCCAGACCTCACTCGACCCTGAGCACAGCTCCGCCGGCGCTCGTCGACGCTCGTCGATCGCCCGCCGGGGGTGTGCATCACGCGCTATCTCCGTAGCGGCCGCGGGCCGGTGTACGCATCTGTCGCGATCGGCGATGCCTGCACACGCACCGTCCACGACCTCACGCGCCGGTGCTCGCCTTCACCCTGGGTCCGGCGGCCCGGCGGCTCAGACCGTGCTGCCGGCCACTGGGCGCCGACTCCGTGTCGTGGAGCGGGGGTGATCCACCTCAACGGGCGGACCCTGCTCGGCGGGCTCCGGCTGCCGATGGTCGTCCGCCACGTCGGCGCGATGCCCATCAGGCCCGGCTCCGACGCATGTGCCGCCGAACCGACGATCCGGGCCAACGGCGCTACCCGTGGCCCTGCAACCACGTCATCGCTCGCGATGACTACGCGCTCGACCCATCGGACAACGGTGTCGAGTCGCGTGCGGTCATCTGCGGCGTAGGGGGCAGGTAGCCACTCGCCACCAGCGCAGCGCGGAGCTTCTTCCGGGCGTCGAAGAGCACCTTGTACAGCGCGTTGTGGGTCGAGCCCAGCTCGTCAGCCAGGACATCCATCGGCATGCCGTTGAGGACCGTCGCGACGAACACAATGCGCTGACGCTCCGACAGATTCTCTTCGACCGCGGTCGAGACCGCCGCCGCGAACTCCCGGACTTGCGCCTCGTCGTCGGGGCCCACGTCGAACCTCGAGGCGATCATGGACCAATCCTCTTGATCGTAGGGGACCTCGTGGCGACGCCAGAAGTGACGATTCATCTTGGTGGCCACGTTAAAGATCACGAATTTGCTCGCCCACGTGGTGAACCTTGCCTCACCCCGGAACCTATCCAGACGCTCGCCGATGGCCATCAACGCGTCAGCGGCGGCCTGGTGAGCAATGTCCTCGAGCTCCGGGCCGTCCAGCTCTAGGACCGGCGCACGCCGACGTGCCTCAGACTTCGCGACGCGAAGCAGCAACGGATACAGCTCCCTGCACGCCGCCTCTCTGACGGGGCCGGCAGCAGCGAGATCACGCACCCATCGGCGGTTCTCCCGATCAGTCTCTGGGTCCACTGCCTCCTCTTTCGCCAGAGCATCACAAGCCGCGCACACGCTGGTCAGGTCACTCCCACGCGGCACCTGAGCAACCGCAAACTGGACGATTCAGTCCATCGATCGCCGTCGGGCGACAGCTGGCCGTGGTTATGCGGGGTGCACACCAGATAGCGGACCAGGTCTCACGTACGAACACTGCTGATCGTCTTATCCTGATCGTTACAGCGAGTCGTTGTAACGAAATCCGCTGGGCACTAGCATAGTGGACGCAATCGTCCAATCTCGCCAGTGGGGCGGCTGTTCGTGGAGTTGTGCAGCCGGCTTGGCTTACCCCTCACATCGAGGTGATGTACACGCCCAGCGAGACCATCAGGCTCCACGCCCTGGCTCGGAGCAGCCAGCCTCGTTCATGTGTTCGGCCGTTCGCTGAATTGTCGTGGCCGCTCGTTACGTTTGCTTAGAAGCAACCCGCGGGCGGTAATCTCCGCACGTGAACCGCGGTTCATTACTCGCTGAGCGAGTGATGGGCCGGGATAGGTAGAACGGGAGGAACCGCCGGCCAGCCCCTGGTCCGGGCTGTGCGGCGAGGAGGTCCCTCCCGCTAGGGGTGGTCCTGGGCCGCTACCTCATTACGAGGTCGGTCCAGGGCCGCCGTCGAACCACTTCTCCCAGATCTCCAGGAGTAGCCGGGCCCCGCCCATGATCGTCTGGATGACGACCCACGGCCGGTTGCCGTCCCCCGGGAGTTCCGGGGTCTCGCCGCGGCGCTTCAACAACGCAAGCGCCCTCCTTCGCTTGGCCATATGACGGACCCATGGGTGGGGGTCGCCGGCAGGCCACCATCCGGACAACCCGGGTGTGCCCAGAGGTGTGAAGAAGTACAGGACAAGACTGCCGTCCCAATCCGACAGTTTCCCGGCCAAAGCCGGTCGGGCCCAACTCGAGTCACGGACTGACGGACATGATTCTTACGTGTGCGACCGAAGGCATCAGTCGTCGCCCCGTGGAGTATTCGCGGTGCGGATCCGATCTCGTCTGTGACCTGGGCGTCTTCTCATTCCAACGCCTCGACTTGGCCGAACCCTACGCGCATCGGGCCTCGCGGGCGGGCATCCAGTTCCGGTTGCCCCGGATGGTATTGATCTCACCGTTGTGCGCGATGCCGCGACCGCAGGCGCATGAGCCGGATACGTCGGCGACGGGGATGCGGACAGCGGCGACTGGCGCACACATCTGCTACCGATCGGTGACGGCACAGCCGTCGGCGACTGCTGTGTCGTGATCGAGCCCATCATGCACATGGAGCTGACGAGGTACCACGTCTCCTGGTGCTCGGCTTCCCACGCGCCGACCGTTGACAACCGTTGCTGTCACGACCACGAAGACGTACCAGACCATGAGAAGTCTCAACTGTTCGGCGTCAGCGTGGGCTCGGTCGGGAACGCTGCGGAGATCGTGTCGAGCACCTCGAATGGTTCCCCGTCCGCCCAGATCGGCTCGTTCTCTGAGGAATTCGATGTTGGGCCAGAAGTCGCTTCAGCCGGTCGCCCCTGGATCATTGCCATAGAGCTTCATCTATTCTGAGCGTCGAGGTGTCGAATCAAATTTCGGCACGCTCCCTGAACCGCGCCTTTGGTCTAACCGCATCTCGCATCACGGGGTTTCCATACGAAACTGCCGGCCCCCTGCTATCGGGGATCCCGGCAGTGGCTCGGACCGGATTCACATCGGCAAGCGATGGCGAGCTCACGAAGATACAGGTCAGTCGCTGTCACGGAGGCGGCTTCAACTCCTGCGCCGCCGGGCGCACGAAAGACGTTCAGCGTCACCTGCGCAAGATGGCTCCTGACCTGTGCTGCGGTGCTGAGTGAAGTTCCAAGCACGCCAATGGTCCTGCGCGACCATTGGGACTTCACGGTCGAGTCTCGGTGGCCCGCGCTTTCCCTGAATGTGTTTGCGTTGCGATTAGAGAAGGTTCGTGAGAGAGGCGACAGCCGTTTGCAGGACGGGTGCGAAGGTGAGCAACTCCTCGCGGGGCAGGAGAAAGGCGACCGTCGAGATGCTGACGCCGCCGACGACGGCACCGGTGCGGTCGAAGACGGGGGCGCCGATGCACCGTATGGTCTTCTCGTTCTCCTCGTTGTCGATGGAATAGCCCTGTTCGCGGATTTGCGCCAGCTCTACGGACAGCCGCTTGAGGTCGGTGATCGTCTCGGACGTCTTCGCGGGCATTCCCGCACTGGCGACGATGGACACCAGTTCGTCCTCCGCCAGGTGCGCCAGGATGCATTTCCCGATGGCCGTGCAGTGCAGGGGCAGGCGCATGCCGACGCGAGAGGCCATCCGGTAGGGCTGGTCGGCCTCGACTTTGTGGACGTAGACGGCGTGGTCGCCGCTGTGCAGCGCGAGGTGGACGGTCTGGCGCACATCCCGGGAGAGCCGGGTGAGGACGTCGCCGATGCCGGTTGCGCTGGCGGCCTTGACCTCCTCGGCGAGGGCGAGCATGCGGGGGCCCGCGCGGTAGCTGCCGCCGCCCTCACTGGTGATGAAGCCGAGGTCGGTGAGTGTCGCGAGGATGCGATGCACGCTGGCTTTCGGCACGCCTGATTCGACGCAGATATCGGCGAGTCGGCGTGGTCCCTGTCCTGCGACGGCGGCCTCCAGCACGTTGAGCGTCTTGGTCACCGCGTTGCCAGCCGATGAAGCCCGGCCGCTGTGACGCACGTTTTCGGCTGGTTCGTAACCCATTGACAGCCCCTTTCCTTCCGTTTTACTGTGCTGACAATTCCACCATACGAAGTGTGATTCTACATAGTGGAACGACCGGCAAGGAGCTATACGTTGACAAATCCGTTGACCGACGGACGAGCTCTACCTGTTCACAACCCTGGGACCGGCGCCGTGCTGGGCGAGATGCCGGTCGCGACCGAGGACGAGGCACGCGCGGCGGTCCGGACGGCCCAGGACGCCCGGACCGCGATGGCCGCGACCCCCTCGCACGAGCGGGCACGGCTGTTGGCCAAGGTCGCAGACGGGATCGAGGCGCGGGCCGAGGAACTGGCCCGGGATCTGGCCGCCGAGAACGGGAAGCCGATCCGGCAAACCCGCGAGGAGATCGCAGCCGCGGTCCGGATCTTCCGCGGGTTCGCCGGGGAGGCGACCCGGATCTTCGGCCGGCAGATCCCGCTGGACGCCGTCCCCGGTCTTGAGAACCACTTGGCGGTAACGGTCCGGGAGCCGATCGGGGTGGTCGCGGCGATCGTCCCGTTCAACTACCCGGTCGAGCTGTGGGCGCACAAGGCCGCAGCGGCATTGGCGGCGGGCAACGCGGTGATCGTGAAGCCGCCGGAGAAGTGTCCGCTCACGTTGATGGAGATCGGCCGGATCGTCGAGACGGCCGGGTTCCCCGAGGCGGCGCACCAGATCGTCCCCGGCGGGCCGGAGCTGGCGCGGTTCCTCGCGTCCGCGGACGGTGTGCAGATGATCAGCCTTACCGGCAGCACCGCCGCGGGCAAGGCCCTGGCCGAGCTCGCCGCCGGGACACTCAAGCGGACCCATCTGGAACTCGGCGGCAACGACGCGCTGATCGTGTGTGCGGACGCCGACGTGGAGCGTGCCGCCGAGGCCGTCGTGCTCGGGCGGCTGGCGCGCGGCAACGGACAGATCTGCTGCGCCGTCAAGCGCGTCTACGTCGAGGACGGTGTGTACGACGCGTTCGCTGAGGCCCTGGAAGCGCAGGCCGGAAAGCTGGTCGTGGGCGACCAACTGGACGAGGCCACCGACGTCGGCCCGCTGATCACGGAGCCTGCCGCCGTCGCCGTGGACCAGGCGATTCGGGCAGCCGTAAATGACGGCGCACGCGTCGTGGTCGGCGGACCCCGGGACGGGGCGTTCGTACCGCCGACCGTGCTGGTGGACGTCGCACCACATGCGGAGGCCGTGGCCGAGGAGATCTTCGGGCCCGTCGCACCGCTTTTGCGGGTGACCGACGCCATGGAGGCGGTGCGACTGGCCAACGAGTCCGCCTACGGGCTACAGGCGGCGATCTTCACAAGGGACATCGGACGGGCCTTCTCGGTGGCCCGGCGCCTCCAGGTCGGGGGCGTCGTGATCAACGGCTCCACGGCACTGCGCGCGGAGAACCTTCCGTTCGGCGGCGTGAAGCTGACCGGCGGAGCCCGCGAGGGACTGCACGACACTCTGCTCGACATGACCGAGCAGAAGACCATCATCGTCATGGACGGCCTGGCATGAAGCTGGAACTGCGGGGCGTCCGCAAGAGATACGGCGGCGTCGAGGTCCTGCACGGCGTCGACCTGACCGCCGAGGGCGGGCGGGTTCTCGCCATCGCGGGCGCGAACGGCGCGGGCAAGTCGACCCTGATCAAGGTGCTGGCGGGGGCCGTGCCGCTGGACGACGGAGAGATCCTGCTGGACGGCGAGCCGCTCACCCTGCGCGGCCCCGAGGACGCGCAGGGTCTGGGGTTCCGGACCGTCTACCAGGAGCTCAGCCTCGTGCCCCAGATGACGGTGACAGAGAACGTGTTGCTGGGGGCGCTGCCCACCAAACGCGGCCTGGTCGACTGGTCGGCGGCGCACGCGCGGGTGCGGGCGCTGCTGGAGGAGATCGGGTTCGCCGACATCGATCCGCGCGTGCGTGCAGGCAGGCTGTCGGTCGCGCGCCAGCAGATGGTGGAAATCGCCAAGGCGCTGGCGGTCGAGCCGCGGATGCTCGTGCTGGACGAGCCGTCCGCCGTGCTGGCAGGCACCGACCTCGACCGGCTTTTCGACCTGATTCGCAGGCTGCGGGAGCGTGGCGTCGCGATCCTGTACGTCTCGCACCGGCTGGCCGAGGTGATGGAGATCTCCGACTCGATCACCGTCATCAAGGACGGCCGCGTGGTGGATACGCTCACCCCGGCCCGCACCAGTGAGGACGAGATCATCGCGTTGATGGCCGGGCGCCGGCTGGAGCAGATCTACCCGGACCGGGTGCCCGAGCCTGGCAAGCCGTTGCTCAGCGTGCGGGGCCTGAGCCGGGACGGAGTGTTCGACGATGTTTCGTTCGATCTGGCAGCGGGCGAGATCGTCGGCATGTTCGGACTGGTCGGCAGCGGCCGCAGCGAGGTCGCTCGGTGCGTGTTCGGCGCCGACCGGCCGACGTCCGGGACGGTTGAGCTGGACGGCGCCGTTACGCGGTTCCGCACACCCGGCGACGCCATCGGCGCCGGGGTCGCGCTTGTCACCGAGGACCGCAAGCACAGCGGGCTCGTCCTCGGCATGGACGTCACCGACAACACGACATTCGCGACGATGGCCCGGATCTCACGCGCGGGCCTGCTGGACACCAGGCGGCGGGCCGCGAACGTTCAGGACATGATCGAGCGGCTGGGCATCCACCCGCCACGTCCGGAGATGCCGGTCCGCCATCTCAGCGGCGGCAACCAGCAGAAGGTCGTGCTGGCCAAGTGGCTCCTGACGCGGCCGCGGGTGCTGATCCTGGACGAGCCGACCCGCGGGGTCGACATGGCCACCCGGGTCGACATCTACCGCATGATCGACGAGCTGACCCGGGAGGGGGTCGCGATCCTGTTGATCTCCTCCGACCTGACCGAGGTCCTCGGCGCCACCGATCGCGTGCTGGTGATGCGCGGCGGACGGCTCGTCGCCGAGGTCGGCTCGGCGGATACGACCGAGGACGAGGTCCTCGCGCATTCGGTGGGAGTCGCGGCATGACGGAGCAGCAGACATCAGCGGTGCTGGACACGGCTTCGGGTGAGGCGGCGGGGGCCACGGCACCGGCGTCCGCCCGGTGGCGCGCGGCCGTCCCGTCGCCGACCGTCCTGGTGCTGATCGGCGCCGCGGTCGCGATCGTCGCGGTAGCGGGCGTCACCAATGACTCGTTCCTCACCGAGGGGAACATGACCAACCTGCTCCGGCAGATGGTCTCCACCGGACTGCTCGCCCTCGGCATGCTGCTGGTGATCCTCACCGGAGGGATCGACCTGTCGGTCGGATCCGTGGTCGCGCTGACGGGCATCATGTCGGCCGGCCTGGTGAGCGGGCTGCCGTTGCCGCTGGCGATCCTCGTGGCGATCGTCGTCGGCGTGCTGTGCGGAACGGTCAACGGCGTCATGGTCGCGCGGTTCTCGCTGGCCCCGTTCGTGGTGACCCTCGCGTCCATGACGACGTTCCGGGGCCTCACCTACGTCTACTCCAAGACCCCGATCACCCCGACTTCGCCGGACTTCCTGACCCTCGGCTCGCAGAACGTCGGCCCGATCCCGATCGCGGCGATCATCACGCTGGTGATGTTCGCGCTGGGCTGGGTCCTGATCAACCGGACGTCGGCGGGCCGGGCGCTGCTCGGCATCGGCGGCAACCGTGAGGCGGTGCGGCTCGCGGGCGTCAAGGTGCAGCGTCACCTGGTGCTCGCGTACGCGCTGTCCGGGTTGTGCGCCGCGGTCGCGGGCGTCATCCTCGCCTCCCGGGTCGGCATCGCGCAGCCGAGCGTCGGCCAGGGCTTCGAACTCGACGCCATCGCCGCCTGCGTGATCGGCGGAGCCAGCCTGTCGGGCGGACGCGGCACCATCGGCGGCACCCTCGCCGGCGTCGTTCTGCTCGGGCTCATCGACAACCTGCTCAGCCTCTACGACGTGCAGAGCTACTGGCAGCAGGTGCTGAAGGGGCTCATCATCGCGGTCGCGATCCTCGTGCGCCGAGGCGAACGGCAGAACACCTGACTCCTCCGCCGCACCGGTCCCTCACACTCTCCTCTCTTACGCCCTCATCCCCGTCGCCTCGTTCGCCATGTCGTGAGGCGTCCAATCCCCCCGAAGGAAGAACCATGAAGAAGATCGCCGGTTGTGCCCTCGTGAGTGCGCTCGCATTGTCGCTCGCAGCGTGCGGAGGCTCCGATGGCAGCGGAGGTGACAGCGGCGGAGGCGCCGCGAAGAAGACCCTGACCATCGGCATTGCGAACTACAGCCTCCAGGCGCCGTATTTCATCGCGATGGCCAAGGCCATCGAGACCGAGGCCAAGA
>Ga0310811_10003720_pt1 | contig 19245 bp, 20 predicted proteins | sample YCmetagenome_FD_207642 | JGI IMG/M metagenome (GOLD analysis project Ga0310811, IMG submission 207642) | Soil microbial communities from experimental microcosm in Duke University, North Carolina, United States - YC | ecosystem: Engineered > Artificial ecosystem > Soil microcosm > Unclassified ...
TCGTCAGCCATAGAGCAATGAGAGGATGACGTGCTAGACACCAGGGAGCGAATGCTAGGGTGCGTGACACCATACCGCTCGCCCCTCTCCCACTCCCCACTAATCAACACATACGCCCGCGTGCGCACGCAGGATGCTATCACATTGTCGCGCTCGTGGTCCATAAGAATAATTAGGGATCGAGCGGTCCTCCCTCATGTTGCACTGCACCGTTGATAATGTTGCGTTATGTCAAATTGCGCGGCGGGGCACAATCGAGGCAGAGCGGGGAGGGGTGGAGGGGGAAAATCGGAGGACGCTGTGAAAATTTGCAAGGCACCATCCTAAATTTTTTGCAGTTTTGCACTCTTTCAGATCCTGATTCGTTTTTGCTAGTAGTGTTGATGGTTGTTGTCAGAGATTTTTTATTTTTTCTAAAATTTCCTTATACCCGCGAGTCAGTGGCGAGCAAATGCAATCGAGTGCATTGGGTAATGAGGCTGCAAATGAGTTTCCCGCCGGGATTACTTTGGATTAATTTGCATAAATAACTAACTGAATGTTGATCTGTCCCCATCTTGTTGCCTAACTGACCTCGCGGATTGAAGCTTTCCCCGATTTGCGGTACTCTCCGACCATCTACCAGCCCCCATGGAGGCGAGCATGACCGAAGAAGCACGCAAACCATTGCAAAAGCTCACTTACACGCATGAGGCAATAATTGACTTGATCCTCGCGGAGCCGACTGTAACGAATAAGGAACTCGCAGCTGTATTCAACTACAGCGAGGCGTGGATTTCGCACATTCGGAAGTCGGACAGCTTTCAAGCGCGTATTGCTGAGCGCAAAGCTCTGGTGATTGATCCACGCATCCGGCAGAATCTCGAAGATCGACTGGCGCACGTGGCGTCGACCTCCATTGCGAAGATCCAAGAGAAGCTCGAAGCGGAGGATGTCTCTGCTTCGTATGCGCTCGATGCGTTGGGCGTTGCGGTTACTGGCTTGCGGGGGTGAATGTGTCTAGTGAGGATGATTTCGCTGCCATTGTGCAGTCTATCGCAGATGCAGAGCCGAAGAAGCCTCAGTCACAGTCTTCTGCGGTTATCTCTGCTTCAGCTGTGCTGCCCTTCAGCCTTCCTTTAATGGTCGATCTCATTGTCCAGAATCCATCCTGGTCGCACAAGGATCTCGGGCAGGCGTTCGGGAAGTCAGCCTCCTGGGTTGCGCAAGTTCTCTCGATGAAATCCTTTCAGGAGGTTCTCGATCCTCGCCGGCATGAAGTGCTCAATCCCGAGTATGCAATGACTCTCGAGGAGCGCTTCGCCGCACTCACCATCCGATCAGTGACTGTCCTGCAAGAGAAGCTCGAGAAGGGCGTCGCTCTACCTGATCTCACTGTGCTGAAGGTAGCCGAACTCGGGGTGAAGGCCCTGGGGATGGGACTGAAGAAGAAGGAAGACGATGCAAAACCTGACGAACAGCCGAAGAACACTTCCGAGGCTGTTGCAGAGAAGATCATGGCGGCGATGCAAAAGCGTCGCAATGCCTCTGCTGTCGATGTCGAAGCTACCGAGGTGAAGAGTGGCGAACGCCCTGCAGACCCAACTTAAAAAGACCGCACTCTCAGCAGAGCTTATCGAAGGCTTTGCGGTCACCTATCTCTACTCTGGTTTCGACGAGCCTAAGCCCACTCCCCAGTTCCATCGAGAGGGGTGGGAGCTTTATGTTTCGCCTTGCCCCCAAGCATCTGTTATTGCTCCTCGCGGTCACGCTAAGTCCTCCGCGCTAACCCATGTCTTCATCCTCGCCACTGTCCTTTTCCGTGATGAGAGCTATGTCATCCTGATTTCGACCAATGAAGAGCTTGCAATTGAGCACTTAGGCGACATTACTCGGGAACTTACTGAAAATGAAGAGCTCATTTCAGATTTTGGTATCAAGGGGTTCATCACTAACTCGAAGACAGAAATTATTGTCGAGTTTAATGATGGGCATCAGTTTCGAATCCTTGCAAGAGGCTCTGGACAGAAGCTCCGTGGGCGTAAGTGGCGAGGCATGCGTCCGGGCCTTATCGTTTGCGACGATCTCGAAGATGATGAGCAAGTCGAGAACAAAGAACGCCGCGATAAGTTCCGTAAGTGGTTCAATCGCGCAGTGCTTCCTGCTCTGCGTCGAGGGGGAAAGGTGCGCGTGCATGGAACGATTCTGCACGAAGATTCGCTTCTCGCTCGATTCCACAAGCAAACCCGAGAAAATAAATCCTGGCAGGTCAAGTACTACAAGGCCCATAAGGCCTACGATGACTTCAGCGAGATCCTCTGGCCGGAACAGTTTACTGAAGAGGATCTTCGGGCCATTCGTCAGCGCTATATCGATGATAACGACGCGTCGGGCTACTCGCAAGAATACCTAAATGACCCTTACGACAACACCGATGGGTATCTGAAGAAAGAGTACTTCCAGCCAATGGAAGATGAAGACTTCGATCTCGATGTGCAGATAGCCGCTGGAGTCGACTTCGCCATCTCGAAGAAAGAAAAAGCCAATCGCACTTCCTTCACTTTTGCTGGCCGTACCATTCATAACAACCTGCACTTCTTCCATCAGGACAAGGGCCGCTGGGCGACCGACGAGATCATCGACGGGATGATTAAGTACGAGCAAGAGATTCATCCTGAAGTGTGGTTCGTCGAAGATGGGGTGATCTGGAAAGCCATCGAACCTATCCTTCTGCAAGAAATGCGGCAGAAGAACGTCTTTCTCAATGTCATGCCGTTGCCATCTGTGAAGGACAAGGCCACTCGAGGTCGCTCGTGGCAGAAACGTATGAAAGCTCTCACCTGCAAGTTCGATAAGCAGGCCGAATGGTATCCCGACTATGAGCATGAATGCCTTCGCTTCACTGGCTACAGCGACGCAGTCCTTGATGACCAATTCGATAGCTCTGCTATCCTCTCTCGCGGATTCGACACTCTGCCTATGATGACAGAAGAGGATTTCATGTCCGAGGAAGAGATCGAAGCTCGCCGGACGGATCCCCCGAATCATCAGGGCCGCAACGCTACTACAGGATACTGACATGACAGCAATGATCGCGCAGCAAAGTCCGGTGAATATGCCAGCGAAGCCGAAGATTGGAAAGAAACTCTCGCTGACAAAGATCCTCAACAGCCCCAATCTAGCCAAAGAGCTTGATGAGGACGTGTGCCAGCAAATAGGCCGCTGGGTTATCGGTGGGTATGTCAAGGACCTAACAACTCGGTCTGAGTGGGCCGAGCGGCACGCCAATGCCATGAAGATTGCGTTGCAGGTTAAGGAAGTTAAAAACTTCCCCTGGGTTAACGCGTCGAATGTGAAATTTCCGCTGGTGACGATCGGAGCCTTGCAATTTCTGGCTCGGATTTCAATCCTCACGAAAAGCGAGCGGCTTGCGAATTTCCGTACGATGGGGAAGGACCCGGATGGACTGAAAGCTCAGCGAGCCAATCGCATCAGCGAACACATCAGCTATCAACTTACTGACGAAACTCCAGGCTGGGCGGACCTCGACGAGCGTACGAAATTCGCTGCGGCAATCCTCGGATCGAGCTTCAAAAAGACTTACTACGATCCGGTGTCAGGTACGAACATCAGTGATTTTGTCTCTGCACAGAATTTTGTCGTTGATTACTCTTGCAAAGATTTGGCGACCGCTCGTCGTTACACTCACTGCATTCCGATGGACCCCAATCGGATTCAGGAACGGGTGGCGCGAGACATCTTTCTGGAAGAGAAGGATTCCCCGACGAAATCACAGGATCCTGCAATCAATGTTCTGCGACAGGCGGCAGACGAAGCGCAGGGACTAGCTCCGCAAGCAGATACTGAAGATCGGATGCTACTGGAGCAGTACACCTGGCTGGATCTGGATGGGGATGGGTACGAAGAACCCTATGTGATTACTGTGCGCGCGGACACGGGACACCTCTACCGCATTGTGGCGAGATTCTTCGATGATGGTTCGATTCATCGGAAACTGGATGCGCGAGAAAGACAGTTCGAACAACTGGCGAGGCAGGTTACTGACGCGACGGAGCAGTCGAAGCTCGAACGCAAAGCCGTAGCGGTGCGCAATGATCCAGAGAATGCGATCATCCGCATTGATCCGATTTCGACCTTTGTGAAGTATGACTTCGTCCCTTCGCCTGATGGAGGCTTTTATGGACTCGGACTTGGCGCTCTTCTCGGACCCGTCAATGAGGCGGTGGATTCGCTCATTAATCAGCTTATCGATGCGGGAACGATGTCCAATACTGGAGGCGGCTGGATCGCCCGGGGGGCGAAGATGCAGGCCGGAAAAACCAGCTTCGATCCGTTCGAATGGAAGCGAGTTGACTCGACAGGTGACGATCTCCGGAAGTCAATCTTCCCCTTGCCGGTGCGTGAACCATCAATGGTGCTGTTCAACTTGCTTGGGGTGCTAATTACCTACGGCGAGAAGATCAGCTCTGCTACCGACATCATGACTGGGATGAATCCTGGCCAGAACACTCCTGCAACTACAGCACAAACCACTGTAGAGCAGGGCATGATGCTGTTTTCTGGCATCTACACCCGTATGTATCGATCCTTCCGCGAGGAGATTGCGACATTCTTCACGCTGAATAAGATCTATCTGCACACCTCTCCGAGGTTTTGGGAACTGACTCGTGGGCCGGATGCCATTCTGCAAGAAGATGACTATCGTGGCGGCGGGCTGAAGCCTCGCCCAAGTGCCGATCCCTCCGCTATTAGCGGTCAACAGCGTCGAGATAAGGTTAATCGACTAGTGCAAGCGTCCCTCTCTCCAATCGGTGCTATGTGGGACAAGATGGTTATCGCTCGCAAGTGGCTGGAAGCTGAAGAATGGGATGTTGAAGAGATTTTCCCTGATCCCTCCGGTCCGAGGAAGGTCACCCCGCCAGTTGATCCGAAGATGCAGATTGAGCAAGCAAAACTTCAGCAAGCTGCTCAGGAACATCAGGACAATATGATGCTGGAAGTGGCAAAACTTCAGCAGAATGTTGCGCTCAATCGTGCGAAAATCATCGAACTGCGTACGAAGGCTATGGAGCACATGGCTAATGCTGACTCTGCAGGGGCAAAACAACAGATTGCGATGATTGATGCGCAGATCGGAGCAGCGAAGTTGCACAACGAAACGATGCTCAAGGGCGCTGACATGATGCTTAAGGGCTTTCAAGCTCGATCCAACATCGATCACAAGCATCATCAGATGTTGATGGATCTTCACGATCGTATGGTGGCTGAAGAAGCTGCAGATCGTGAGAATCTTCCTGCGGCGGGGGGCAATTCGGGGCAAAATACCCCTTCCACTAACAGCGGAGGGTCCGCAGAATGAAGTTACCCAGTGATTATGGCCCGGAGGATTTCTTGGGCTGGTTGAGGAATCCGATAACTCAAGCCTTTTTGCAAGGGCTGGATGCGGATAGGCTGATGCTCATGGAGCTGTGGGCAAAGAAGCGCTTCGTTGGCGAGAATGCCGATCAGAGTCTGTTTCTTAATGCTGAGGCGCTGGCGAAGGTGGCTACGATCGATGAGATTCTGCTGAATCTGGAAGAATCGGAAGCCGAGGCGCAGAAGGAAATTAAACGCAGACAACAGGAGAAATGAGAATGGCGATGCGAGATGACTGGCAATTAATCCTTACCAAATCCGTACTCGACATGAAGATGCCAAAAGGTTTGATGACTTCGGACCTTCGTGGGGTGACCTCAAAACTTGTCGACGATTCGGGCGATTTCTACCCTTTCGAAGCTCTGGCAAGTCATGGGAAGAAGCCGGAAGGCACTGCGCCATTGTATTACAGCTCTCCCGGGGCAGCTATTAAGAGTTATCTTCAAGTCCTTGAAAAGTATCTCGATATTTACCATGTTGGGAAGGCTTCTCTATACTGGAGAGAATTCCCGAGACTAGAGTGTGACCAGCTTGAGCATGAAGGCACCGTCTGGTGGGTGTATTCGCGACTATTGCTCGGTCCTTTAAACTTGAAAAATCCGGAACCTCCGACAATGGAATCAATCAGCGACAACCCTAAATACCTCGAACCCGGCTGGCGTGCTCCGCTCAAGGGCCCCAACCCTGAAAATAAATCAGGTTTTCGAGCCACTGGCCATCGCATTCTCTGCGAGCCTGAAGTGACCGAAGAAGTCTCCCAGGGTGGTATTGTGCTGCCGAAGAAAACCGTTGATGCTGAGAAACAGCGCGCCGTTGTTGTTCGCATTCTCGAAATCGGTCCGGACGCTTGGGCAGATAAGAGCACCGACTACTGTAAAGTAGGCGACCGTGTACTGATCGGCATGTATGTCGGTAAGTTCCACATCTCCCCCGTCGATGGTAAGGAATATCGCTTCATCGCCGACCTCGACGTGATCAGCCCGATTGAAGAGACGAAATGACTTATCAAGTCAACTTCCATAGCTTTCTTGTCTCGAAGCATCTCGAGCAGAGTGACACCGCCCGGCTGCAGTCCCCAGAACTGCAGGTTGCTCTGCATGATGCCATGATGGAAGCCTTCCACAAGCTCTTTCCGGAGATGCAGGATACTGTTCAGTGCGGAATGGGGAGAGTTGAGGTTATGTATTTGGGGCTGTAAGGTCATTTCCCGCCGGGATTACTTCACGTTAATCCCGGTAAATAACACTTTTTAACCTTGGAGCAATCATGTCTCTATTGATGCAAAAACTCTTTCGCCAGCTGCACGAAGAACAACCCGGTGAAGGTGGTGCTGGCGGTGGTGGCGGAGCTTCCGATGACGCAGTTATCCAGCGCGAACAAGAGCTGGAAGCCTCTCGACGCGGCTGGGTGCCGAAGCACAAGTTCAAGGGCCCAGAAACGCAGTGGAAAGATGCAGCAACCTTCCTTCGCGATGGAGAGAAGATCAATCGCAATCTGCAAAATGAACTAGCTACAGTTCGTAAGGAGCTTGAAGATTTCAAGGGCACTGCGAAACAGTTTGCCGAATTCCAGCAACGGCAGATCGAGCAGCGAGACGGGGAGATTGCTGGGCTGATTAAGAAACTCAAAACCGAGCATCGTGAAGCGATTCGTGAGGGGGACGATGCTACTGCTGATGCTATCGAAGAACGCATTGACCTGCTTCAAGAAGAGCGAACAACTACGAAGAAACAGCTGGAAAGTGCGAAGCAAACTCAAACTGAACGAAACCCGAACGATGACGGGATGGGAGTTGATGAACACGGCAATACGAAGAACCCTGTCATCCTCGAATGGGTCGCCAGCGGCAATGACTGGTTCCAAAAGAGCAAGCCAATGCGCGATTATGCCTTCGCCATTGCCAATGAGCTTCTCCAGTCTGGTGAAACACGTCGCGGTCGCCCTTTCCTCGACAGCATCTCGGAGAAGATGAAAGAAGCCTTCCCCCTACAGCTTGGCGAAGGTCGGGGCGATCCCACTCGTCGTGGTTCACTTAGCGAATCCGGGTCCAGTTCTTCCGGCAGTGGTGGACACACTAAAGCCGATTTGCCCGAGGAAGATCGACAACTCATGGAACGTGGCATCCGCGAGGGCTGGATTAAGGAAGAAACCTTCCTGAAGAATTATTTCAGCGACACCCCCCGCATCCATCGCACAGCTAGCGGAAAGAAATAAACCTTTTGATTTTCCGTTCAGCGCTTCCCTCAACTAATCTTTAAGGCCATCATCATGTCCGAACAAGGCAAATCCGGTTCCGCCGCCGAGGCGTTCCAACGTACTCCGGTTGCGGATACCTCTCGACTTGCTGCAGCACGCCGCCAAGGCCGTTCCCTCCGCGAAAAACGCGCTGAAGGCACCGCCCCTCGCGAGCGTGAAAATTCATTCGGGGGCTTGTCCCTCAACCTGTATGTGAACGGCGAGATTCCGGGCTATCACTTGGTCTGGGAAAACGACGATAACGGTGCAATCGAAACTCGGCTTATGCAAGGGTTCGATTTCGTCACCCAGGATGAGTTGTACGCGCGTCAGGCTAAGATTGTCCCTGATGAAGAAATTAGCAGTGCTATCAGCCGTTTTGTGAAGGGCACTCGCAGTGATGGGCAAGCGCTACGTGCGTACTTGCTCAAGCTCCCTGATGAAGAATGGGCAGAGCTTGAACGGGTCCGGCACGAGGCTGCAGATGAGTGGGACCGAGCCATCCGCCGACAGGCAGAGGAGCCGGATCAAAAAGCGGGCTTGCGTAGCCTGAAGAATTTGCGATCTGAGGTAGACACAGGCTATCGCAAAGAGTATGAGCTGGGCGAAAAGGCGAAACTAGCCGGACGCTCCGTAAGCGAGTAACTCTTCTGCAGTGTAGCTAGTGCCTCCTCGATGAAAACCCTTTTCCTCTTGGAGGCACCAAAATGGCTAATCAAGTCATCCCTCGCGGGTTCGTTCCTTCGCGCTATCTGAATGGTGCGGCATGGAACGGCGGCGGGAATATGTATTACATCCCGGCAGCGGATACCAATCAGTATAACCCTGGTGATGCCGTGAAGTCGGCTGCCGGTGGCGATGCGAATGGCATTCCACAAGTTGCGAAGATCACGAACGGCACTGACACGATGCGCGGCGTTGTGATTGGCTGCCTGCTAGCGATCCCCAACAATCCCAGTCTCGTCGGCACGAACCTCGACCTCACTGTTCAGAACATCCCGGCAACGAAGACCCGAGACTACTACGTCCTGGTCTGTGATGATCCGCAGGTGCTCTTCGAGCTGCAGGACGACGGCCTCGCTGCATTGACCGCAGCTGCATGCAACAAGAATGCCAGCTACACGGTCACGAACCCGACGGCACCGCAGCAAAATTCCGCAACTGTTCTCAGCACAGCAAGCGTAGCTACTACGCAAGGCCTGCCGCTGAAGATCGTCGGTCTGGTGCAGAAGCCCAACAACAGCCTCGCGGCAAGTGCGGTTTGGCTGGTGAAGCCGAATCAGCATGAGCTGATGGGCAATACGGCTGGCGTGTAAGCGGCCTCCCCAATTTCCTAAACTTCAGGAGAAAGCAACATGCCTACGATCATGAGTACAGGCTCCTATCCCAAGGGACTGTGGGAGGGGGTCAAGAGCTGGTGGGATTCGGCCGCAGCCGCTGCGCCGGAGTACTGGCCGATGATGTTCCGCAAGTACGACTCGGAGAAGAATTACGAAGAGTACGTGCAGAGCGTTGGGCTGGGCCTCGCGGTGTACAAGCCGGAAACTGCGCCGATCAGCTATGACGGTATGCAACAGGGCTTCATCACGCGCGGTACGAACGTCGCGTATGGCTTGGGTATCATCATCACGCATGAGGAATTGAAAGATAACCTCTACGTGAAGCTCACGCAGCAACGCACCGAACGCCTTCGTCGAGCCTTCCGAGAAACGAAGAACATCAACAGCACGAATGTTCTCAACCGCGCTTTCAACACGGCGTACAAGGGTGGTGATGGTGTGTCGCTGCTCAACGCAGCGCATCCGAACTTCACGGCTGGTACGTGGCAGAACAAGATGGCTGTCGATGCTCCTCTGTCGCAAGCAGCTGTCGAAGATATGCTGATTTTGATGATGCAAGCGCGTGATGACCGTGGCTATATCGAGCCGCTGTCGGGGGAGAAGCTGGTCGTTCATCCAAACAATCTGTTCAACGCAGAGCGGATCATGAAAACGCCGCGTGCCGTGGGCAGCAATGCCAACGACATCAATCCAGTGTCGACAGAAGGCTACCTGCGAGGTGGTGTGGTCAGCAATCCGTACCTCACGGCTGCTGGCCCGTGGTTCATCACGACCGGTATCGAAGACGGCATGATCTGGCAAGAACGCGAGGCGCTCGAAATCTGGGAAGATAACGATGCCGATACGCGGAACTACAAGCTCGGCGCGTACGAACGCTATACGTTCCTCTGGGGCAATCCTCGTGGTTTGTACGGTTCGAACGCAGCCTAAAAGGTAGGTTTTCCGCCGGGATTACTTTCGATTAATCACGGTAGGAAACCCCTGAATCAGGGGGAGCTAGTGCAAGGGTTTTCATCTACTCTTGTCGCAGCTCCCCCAATTCTTTTTGGAGACTTAAATGTCCGCTCGTCTTTCCAGCACGACTCGCATGCCGAACGGTGTAACGAATGCAGCCCCTCGGCAAACGATGGCAAATTCCAGTTATCCGGACCCGACATGGTCGATTATGTTCGCTCTGGATTTCGTGAAGAATTCCGATGTGAATCTTAACACTGGCGGTGGTGGTTCTTTCGCTCTCGCTGCTGGTGTCGGTGGTTTGGCTGCTCTGACCTCGGGGGCAGTCGCCAACACGCTTGAATACGCTGCTACGCCTCAATCGATCTTCCAGATCACGAACGGTCAGCGGATGTTCTTCAAGTGGTCCGGCTCTCTCGATAGTTTGCTGGGCACGATTCTCATTGGTTTTGTTGAAGCGAACACTCCCTCTCCGAATGGTGTTTACATCACCAGCACGGTAACGACGGGCGCTCTCAACCTCGTTATCAAAAACGGAACTAGTACTACCACGGTTCCCTTCCCATCGGGGCTTGCTCTCGTTGCCGGTACGACTGTTGAACTTGGGCTTGAGATCGATCCGCAGGGCAGCGTATTCGCGTACTACAACCCCACGACCGGTGCCTCGAAGAACAACACTGACGGTTCTGTCAGCAATGGTCCCGTCGCCGCTGCCTACGCGCAGATCAACGGCGTGAACCAGAACCTCACGCTCCCGACTGGCGCGATGGATGCACAGATCGGCGTCATTCCGACGACTGCAGTGGCCCGCGTGTTGACCAGCGATTTCTTCGTCGCTTCGCAAAATCGCGGTACTGAGCAGGTCTAACTTAGGAGGGCCGTATGGCTAACTCTACGCATAACCAGACGCTGGTCGACGGCCCTCGCAATTTGGTCGTGAAGTTTACAGCGGTGCTCGATACCAGCAATCTGGCGAATACGGAAGTGGTAACACCCGCAACGAGTTTTACGGTGGATTCTGCTGGCGGTAACGTCCCTCCGCTCGTTCGTACCGAATACATCGACTATTCGATTGCTGATGGGCTTGAGGTGACTATTTCTTGGGGCAATGCCGCAGGTCCTCTCGTTCCCATGCTCGTCCTTGCAGGTCGTGGTCGGATGAATTTCTACGAATTCGAGGGCCTTCGCAATGATGCCGCCGGAACGGATGGCAGTATCTGGGTGTCGACCACTGGGTATAGTGCTGGAACCGCAGTCTTCACCCTAATCTTCGAGATGGTGAAAGAAGGCCTGCTCTATGCCGGAGGTTCCCGTTAATGGCAACCAGACATCCAGCACGCCGAGTGCCTCGCACCGCTAAAGACAAGATCTCACCGAAGCAAGTCAAAGCTGGGGCTGCGGCGATGTCCTCCGCGATGATGAAGAAAGTTCCCAGCCCATCGAAGCTGAAAAAGCGGAAGTAATTTCATGGGGGCTTCGGCCCCCTAACTGAATCTGGAGCATCCCATGGCCGTCGGAAGCGGAACATACAACTTCAGGATGAGTGCAGGGGACATCTGCAATGAAGTGCTGATGAAAACCGGCACTTACGGCCCTCAGGACACTCCCGAACCTGCAGATGAGACCTACTGTCTCCGAGCGCTGAACATGATCTGCAAGGATCTAGCGATCGATGGTGGGCCTCTGTGGTGTATTGAAGAAGTGGTGATTCAGCAACAAGTCGGAGTACGGTCGTATGATTTAAGCACTCTGATGCAAATGCCGCTGCCTCCGAGAATTTTGCAAGCTTTTCTGCGCACGATTAATACGGTGACTCCGACTGGTTACAGCGATGTGACTATGTCGATTGTCAGCAGAAGCGATTTCAATACTCTGGGAAGTAAATTCACCCCAGGGATTCCGAATCAGCTCTGGTATGATCCGCAGCTTGATGGGGGGATTGTCACGCTGTACAACGTCCCCAATGACACGATCCATGAAGTGCATTTGATCGTGCAGCGACAAATCCAAGACGTGAATCTACTGACGGACAACCCAGACTTTCCGCAGGAAGCTGCGCGGATGCTGGTGTGGGCATTGCTCGATGAAGTGTCCTTAACCTATCGGATGCCCCCAGATGAGCGTAAGGAAGCCAATGCGAAAGCCGTTGCTTTCAAGGAACGCTTCTTCGATGGCCCTTGGGTGCAAGAACAAGCCTCGGTTATGTTTACTCCTTCTGAGCGCACGCGATGACCAGTCAAGTTCAACAGCCTTTGCAGGCTCCGCAGATAGTTTCTTGGTGCCATCCCATCGGCACTAGGGACGGCACGCTGTCGAAGGACGCGAAGGTGATAAATGCCTTCATGGAGCAGACGGAAAATGGCATGGCCTTGGTGAAGCGCCCAGGGACGGTGCCGATATTGACGGTGTTTGGCGCTGCTCAAGGTTGCTTTAATTGCAGTGGCTATGCTTACTACATCATCGGGGACACTATTCACCACATTTCTGGTGGGTTTTCTCTGACGATCCCTTCAGTAACAACTAACGGGCAGCAGTATTATTGCGTATCGGATGTGCCAACTGGTATTAGCTTCATCAAGTCTGCCTCCGGTTTGTGGAAGTTTACGGGTGATCCGGCTGTGGTTGGCGGCACGTTGACAAAAGTCACGGATGCTAATTACCCCGCCACAACTGTTCCTGGCATTGTCTACCTCGACGGGATTCTGTACGTGATGAATCCGATAGGGACTGTGCAGGGCAGTGCCATTGACGACGGGATGACCTGGCCAGCGCTGAATTTCATTCAGGCCGATTTCGTCCTCGGAGCTGGGGCTGGGATCGCCCGACATTTGAACTTCCTCGTAGCTTACTACACCAAGGGCACGCAGTTTTATTACGATGCCAATGCCGCAAATGGGCAGGTGACACAAGGAACGCAGCTCGGCCCTGTGGGGAATGCAAACTGGACTACAGGCTTAGCCAATGGTGATTCGATCGTCGAAATCACTGATGTGCAGTATTTCTTAGCAACGGGGCATACCAGAGGGGTGATCGCAGCGACCTTCAACGGGCTGGAGTTGTCAGTTATCTCCACCCCCTACGTCGAAAAGATCCTGGCTCGAAGCACTATGGCGTCTGTTCATGCCTTCGGCATTCGCACAGCTGGGCACTCTTTCTACGTCGTCACTCTTGTCGACCTCAACGTTACGCTGTGCTATGATATCGCAGCTAATCAATGGTATCTTTGGTCGAGCCTGGTCGGCGGAACGGAGCAGTATTTCGTCGGGGGGAATTACCTCAACGGGCAGGGACGAGATTTGATTCAGGACATGACCACTGGTGCTGTGCTGCAAATGGACCCTTTGACTTATCAGGACGTTAGTGGGTTGATTCCAGTGACTGCGATTACCCCGCTGTATGACTACGGTACGATTAACTGGAAACGGGTAGCTGCGATTTTCTTCCTTGGTGACATAATCAACACAAACATCACAGTCAGCATCAGTGATGACGATTACCAAACCTGGAAAAACTGGAAAACCATAGCTCTCAGCACTGTTCGGAAGATGCTTCAACGCGGAGGCCGTTTCCGGCGCAGAGCCTTCCAGATGAAACACATGGACAACACGCCTTTGAGGCTGGTTGATGCTCGTGCGGATTTGACGATTATGGACAGTTAGTTTCTGTTGCAAATTACTCTAAAGTAATCACGGTAAATTATGAACGAATTAACTGCCCAAACGCCGCCCCCCGCCACTGACATCGCAGTCATCATGAACACGCAGCTCATGCTCGACGCTGCGGCTCGTGGGGACCTCAACGAAGCAGAGCATTACGGATTACGCATCCCTCAAGCTCACTGCCCTGTCTTCCATCATTTCGGACCTGGGTTCTGCATTCGAGAGATGCATGCTCCGAAGGGAACTTTCCTTATCGGCCACGCCCATAAGCAACCAATGGCGAACATGCTCATCAAGGGGCGGATGCTGGTCTGCTCGGAAGGCCGCTGGTCGATGATGGAAGCTCCACTGTTCTTTGTCGGTTCCGTCGGGCGCAAAGCCGCTGTCGTCCTCGAAGATTCCATCTGGCAGAATATCCTGGTTACAGATCTAACAGACCCTACTAAGGTCGAAGAAGTTTTCATTGAGCATTCCGACGAATGGACTGCTTTCCACGACATGAAGGGAGAATAATATGGCTTGGGCAGCGGTGGCGGGTGCAGCGGTGGCTACGGTAGGTAGTGTGGTGGCAAGCAGCGCCAGCGGTGGAGGCGGAGGCGGCGGTGGCTCTTCTGGTGCTGCGGCTGCTGCAGACCCTTTTGCTGGACAGAGGGCGCAATACCAACAGCAGCTTTCTGACTTGATGAGCAATCCGTCGTCAATCACCAGCGATCCCGGCTATCAGTTCCAACTGAACCAAGGAATCGCTGCTGTGAATGGGCAGATGGCCTCGTCCGGCTACCTCAACAGTGGCAATCGACTCTCTGCACTTGAGCAGGAAGGACAGAACGTCGCGCAGACTCAGCTGACTAACAAGGAGCTTTTCCTTGCGCAGCTCGCTGGCGCTAATGTAGGCAGTCCTGGCGAGGCCGGGGCGATCCTCCAACAGCAGAATCAAAACAACCAGCAAGCTGCCGGGGTCTTCGGTAATGCCCTGGGGCAGGGTGCTGCGCAGCTCGTCAATGGTTTCAACACTGGCAGCACCGGCGGCGGGGGCTATAACTTCTCCATGCCTTCTGGCTACAACTCTGGTACTTATGGAACTAGCGGCGGTAGCAACTCTTGGGGGTTCAACTCCGGCGTCACCGACCCTGCTTCCAGCTACATTCCCGGCACCTTTGGTGTTTAAGGAGCATTTATCATGTCCTTCGGTGGATTTCTTCAAGGATTGGGCCTGCAATACGGCCGCAGTCTGATGTATGGGCAGGAGTTTGAAAAGCAGAAAGCGCAGACGGACCTTTTAAAGTCCGAGGCTCTGATTGAAGGCACTCGCGCTCAGCAAATGCAGCAGCAGATCAAGACTCAAAAGGATCTAGCTGATTTCATCTCCAGCCAGCAACAGTTAGACGGGAAAGAGGCGAGCCAGCCGCTGGAACAAGCTCGGATGTATCAAAAAGCTTCCGGTATTGCCTTGCAGCATGGTGACATGCAGAGCGCGAAAGAGATGATGGATATGTCTCGGCAGGCTTCGCAGGATGCCCAGACTCAAGTCGTCACAGCAGCGAAGCAGCAAGCTATGAAGAATGAAGCCGTCGGGACTTCAGCACAAGCCTATGCAGACAATCCTACTCCCGAAGGCTTCAACGATGTAGTGCGCAAGGCTATCGCTGCTGGAGTAAACCCCTCGACCATCCCGGTCGATCCGAACAGCGCTGAAGGTAAAGCATGGATCAACACGCAGAAGCTCGCCGGGATGACTTCCAAGGAGCGAGCAGAGTTCACTGAAAAAACGGCTGACATCAAGGCCCGCCGAGATGAGCAGATTCAAAACCATCGGGACAACATCGCCCTGCGAGAGGCTACGCTGCAGCAGACCGCCTCCTACCGTGATGCCATGATCGGTCTGCGCCGAGAAGAAATCTCTTCACGCGCAGATAAAGCCCCGAAAACCATCGATGTTGCCGGTGCGACTTACGAATACGATCCGCAAGGGCAAGTCAAGGGAGATCGACTCGCCTCCGACAGTCGCTACGTGAAACTCGGGCAGAAGATCACCGCTACGCAGGAAAACAATACTGTTGCGCTCGGTGGAGCTGCTGCGGAAGCTGCTCGGAACATTAAGCAGATGGCAAACTTCCATGTCGGTACGGCGAACAGCCCCTTCCAGCATCTAGGAGATCACACATTCGTCGATGCACTGTCGAAGACTGCTACGAATGCGCTGACCAACGAGCAGATTCAAATGTTCCAGACTAGCTCAGCTGGCTTGGCGCTGGAACTCTCCCGCGTAGCGACAATCGGCGCTGGACGCGGAGCCAATCAGTCTGTTATCAATGAGATGCAGAAGCTCACAACGCCCACTGCCGGAGACACCAATCTCACGATGGCCTACAAGCTATCGACGGCTGCGCAGATTGCCCTGACTCGGATGGAAGCGACACCTCCGCCCAGTGATCAATCTGCTGCATCGAAGTGGCAAGAGACACAAAGCTTTTTGAAGAGCCTCCCTACCCCAGAGCAGATTCAGAACGTTGCCGGGACTAAGGAAGGGCATAAGCTAGCGTCGATCAACCATACTTATGCACAGGCCATGGTTGAGATCAACAAACAGACTGGGCAAGAAGGGCTGCCGGGTACGCCGGATGTCGGTGCTGGCACGAAAGCACCCCCGCTCCCCGCAGGTTGGTCTGTCGTCGAACATTAAGGAGCAGTGATGCCGGATTTCACCTTCACTTCCCCTGATGGGAAGAACTACACGGTCACTGGTCCGGAAGGCGCGACTAAGGAGCAGGCTTTTCAGATCCTGCAACAGCAGATTAGTTCAGGAACTGCGAAGCAAGATGCGGCTCCGGCAGCCCCGGCAAGTGCTGGTCAACGGGCGAAAGAGACTCTTCAGCAACGTCCAGACTGGCTGAAACCCGGAGCGGCCGATAAGCCCTCCCCTACGCCTACGGTGGCGCACGCCCTCGGGGAGATTGCGACATCGGCGGGGTTGGGTGGGGCGTTAGGCGCACTTTCTCCCGAGATTCTAACCGGTTTGGGAGCCGCTGCTTCACTCATCCCCGAGGTAGGGCCGGAGATTGGAACAGCATTGGTGGCTGCTGGTAATGCAGCACGCGGGGCGAGGTTGGCCGCAGCGGCCACTGGCGCGCTGTCCGGGGCCGTGTCGGAGACTGCTGGGCAAGGTGCAGAGGCTCTCGGGGCTTCGAAATCAGTAGCAAACACGGCTCGACTCGCTGCAGGATTTGCCACACCAGAAGTAGGGTTGCTCGCGAGCAAAGCCAAGGGGCTTTACAACGCGGTGACGAAGGCAATTGGGCTGGAACGGACCCCAGCTGCTGTGCAGAAAGCCGCAGCAACGCTTCGCGGGTTGAGTGATGCGGGAGTGCCGCAGAACGCTCTGCATCAAACATTGCAGCAAGGAGCAGATGCGGAGATTCAGGCTGCACAGCAAGCAGGTGATAAGGTGATGCAGGACGCCCGGCAACGCGCTGCACAAGTTGGGGCGGATGACTCCAAAGCAGCACAGAAGATCCTCAGTGATGGACAAAAGCAAACACAGAAGCTGCTGGATGATGCTCGACAACGTGCGCAGGATCTCAATAAGCTGAGTAAAGGACGTATGGCGACGGCAGGGAAAGTGCTGGCGCAAGCAGAACCAGCGTTGCGAGTGGTAGGGCAGCCGCAAGAGCTTTCGGATATTGGTAAGGAGCTGCAAGGGACGGTTTATAAGAACTATAAAGCAGGACTGGACGCTCGGCAGAGCAGCTATCAAACACTGAAAGCGCAGCGGGATGCTGTGGTGCAGGCGAAAGAAGCTGCAGGGGAGACGTTGGATAAAACACCAGCGATGCAAGAGCTGAAGAGCTACATCGACAGCAAAACTCTGAAAAGTGTTGCGGGGCGAGAGGCTGCGAAGGGTATGGCCCCGGTAACGGACCAGGCCACACTGCGCACCTATGAAAACATCCGCGAAGCAATCAATAATAGGCGAGTGCAGGTAGGCATTGATGAAGCTGGAAATCCAAAGTACCAAACCTTCAAAACAAGTTTTGAAGCTCTTGACCAGGTCCGCAGAAAACTGGGGGATGTCGTTGCCAATCGCGACGTGGAAGGTTATTCTGCGATCGGGAAGAGCCTCGCGACGCAGCTGTATGACAGGATTGGGAAGGTGCAGCGAGACTTCGTCGGGGAGCAGAATGGGGTGAATTTGCAAAAGCAGCTGCAAGAGCAGTATTCTGGAGCGAGCAAGGACCTGCAAAAGTTTAATGTAGGGGCGGGTGGGAAGGCCACAGCGCTGGATCGGGTTGACCCGGAGAGGTTTGCAGCAGATCCGCAAGGGCTACCGAGGCAATTTTTCAGCAGCCAGCAGAGCATGAGGGATCTGAAAGAGCTGACGCAGGATCCGGCGATGGTCGAGCGCACTGCACGGAGTTACGTGGCGCAACAGCTACGCGGGCAGAGTGCGGAGCAGGTCAAGAACTATATGCAAAAGAACGCAGATTGGATTAGAGAAGTCCCCGGGCTGCGCGGGTCCATAACTGACTACGCTTTGCGGCTGCAGAAAATTGAACGAACGGCCGCAGCTGCGGGGAAGAGCGCTGAAGGCTTTGGGAAGCAGGCTGAAGCAACGACTGAGGGGGCACGACGTGCCGCCGGAGCAGAGCAAGAAGCCTCGATTAAGCAGGCTGGGAAGGCTGCTGAAGGGTCGCTGGAGAGTCAGCAACGGGTGTTGCAGCAGGGAGAGAAGCAGGCTGAAGCAGCGAGGGCGAAAGCAGCAGGACCTGCGGAAGGGTTGCAGAAGATCCTGGGGGGTGGGGAGCGGCCGGAGGCAGTGAAGGATCTGCTGCTGAACGGCAAGCCCGAGCAGACAAGGCTGGCGGCGAGGATCGCGAGCCAGACCCCCGAAGGTAAGCGGCAGCTGGAAGACAGCGTCAGGCAAATCACCGCCCGGATGGGGGAGAAGGAGCTGACACGGACCTGGAACGACCGGCTGAAGCCCATGCTGGAGGATGGGAAGATGCTGCCTCCGGAGAGAATGAAGGCGCTGACGCAGGATGTGGAACGGCTGCTGAAGAGCTACCGAGGCAAACCTCCATTGACACTGGTGCAGAGGCATATCTATGCGGCGATCGGAGGGGCCGCAGCGGATTATTTACCGGGATTAACAAATAGTAATCGCGGTGAATAACTCGGATGGGAGCTGAAATAGCTCTAAGATTGTGAGGGCGTACGGCGGGCCGAGGTTTTGACCTATGCCGTACTACCTCCGAGGGGGTATGAGGGGCGTGGCGGTGGGTAGATTCGAGCCGGAAAGCACTTGCATTGCACGGTCATATCCCCGATAATTAATCTCATGCGGGGTCCCGAGGGTTCGGACTGATCATCTGAATTACTTAGGGCCTCGGTCCCCGCAGCTTATCCTAAGTGTCATTCACCTGCGCCAACCGGCTGCAGCATTCAGTCCAGCATTCACCTAAGCCACGCGGACTTAAAAGAGAAACGCCAGAAGGTGCAGGGCAACGAATAACCGGAGGGAGAGATCCTGGCCGGATTTTCGCGCTGGTGTTTCAGGCATAACGGTTTTAACAGTGGCAAAAACAGCATTCCCGAATTTCCCACCGTGATTACTTTCGATTAATCCCGGCGGAAAACCCCTCTTC
>Ga0310811_10003721_pt1 | contig 19239 bp, 19 predicted proteins | sample YCmetagenome_FD_207642 | JGI IMG/M metagenome (GOLD analysis project Ga0310811, IMG submission 207642) | Soil microbial communities from experimental microcosm in Duke University, North Carolina, United States - YC | ecosystem: Engineered > Artificial ecosystem > Soil microcosm > Unclassified ...
ATATCCAGGCCTATATCGGCTCCGGCGAATGGCGCGGCAAAGCCGGCGGCTACGCGGTGCAGGGCATCGCCGGCTCGTTCGTGGTGAAGATGGTGGGCTCCTACACCAACGTGGTCGGCCTGCCGCTCTACGAGACCACGACGCTGCTCGGCGGCGAGGGCTTTCCGATTCGCTTCGGCTGGCTCAACGCCACGGCCATCTGACAAAAATCTCGAAAACAACCCCATGCACAGTAGAATCGGCTGGCGGCACGCCTGCGCCTCTTCGGCAGGAACCCGTTTGCCGAGAGGCGCTTGAGCCTCGTCACTTCGTGTAGACTGCCGGCATCATGGACGACCACGTCAAAAAACCCGCCGCTCCCCTCAAAACCTGCCCGATCTGCGGCAAGCCGCAGGCGCAGGCCACCCGTCCGTTCTGCTCGTCGCGCTGCCGCGATGTCGATCTGAACCGCTGGCTGAAAGGCTCCTACGTCATCCCCGGCCGGGATGACGACGTGGATGACGAGTAATAATAAGTAATATCAATGTCTTATGCGAGCAGCAGCTTGCCCCCGGCAAGCCGCTGCGGCTTGTGCACAGCCGTGCCGCGCCCCGCGAAGCCGACGATGAAGCGTGGGTAGACAGGCCGCTGCGAGCCCACTATAAACCGCCCGCTCGATGGGCTTTGGCCCCTCTCGTGGAGCACGCCCAGGTAGCTCAGTTGGTAGAGCATGCGACTGAAAATCGCAGTGTCGGTGGTTCGATTCCGCCCCTGGGCACCATTTCCCCGCTAAAGCACGATCCTTCCCCGGAGATCCCTCGCACAGGGTCATGATGGCTCGGCGCGATCTCGACCGTGTCGGCGCCTAACACCTCCTGCTCTGTGCAGAACGGCTCAAAGAGCCTAGGCTCCGCGCGTGGCGCGTAAGCGACCCAAAAATATTCGGGACATCCTGCGAGAGGTGACGACCATGGACGTCGACAAGGCCACCGCACTGATTTCCGCTGCCGGGCTGGAGCTCACCGATCGGCGCCGGAACGGCACGGATGATGGTTGGACCCTGAGTTTCTCCAACGGCGCCATCCTCGAAGTCGGGGACAAGGGGGAAATGTCTGCGTCCGGAAAGGGAGCCGACGCGGTCGCAAATCTTCTTGGTCTGCCCGGCAAAGCCTAGGGCTGCGAGCGTCGACGACCGGACCTTCTGCGTCCTCACTTCGCTGGCTGATATCCGTCGGTCAACGTACCGAGAAAGGCGACGACATCGTCGATCTCAGCCGCGGTCAGCGCCGGCGTATCGCCGGCCTTCAGGTCAAACGGCGGCTCCATGTTGACGTTGGCCTTGGGTCCGTCCGGCAGATCGTCATATTTGTCGATGCTGCCGTCAGCCTTGCGTGGGTACCAACGTTCGGGCCGGGTTTCCCTCTCGACATAGAACCGCACGGCGTCTCGCAGCGAATGCATGGCGCCGTTGTGAAAGAAGGTTTGGCGGAGGGCGACATTGCGAAGTGTCGGCGTCCGAAAGAGGCCGCAATAATCCTCGCGTTTCAGGAAGTCGGTGCGCAAGGGACCGCACAAGCCGAGGTCGAAATAGGCCGGATTCCTGTTGGCGGGAATGTCGGGATTGCGCGGCACGCCGAGCGCAATCAGCCCGTAATCCGTGAACTGCGGCGGGGTGCCGTCATTGCCCCGGCGGCTGATATGGCAGGACGCGCAATTGCCCTTGTTCTCGGCATTGAACAGCTCGAGCCCGCGCGCTTCTTCGGCCGTGAGCTCGGCTTTGCCGGCCAGCACCGCGTCATACTTGCTCGAATAGGGATAAAAGGTCTCGTGGTCCTGCTGGAAGACCTCGAGCGCCTTGAGGGCCGTCTTGTAGACGGTGGCGGGATTGGCAATCGCGCGGGACCCGGCGATGGCGGCGATTGCCTTGCCATGGCCCGCAGCGATGACCCGGCGAGCCACCTCGGCCTCATCCCGATTGCCCATCTCGAAATCCGAGAGCAGCGGAATCCTGGCCTGGTCGGCCCCGCGGTCAACCCGTCCATCCCAGGTGAGGCCCCCTGTCGGACCGTTGTCGATGCTTTCGTCGGCCTCGTCCTCGGAATCATGGAAATGCTCGGTAAAGGAAGGCACCACCTGCAAATATTTCAAGGAAGGGACGGCTCGCGTCCCAAGCTGGTGCATGTCGCCGCCGCCCAATTGCACCGCGCGGTCGTTGGCCGGGCCGAAGCCGCGGGCGGGATCGTGGCACGATGAACAGGCGAGACTGCCGGATCCCGAGAGAGAGGGATCGAAAAACAAGGCCTTGCCAAGGGCCCCGAGAAGCGTGGCCTGCCGACGTGCCTCGCTACGTGACATCTCCGCACCTGCCCGGCCCGGATCGACGGTCAGGGCCGTGAGGACGACAGCGGCTGCGAAAAGCCAGCGCTCAATCTGCATGTTGCAAACCGGGTCTACGGCGAGACATCGTCATGGCGATCCGGGCGTGCCTTCGGTGAGCGTCTGGGCTATGACGGATGGAAAGATAACGGCGATCAGTGAAAGCAGGGGGGCTTTGAATGCGAACGAGATCGGCACTTGTCCTTTGTGCATCGAGTGTATTCATCGGTGCGTTCGATCCGGCGCTGGCAGCGGGCAACGGTCCGGGTCCCCAGAAGAATGCCGCCGACGATCTGACACTGATCGACACGGTCGTGGTGATCTTTGCCGAGAACCGCAGCTTCGACAATCTCTATGGCAGTTTTCCGGGTGCGAACGGCGTGGCGAAGGCACCGGCCTGGACGCGGACCCAGCGAGATCGCGATGGCAAACCGTTCCGTGAACTGCCGCCGATCTGGGACGGCCTGACCGCCAAGGGCGTGACGCCGCCGGTGACCCAGGCCCAGACCGAGCATCTGCCCAATCGTCCCTTTCGTTTGGATGACCAGAAGGGCTTCAACCTCAGCTACGGCACCATCACGCACGACCTCTGGCACCGCTTCTACCAGAACCAGATGCAGATCAACGGTGGGCGTAACGACAGATTCGTCGCGCATGCCGACTCGGGCGCGCTGGTCATGAGTCTCTGGGACGGGTCGAAGACGGCGATGTGGAAGGTCGCCGAGAAATATGTGCTGGCCGACAATTTCTTCATGGGCGCGTTCGGCGGCTCGTTCCTCAACCATCAATGGCTGGTTTGCGCCTGCGTCCCCACCTATCCCAAGGCCGACACCAGCCCGGCGAAGCCGTCGATCGCCGTGGTCGAGCCCGATGGCGTGACGCTGAAGCAAGCCGCCAACTCGCCGAAATCGGCAATGGACGGCATTCCGAAATATGTCAGCGACGGCAACCTCACGCCCGACTTCTACGCCGTGAACACCATGCAGCCGCCTTATCAGCCCAGCGGCAACGCTCCGGTGAAGGATGGCGACAAGGCTTATGCGGATCCCATGAAGCCGACGACGCTGCCGCCGCAGACCGAACCGACCATCGGCGATTTGCTCAGTCTCAAGCGTGTCAACTGGGCCTGGTACGGCGGAGCGTGGCAGGACGTACTCGACCATGGCAACAAGTCGCCGGTTCCGAACTTCCAGTATCACCATCAGGCGCTGAATTATTATGCGAGCTTTGCGCCCGGCACCGCGGCGCGTGCCGAGCATCTGCGCGACGGTGGCCAGGCGGGCACCGAGTTCATCAAGGCGATCGACGACGGCAAGCTGCCGCAGGTCGCCTTCTACAAGCCGCAAGGCGATCTCAATGAGCATTCGGGCTACGCCGATATCCAGGCCGGCGACACCCACATCGCCGACGTGGTCGCGCATCTCGAGAAGAGCCCGCAATGGCCGCACATGCTTGTCGTCGTGACCTATGACGAGAATGGCGGCCTGTGGGATCACGTGCCGCCGCCGAAGGGCGACCGCTGGGGCCCCGGCTCCCGCGTTCCCGCCATCATCATCTCTCCCTATGCGCGCCGCGGCTATGTCGACCATTCGCCGATGGACACGACGTCGATCCTGCGCTTCATCACGCGACGCTTCGAGCTGCCGACCCTTCATGGCATCACCGTGCGTGACGCCGCGATCGCTGCTCACGAGCAGAAACCGCTTGGCGACTTGACCAGTGCGCTCGTGCTCAGGGGGAAGTGAGGCGCAAGCGGCAGCACTCGCACCTTCGTCTCTGCCGCACGTCATCACCGCCGTTTATCAGCGGGCGTGGCGACACGGGGGTAGACGCTGGCACGGCCTCGACACGCGCGATCCCATCCAGCATTCTTCCGCCCAAACGATCCAGGTCGTGTACTCATAGATGCCGCGGCTCCGGTTTCGGGAGTAGAGCGGACATGCTCGAAAGCTGCGGGTACGTCAGCTTGTGGACCCAAAGTCTGCCCGGACCACAACGAGCGATGATTGGTTAGGGCCATGGAAAACCATCGCTTCGGGACCTCGATAATCCTGCCACCGCAGCGAGATTTTTATCGAGGAGTGGTCCATGAACGTGATTGTGAAGGATTCTGGCTGCACGAGCGCAACGCCCGCAACGACTTTCCCGATTTGACCACAGATGAGATTTCTAAACTGACCATGTTCGTCGCTTAGGTCTAACCCGTTGGCGCTGACCTTCAAGCGGGTGAGCGCATTGATGGTCGGTCCGTCGAATTGCAGTTGCCAGTAGTCCAGCACGAACGTGATCGCGCTGAGTTTTTCGCCAACAATGCTCTCGAACAGTTCCAGCCGTCGCTCCATAATCTCATGTCCACAAAAAGATGGTCAGGCTACTCTAGCACATGATGTCCGAATGTGGCCCTAAGCGGCGGTCGGAGGATTTCCGCTATTTCGCAGCTGTCGGGGGAGAAGCGGACATCTGTGGTGCGGGCCAAAAACGACGCGAGTGACCCGAAGCGAACATTGCGAAGCGAGAACACGTCACACGTTCAATGCGGAGGAGGCACACTAAAATCTAGTGAAGACAAAATACGCTGCGATTGTGCAAAGCAAGAACGATCCCATGCTTAAGACCGGGACGAGATACGCGCCGCGTGTGCGGCCGTAAAACCAAAGTATTGGTGAAGCGATTTGCCCTATGAGGAGCGCGGGTATTCCACCAAAGTACGAGACCGAGATCATCGCTACGGTGATTATCTTAGTTGTCGGGTTGGTCGGTCCGGCGGCAAACCCAAATCCCAGAGGCGATAGCTCCCAAAAAACGGCGAATATGCCTGCAAGCAGCGTAGTGAGTAGCAGGAAGCCGAGATATTCAACCGTCTCTGCGCGAGCCAATCTCTTTGTCGCCATAGCCCGTCGAACATAGCAAGCTTTGCCCGAAATGTCGCCTCATGACCCTTCCGCGACCTCGGGAGATGTCAGCTTTTTCGCTGCTGTTCGGGGGGAGGGCGGACATCGGGCTGCCAGCCTGCTTAATGAGTACACGGCCTAGCTCACCCACTTCCTCTGTCCCAAATAGCGCAGCGCGAGCTTGATGAAATTGTGCACGACCATCGAGGTCTCGTCCGCCCTGAACACCAGGAATACGTCGGCCGCGGGCGGTGACGGCCGGATGGGGCGAAACGCGATATCGGCTGTGGTGAAACGCGCGATCGACTGCGGCACCAGCGCGACGCCGAAGCCTGCCGCAATCAGGCTCGGGATCGACTGCGCGTCGACGACCTGCTGCGACACCTTCGGCAGGAAGCCGGCGTCGACACAGCATGTCTGCACATAGCGCGCGAAATCGGAGCTGTCGGGGTCGAGGATGACGTGATCCTCCGACGCCAGTTCGCCAAGCGCGACGCGCTTGCGTTGTGCCAGCCGGTGGTTGCGGGGCACGGCGAGCACGACCTCTTCCCGCCATGCCAGCTTGCTGGTCAGGTCGCGCTCGTCGGGAACGCCGCGAATGAGCGAAATGTTGGTGGTCCGGTTGAGCAGGGCCGCGATCTGTCGCGCCGGCGCCTGCTCGTGCACCGTCATCCTGACCAGGGGCGCGACCTTCCGGTAGGCCGCAAGCAACTCCGCGAGACGACCGCGCAGGATGGAGCCGGTCGCGCCGAGATCCAGCGTTCCCACCAGCCCGGCGCCGATCGAGCGCACCTCGTCTTCCGCTGACTTGACCTGCTGCAGGATGGCGCGCCCGCGCAAGAGCATCGCTTCGCCGGCCTGCGTCAGCTCGACCTTGCGGCTGGTCCGGTAGAGCAACTGGGTGCCGAGCTCTGCCTCCAGGGCCTGGATGTGCTGGCTGAGCGGCGGCTGCGACAGGTTCAGCCGCCGGGCGGCGAGCGTGAAGCTGCGCTCTTCGGCCACCGCAATGAAGTACCGGAGCTGACGGACATCCATAGGGAAAACCTATCAATCGTGTCGTTCTATATATTGGACTTGATGTCGCACCTGGTCAACGAATGACGGATAGCGCGTTCGTCCGCCCCGCAGCCGGCGATGCCCTGTACGCAGCGGCGTCGCGCCGCTGCCAATGACAAGAATGGCGAAAGGCTTCGAGCCGACCAAGCCAGACAGACACAAGCAAGCGAGGAACGCCATGCCCAGGATTTTCAAGTCACTCTTCTTCCAGGTCGTCGTCGCACTTGCGCTCGGTATTGCGCTCGGCATGGCCTATCCTGATACGGCCTTGCAGATGAAGCCGCTGGGCGACGGCTTCATCAAGCTGATCAAGATGCTGGTGCCCGTCATCGTGTTCTGCGTCGTGGTGCAGGGAGTTTCCGCGGCCGGAGACCTTTCGAAGGTCGGAAGGGTCGGCATCCGCTCGCTGCTCTATTTCGAGGCCGTCACGACCGTCGCCTTGGTGTTCGGCATCGCGCTGGCTTACTACTTCCAGCCCGGCGCCGGAATGAACATCGATCCCGCGACGCTGGATGCCAAGGCGCTGAGCGGGTTCAGCCAGACCGCGGCCCAGGTCGCCGGCGGCGGCGTCTCCGAATTCCTGATGAAGCTGATCCCCTCGACGATCGTCGGTGCGTTCAGCTCCGGCGACGTGCTGCAAGTCCTGATCGTCTCGATCATGTTCGGCTGCGCAGTGTCATTGTGCGGCGAGCGCGCAAGGCCGGTGGTCGATTTCATCGAGCGCGTGAACGAGATCATCTTCAAGATGATGAACTTCGTCGTCCGCCTCGCCCCGATCGGCGTGTTCGGTGCGATCGCCTTTACCGTCGGCAAGTACGGCATCGGTTCGCTCAAGCAGCTCGGCGGCCTCGTCGGGTTGTTCTACCTGGCGGTGGTCCTTTTCGTGGTCATCGTTCTCGGATCGATCATGCGGCTGTCCGGCTTCAGCCTGTTCAAGCTGCTCGCCTATCTGCGCGAGGAGCTGATGATCGTGCTCGGCACGGCCGCGGGCGACAGCGTGCTGCCGCAGACCATGCGCAAGCTCGAGCTGCTGGGCATCAAGCGATCGACCGTCGGCCTCGTCATCCCGACCGGGTATTCGTTCAACCTGGATGCGTTCTCGATCTACCTGACCCTGGCGGCGGTCTTTATTGCGCAGGCGACCAATACGCCGCTGGCCCTGGGTGACCTTCTGGCGATCCTCGGCGTCGCGTTGCTCACCTCCAAGGGCGCCCATGGCGTTCCGGGCTCGGCCATCGTCGTCCTCGCCGCGACGCTGTCGGCGATCCCGGCCATTCCGGCGATCGGACTGGTGCTGATCCTGTCGGTGGACTGGTTCATCGGTATCGCTCGCGCGCTCGGCAATTATGTCGGAAACTGCGTCGCGACGGTCGTTGTCGCCTCATGGGAAGGCGACCTCGATCGCGCCAAGGCGCATCGCATCCTGAACGGTGAGATCGTTCCCTCAGGCGAGACGTTGCAGGTCGAGCCTGATGGTGCGGTTGCTCCCGTCGCGGGTCTGCAAACGCTTTGAGCGCGGAAATACGCGAGGTTGGCATGGCGACGCTTTCGATCGAGCCCCTGACGAAACAGGCGTTCGCGCCGTTCGGCGAGGTCATCGAAACGGACGGGGTGGTCCCCCTGTCGATCAACCAGGGATACGCGAAGCGTTTCAACGACCTCGCCAATATCGATGTCGCCGCGGAAGGCGGACAGACCAGCATCAGCTGGTTTGTCGCCTCCATGCGTCCTGCGCCCATCGCAATTCGCCTGATGGAGCGCCATCCGCTTGGAAGCCAGTTGTTTATGCCGCTCGGCGGCACCGACTGGCTGATCGTGGTTTGCACGGACCCGCGCAACGCCGCGAGCTATCGTGCGTTCGCGGCGGCGGGGCATCAGGGCGTGAACTATGCGCGCAATTGCTGGCACCACCCGCTGCTGGTGCTCAAGGACGCAAGCGCGTTCCTCGTCGTCGACCGAAAGGGCGATGGTAACAATCTCGAAGAATATTGGCTGGACGAGACCACGCAGCTCGAACTCATGCCTGAACACCACGAGGCCTGACGATGTCATCGCGAACCTATCACGTCCCGCAGGGCGGTCTGCCGCCGCAGACGGATCTTCTGAGCGGCCGCGCGGTCTTCACAACCGCCTATGCCGTCATTCCGAGCAACGTCCAGCGCGATATCGTCGTCAGTTACCTGCCGCACTGGGACAATACGCGCGTCTGGGTGCTGGCGCGGCCGCTCTCTGGCTTCGCCGAGACATTCTCCCATTACCTGATGGAGATCGCACCGGCCGGAGGGAGCGATATCCCCGAACCCGACAAGGACGCCGAGGGTGCGCTGTTCGTCGTGGGCGGGCAGGTCATTCTCAAGCTGGCAGGCAAGGAGAGCGAGCTGAAGGCCGGCGGCTTCGCCTATGTGCCTCCGGGGTGCGAGTGGAGCCTTCGCAATCGCGGCCCGGGCCCGGCCCAGCTCCACTGGATTCGCAAGCTCTACCAGCGTGTGCCTGGATTGGCCGAGCCCGAGCCGATCGTGGCCAACGAAGGTTCCATCGCGCCGGTGCCGATGCCTGATACGGAGGGGCGGTGGGCCACCACGCGCTTCGTCGATCCCTCAGACATGCGGCATGACATGCACGTCACCATCGTGACGCTCGAGCCGGGGGGAACGATCCCCTTTATGGAGACGCACGTCATGGAGCACGGGCTCTACGTCCTCGAAGGCAAGGCGGTCTACCGTCTCAATCGCGATTGGGTGGAAGTGGAGGCCGGCGACTATATGTGGCTGCGCGCGTTCTGCCCGCAGGCGTGCTACGCAGGCGGCCCCGGCCGTTTCCGCTATCTTCTCTACAAGGACGTCAACCGACACATGAATCTGCGGCAGGGCGCGCCGCTGATTTAATCAGAACGCCAGCCGGTTGCGATCCTTCAGAAGAAATTTGCCGGCCGATGCAGTCCGGGGCACGGTCAGGACATGACCATGCGTGATCCTCACCGCCCCGTCTTCGCCAGATTTGCCAGGCTCGCCGCCAGCTCATCGCTTCGGAACGGCTTCGTCAGTCGCGACAGGTCCGGCGTGATGCCTTCGTTGTTGGCATAGCCTGACACGACGAGGATCTGGAGGTCGGGATATTGGTCGCGCAGCGCGAGCCCAAGGTCCGTTCCGTTCATGCCGGGCATCAGGTGGTCGGTGACGAGCAGGTTCGGCCGCAGGCCGTCCCTGACGCGCTGAAGCGCATCCTCCGCGGAGCCGGCTTCGACGACCCGGTAGCCGAGCTCGCTCAGCATCTCGGCGGTGCTCATGCGCACCAGCGGCTCGTCGTCCACCAGCAGCGCCGTGCCGGCGGGGAGCGGTCGCAGTTTGGCTTCGGGGACGGCATCGATCGCGCCGGCGGCGGCGTGGCTGACCGGCAGCCACAACTCCACTGTGGTGCCTGCACCCACAGCGCTCTTGATCATCAGCGCGCCGCCGAGCTGCGAGGCAAGACCGTGGACCATCGAGAGGCCGAGACCGGTGCCTTGTCCGATGCCCTTGGTCGAAAAGAACGGCTCGACGGCATGAGCCAGGGTCTCTTCGCTCATGCCGATGCCGTTGTCCGCAACCGAGATGCAGACATAGGTACCCGGTTCCAGGCTATAGGCTTGCGCGGATTCAATCGTCCGCGCCTTGGCCGAGATGCGCAGCTTGCCGCCCTCGGGCATGGCATCGCGCGCGTTGACGCTGAGATTCAGGATCGCCATCTCGATCTGGTTGGGATCGGCCATGGCTTCGGGCAACCCTTCGGGCGTATCCACCGTCACCTCGATCTGCGGCCCGGTCGTGCTGGAGATCAGCTCGCCCATGTCCGCGACGAGCCGGCCGATGTCGACGGATATCGCCTGAAGCGGTTGCCGGCGCGCGAACGCAAGCAGGCGCTGCACCAGCGTCTTGGCGCGCTCGGCCGCCTGTGCGGCGCCGGCGATCAGGCGATGCTCGCGCTCGCCGCCGATGCCCTTGCGCTGGAACATGTCGAGCAGGCCGACGATCGGCGTCAGCAGGTTGTTGAAGTCGTGCGCGACGCCGCCGGTGAGCTGGCCCATCGCCTCCATCTTCATGGCCTGCCGCAGCGCTTCCTCGGCCTGCGCGAGGCGCGCCTGCTCCTCCAGACGATCCGTCACGTCCATCCCGGTCAGGAACGCACCGATGCGCGCGCCATCGGGCGCACGCAATGCCTCGAACTTCATCTCGTAGACGCGGCGCTCGAAATGCGGATCGCCGAACTCCTCGATATTGGTAAAGGCTTCGCCCGCCAGCGCGCGGCCCCAGATTGCCTTGGCCGCCGCGAGATGCTCGGGCCGGTCGGCGAGGAATTCGTTTAGCGAATCGCCGATCCTCGGCCGCTTGCCATAGATACGCTGATAGGCGTCGGCGCAGGACGCGTTGATGGCGAGCCAGCGATAGTCAAGATCGAGCGCCTGGATCTGCCCGTCAGTGGTTTCCACGATGGTAGCGAGCAGGTGACGCTCGGCCGTGCGCTCGGCGACGCGCTGCTCGAGCGTCGCGGTCAGCTCCTTGTAACGCGCTTCGCTCGCCCGCAGCTGCGCCTCGCCGAGAATGCGCTCCGTCGTCTCCGATACGATGCAGAGAACGCCGCCGACCGAGCCGTCGTCGTCAATCACGGCCGAGTAGGAGACGTCCCAATAGCTGGTTTCGCCGTAACCGTGGCGCTCGACGTAGAAGGGACGATCCTTCGCCGCGAAGGTCTTTCTCGTTTGGCGCACGCCCGACAGGAGTGGCTCGAGATCGTCCCACAGTTCGCCCCAGTTCTCGATCGCGGGCCGGCCGAGTGCGCGGGGATGATTGGCGCCGATGCCCGGCGCATAGGCGTCGTTGTAGAGTGCGACGTAGTCAGGGCCCCAGAACAGCACGATCTGGGCCTGTGCGGCCAGCAACATGCCGACTGTCGTTTTGAGGGCCAGCGACCATTGTCGGGGAGGGCCGAGCGGCGAGTCGGACCAGTCGAGGGCACGCATCATCGCACCCAGCCCGCCTCCGTCGGAGGGGAAGCCCAGATCGATTGACTGCCGAGCAGTTGTCTCCGACAGCACCGGACCCCCTCGTGACGCATGACATGGGCATCCTTGCCCATTCGAGTCCGGATTTCGAGGACTCGTACTCAACGCCCCATAACGCGCGGGGCAGCCTTCCGGTTCCGTGACAAGTGCTTGGCGCTGCCCTTGTGCTATTGCTGCTGCGCGCAACGATGCGAGGTCTCCATGCTGCCCCTTCCCGCCGACATCTTCACCGAGCCCGAGGACGTTTCCCCTGACAGTCTTGCCAATCTCGGGCCGCTCCGCCGGCTCGCCGGCACCTGGCAGGCCGACAAGGGCATCGACATCAATCCGAAGGCGGAGGGGCCCGAGCGGCGGATCTTCATCGAGCACATCCGGATGGACCCGATCGATCCGCAGGCCAACGGGCCGCAGCTGTTCTATGGCTTGCGCTATCACATCCACATCAACACGCCCGAGGAAGACATCACCTTCCACGATCAGGTCGGCTATTGGCTGTGGGAGCCCGCGACCGGGCTGATCATGCAGACGGTGGCGATCCCGCGCGGGCAGGTGCTGCTGGCCTCGGGCCACGCCAAGCCGGACGACAAAAAGATCTCTGTCATGGCAAAGCGCGGCGACACCGCCTACGGGATCTGCTCGACCGACTTCCTGGAACAAGCCTTTCGTACCGACTCTTACCGTTGCGACATCAGCTTCAATGACGATGGTGGTTGGAGCTATGCGATCCAGACTGCGTTGTTCGTCCGTGGCGCGCCGTTCAACCATCACGACAGCAACACGCTCAAGCTGGTCGCGCCGCCAAAACTCAATCCGCTCGCGGTGATCGTCAGCGATCGCGAGAAGAACAACAAGCCGGCCTGAGAAGCCGGCGCGGAGATCCTGCATGAAGCCCTATGTCATCTGCCTGATGCATTCGAGCCTCGACGGCCGCACCCATCCGAGCCGCTGGCGGCCGAAGGGCGCCGGCACCGATTGGTTCGAGAAGATCCATGACAATCTCGGCGGTGACGCCTGGGTGATCGGCCGCGTCACCGGCTCGGAGTTCGCCAAGGGCAAACCCTATCCCGAGATCTCGGGCGAAAAATTTCCGCGCGAAAACTGGTTCGCGCGGCGCGATGCCAAAACTTATGGCGTCGTGCTCGACGCGCACGGCAAGATCGGTTGGGGCCGCTCGGATATCGGCGGCGATCCCATCGTCGTCGTGTTGACCGAGAGCGTGCCGGATTCGCATCTCGCCGGCTTGCGCGGCGAGGGCATCTCCTACTTCTTCGCAGGCAAATCCGAGATCGATCTCGCATTGACGGTCGAGATCCTCAATCGCGAGCTTGGCGTCAAGCGCCTGCTGGTGGAGGGCGGTGGCGTCGCCAATGGCGCGTTCCTGCGTGCCGGCCTGATCGACGAATTCAACCTGATCCTCAGCCCCGCAATCGACGGCGCCAGGGGCGCGCCCTTCGTGTTCGATTCGACCGAGGCCGATGGCGACAAGCGCGCGCCGCTCACCGCGATGACGCTCGAGAGCACGCGGGATCTCGGCGGCGGCGTCCTGCTGCTGCGCTATCTGATCCAGAACGATGCCGCAGGCCGGTAGCGACCTGCATGTCTGATACGTCAGAGCACATCGTCATTGTCGGCGCGGGCGCGGCCGGCCTGATGGCTGCGCGCGAGCTCGGGCGCGCCGGCAAACGCGTCACGATCCTGGAAGCACGCGAGCGCTGCGGCGGACGCATCCATCCGCTTCCGGCGTCCAGCTTCGGCTATCCCGCCGATGGCGGTGCCGAGTTCGTCCATGGCGAGGCGCCGATCACGCGCGGCCTCGCGCGCGAGGCGGGGCTCACGGTGCGGCCGATCGGCGGCGCGCAATGGAGCTTTGACGGCACGGACTTCTCGCGGGAGAACCCCCGCGATCCCTATGACGACCAGCTTCATGCCGTCGTGAAGGATCTGACGGACGATCTCACCGTCGCCGACTTCCTTCGCCGGCATTTTGCCGGGCCTGAGTACGCGCGGTTGCGGCACGCCGTCGAACGTATGGTCGAGGGCTACGATGCGGCCGATCCCGAGCGCGCCTCGACGCTGGCGCTGCGCGATGAATGGATGAATGACGGACACGCCAAATCGGCGCGCATCGACGGCGGCTACGGCGGCCTGATCGACTTCCTGGCGGCGGGGTGCCACAAGTCCGGCGTTGCAATTCGCTTCGGTGCCGTGGTCTCTGCGATCGAGGAGCGCGACGGCAGGCTCACTGTCCGCGGTGCAGACGGCGCGGTGCATGTTTGCGATCGTGTGATCGTCACCGTGCCGCTGCCGTTGCTTCGCGAGATCGCGCTGCCTGCAGCCGCGCGCGCGAAGGCCGCGGCCGCGGACGATATTGGCTTCGGCAACGTCATCAAAATCCTACTGCGCTTCAAACGGCCATGGTGGCGCGAGCGCGGAGGGCTTGCGGACATGCTCTTCCTGTTGTCGGACGAAACGATTCCCGTGTGGTGGACACGGCAACCGGATCAGCATCCCGTGCTGACGGGATGGTTCGGGGGGCCGCGGACGGCGGAACTGTCGCACCTTGATCCGCAGGGGCTAATCGATGCCGGTCTCGATTCGCTCGCGGCCATCTTCAGCCTGCCACGCGAGACTATCGCGCAGGACCTCATCGCTGCTTCCGCCGTCAACTGGGCGCACGATCCCTTTGCCCGCGGTGCCTATTCCTGGGCAACGCTGCGGACACGTACGGCGCAGGAGCGTCTCGCGCGCGCCGATGGCCTGGTGCTGTTCTCCGGCGAAGCGCTCTATCGCGGCCGCGACATGGGCACCGTGGAAGCCGCGCTCGCGAGCGGGCTGGAGACCGCGGGGATGATCCTGCAGGGATGAGAGGAAGGCCCGCATCTCTGCGGGCCTTTTGTCTCACCAGCGACCGCCGCCGAAGCTGAACGTGACGCCGGGACCGCCGCCGCCGTAATAACCGTAGGGACCGCCACCATAATAGCGGTGGTGCCGCGGATAATAGCCGTAGCTGCGATAATACGGACGATAATAGCCATGATGGTGATGACGCCAGTGGTGATGGCGATAACCGTGATGGCCGTGCCGGTGCTGCGCGCTGATGTCGGTCGATTGGCGCGTTTGCGCGTTCGGCTTGGCCGTTCCGTCGGCCGCGTTGGCCGCGGATCCACCGGCCAGCGCCGCAGCGCCGACAGCCATCGCGACAAAGAGATACTTCATGTCATCACTCCAGTTGAGATGTCGAGTGACAACAGATGGGCATCCCTCGCGTTCCGGTGAGCGCGGGCGTCGAAACGACGCAGACGATCAACGCGAGAATCGCACTGAGGTTTATTGTCGCATCGCTGCAAGCGACGCAATCACCTCGTTCGTGGTCACGATGCGGGCGAACTCGTCGTTGAGATTCGACAGCGTCATCGCGTGAATGGATTCGGCCGAATGGGTGTCGCCGTCGGGGCCGACACGATCGAAAGTCCAGGTCGCGTCGCGCACGAGGCGTGCGTCGAAGCCGAGATTGCCGGCCATCCGCGTCGTCGTCTCCACGCAATGATTGGTGGTGGCGCCGCAGATCACGACCGTGGCGATGTCATCGCCGCGCAGGCGCCTTTCGAGGTCGGTGCCGATGAAGGCGCTGTTGACGCGCTTGACGATCACGGGCTCGCCGGCGTGCTCGCGCGCCTCGTCCTTGACGGCGTAGCCGGTGTGCGAGGGCAGGAACGTCGAGTTCGGCTTGGTGCCTTCGTGGCGGACATGGACAATCGGCGCGCCGCTCGCCCTGAACGCTGCGAGCAGATCAACGATGCGCGCCACGGCATCCGGATTATTGCGCCGCTTGCCCGCCGCCTCCCATTCATCGAATGCGCGCTGGACATCGATGACGATGAGGGCGGGGAGGGGATGAAGCATGAGGCGAATCTTTCGGACTGCGGGCCGAGCCGAATATGCGAGACGGAAGGGAAAACGCGCAATGACGATCTTCCCTCGTTTCGGGACGGTCGCCTTACGGATGCGGAACCGGAAATCCATGCCGCTCCGACAACGCGGCGAGGATGGCGTCCTTGTCGGCGATGAAGCCGCGCCCCTGATGGCTGCCGGTCTGGTGCGGTGAGGTCGCGCCGTCGGCCAGCACAAGCAGCGGCAGCCATTGGTTCTCCTCGCCGACAAGTTCGATCACGGCCTGCCTCGGCTTCGGCCAGGCGATGCGCGCGATGTCGAGCTTTTCGGCCAGCGCCGGAAACGAGGCCAGCACACCCTCGATCAGCGCGCAATGCGAGCAATAGAAGCGCTGGCCCGGATAGGCTGGATCTTCGAAACCGGGGCGCAGCAGAAACAGGCGATCGCGCGTCATGGGACCCTCCGGGAGGAAACGATGAATTCGTGAGACCGCGCTCGCGCTTATCCCGGCGCGACCAGCGGCAGGCTGATGTGAAATACGGCGCCACCCGATGGCGCATTCTCGGCCCAGATGCGGCCGCCATGCGCCTCGATGATGGTGCGCGCGATCGAGAGGCCAATGCCCATGCCTTGCGCCTTGGTCGTGAAGAACGGCTTGAAGATCTCGGTCACCTTCTCCGCAAGAATGCCGTCGCCTGAATCGGTGATGGAGACCAGGGCCAGATTGCCTTCGGTGAGGCTGGTCCGACCGACGACGCGGCGCCGATCAGCCGGAAGATGCGCCACGGCATCCATGCCGTTCACGACCAGATTCAGGATGACCTGCTGCAACTGGACCCTGTCGGCCTTGACACGGATGCCGGCGGACGACGGCTCCGTCGCGAGCCCGACATCGTGGGTCAGCGCCTGCACGGAGAGGAAGCGAAACACCTCATCGACGGTCGCGTTGAGGTCGATCTCGCGCCGCTCGGTGGGATCCCGCTTCAGGAACATGCGCAGCCGGCCGAGGACCTCGCTTGCCCGATGATCGTCGCGGCGGATGTGCTCCAGCATGTCTCCGACCTCGACGAGATCGGGTGCGGGACCGTGCAACATCTGCGCGGCCGTCTCGGCGTTGAGCAGGATCGCGGCGAGCGGCTGGTTCAGCTCGTGTGCGATCGAGGCCGACATCTCGCCTGCCGTGGCGCGGCGATTCATGTGGGCGAGCTCCGACATGCGCTGACGTGCTTCGACCTCGGCCAGGAAACGCAGCCGGCGCTCGCGCAGCAGAAAGGTGATCATCAGTGCCTGTGTCAGCATCACGCCCACGACGATGGTCACATGCCAGTGGTGCTGCTCCCAGAAAGTCAGTTCTCGGAAACGCACCTCGCTGCCGGGTGGCAGACTGGCTTCGTCGACATTCCAGCGCTTGAGTTCCCGCCAGTCGAAGATCGGCTTGACGTTATCGCCGTTGAAAGACGCAATGCTCGACGGCGCTTCGCCATTGAGAATCCGCATCGCGACATCGCCGGCTTCCCGCCCGATGATGTCGGGCAGCAGCAGGAAGCCGCCCACGCCCGACTTTCCAAGGAATGTATCCGATGTGATGATGACCGGGCGGTTCGCGCTCTCGGCAATACGTGAGAGTGCCGCGGCCGGAGAATAATAGGTGCCTTCGCCGTCGGAATATATCGCCGAAGTCAGGATCGCGGAGCGGTCGGGAAGCGTCGCGACCTGCTTGCGGACCTCACGCAACACGGTGTCCGAAAGATCGGTGACCTCGAGATCCGGCATTGCCGCAGCAAAATCCTGCTTCCAGTGTCCATAGACCAGCGGATTCTTCCAGGCGTCACCGACAAGAACGACGCGGGTCAGGTTGGGAACGATCGCGCGGGCTGCGGTCAGCAGATGGAGCGGCCTCACTCTGGAGAAAACTGCGGTCGTGTTTGGGAGGAACAACGCGCTCACCTCGGGCAGATCGGGCACGAAGCCGTACACGACGGGCGCGGCGGGCCAGATGTCCTGCTTGCGCTTCTGAAGGAATTTCGCCGATGCGACGCCGATCGAAACGATGACGTCGATCGGCCGCTGCGCATATTTGGTCTTGAGGTGACCGACGAGACTCTCTTCGTAGTCCGGCCCGGGGAAGCGTGCGAGATCGAGGCTCTCGCCGTAGATCACGGTGTGAGGATGGCCGTTCTGCTTCGCAGCGGCGCGGATTCCGGCGAAGATCTCCGAATAAAATGGTGAGCGAAAATCGGCTTCTTCGAGAACCAGGATAGAGCGTTGCCGGGCACCGTCGGCTGCAATGCATTCACGCGACAGGCAAGCGAACAGCAGGACGATCAGGACGCGCGCGAGCCCGGTGATGATACGCATTGCTGGACGCTCGGCCCCGCCTCGGGTTGCAGTCGCGCCTCCTCATGAGGACACACGAGGGAGCATACCCACCTAAGACGGAGATTCAACGGAAGGATGTGCGCCTTGCCCGATGAACGAACGGCGATGAGAAGGACCGTTACTTGAACGGATCCTGGATCGAGGGCGACGACTGCCTGATGCGGCGCACGCTGACCGGCTTGCCGTCAGAGACGAAAAGCAGTTCGTAGGTCCGGCCCTCGTTGTCGGTCGCCGAGCAGGTGACGTCGTTCACCTTTCTGGCGGCGAAGTTGCCAGTCTGGCGGCAGACGCCAATCGAGGTCTGCTCCGCCGGTACCGGAAGGCCGTCGACCCTGGGTCGGTTCTTGGAGTTGAGCAGCATGCGGTCGATCGGCAACTCGTAGGAATTGTCGTCAGCGCGCTTGCCGTTCTCACCTGAGAACGAGACGACGTGGTTCTCGTCGCTGGGGTCGTCGACGGCGACTGCGAAATTGACCCGGCCCTTGGCGTCATGGGCAAAGGCCACGGTCTTGCAGGCAAAGGGGCGACCGGCGACCTTGAGCGTCTTGCAGTGGCCCGAGATCAACGCGAGCATGTCGACAAGAGAATTCTGCCGGGCTGGTGCGCTGTTCACCGGGATCGCGGTGGAAGACTCGGCAAAACAAGGGCTTACGAGAGCAACGAGGGGTGCGGCCAGGACCAGTTGGCGGAGACGCATCGTCAGGCTCATGTGCCAGAGGGCCACGGACGGGCGAAAGTTCCGCCCTATAACCGTCGAATCGCAAATTGGTTGCGACCCCGTTTGCCCGGCCAACCTCGTCTTGAATACCACCGCGCCACCCATCGGCGACTCGCCCCCGATCGCCCTAACCGTCCTAGCAGGCACTTGCCGCCAGGCCGATGTTTTTTTCGAGGCAGACGGCGTCACGCCGCCTGCTTCATGGTCCGCGCAAAAGCCGGATAAGTCTCGGCCAGCGCGTCGAAAACCTGCCCGCGCAGCAGCGCCAGCGTTGCTGGATTGGGCCGCTGTGTTTCGCGCACGACATCCGGCTCCCGATAGGTGAAGCCGGTATTCTCCCTGATGTCGGCCGGGGTGAAGGGCGGATGCACCGAGCGCAGCGCGAAGCCGCCCGCCTCGCGGTCGAAGTCGAACAGAGCCATGTTGGTCAGAAGCGCATGCGGCCCGCCGCGGCGCGGCACCTCCGGCGTGATCGCGCGCGCGCTGACGAAATCGACCTTGGGCACGAACACGCGCGGCGAATGCTCCTCGCGAAACAGGATCACGCGCGGGATGAGATGATAGAGATAGGCCGAGCCGAACGAGCCGGGCCAGCGTACGCTGGTCGTCGGATACTCGCCGGTGCCGACCAGATTGATGTTGCCCTGGCCGTCGATCTGGCCGCCGCCGAGGAAGAAGGCGTCGACCCTGCCTTGCGCGGCGCAGTCGAACAGCTCGATGCCGCCATTGGTGAAGAAATTATTCGCCTGCGATCCCAGGATCGAGATGCGCACCGGCGGCTTGCCGTCGCGTTCGTTGCGGGCGCGCAGCAGCATGGCGCCGGCCGCGGGAATCGGTGACGACGCGCCGACTGCGACGTGACGGATGCCGTCCAGCAGATCGGCGATGGTGGCGATCAGGATCTCGCGGCG